>Ga0334722_10002087_pt1 | contig 23227 bp, 16 predicted proteins | sample C3_bottom_MG_FD_207210 | JGI IMG/M metagenome (GOLD analysis project Ga0334722, IMG submission 207210) | Sediment microbial communities from Yellowstone Lake, YNP, Wyoming, USA - C3_bottom | ecosystem: Environmental > Aquatic > Freshwater > Lake > Sediment | place: USA: Wyoming | collected... | reverse complement strand
AACAAATAATTTTTTTTTTTTTTTTTTTTATTGTTTTTTGTTTTTGGGGGGGGGGGGGGGGGGGGGGGGGCCCCATGATGGGAAGACCTAAGAAAGCACCAAAAGAAAACAGCAAGTTAGATGGGCTAAAGTTGAAAGCAGTAAGGGAATCTCTTGGCTTGACTCAACTCGCTATGAGCGAGTTGGCTGGCTGGTGCGAATCAAAACAATCTCGAATTGAGCGGAATAAAGCAAAAATCAGCGATATGGAAATCCGCGAGGCCGTTAAAGCTATATGCCAGAGGCATGAAGAGATAAATCTTACATACGAATTTTTTCAAAGCAGCATTGATATTGAAAGTTTTCTTAATTTAATCTCAAAAAACAAAGACGGTTTATATCAACCTACTAATCCTATACATACAGAACCAATTAGCACCGGGATCATTGGTAGACATAAAGACATCGAACAATTACACAACATTTCATCAGAGTTAACGCCACCAGAATTTAACATGACTAGCATAGATAGCTATTCAAGATACAATTTATTGATCAATACTTTGAATAGTATTAAAAAATCATGCATTTACGATAAAATAATCTGGTACCCATCGATAAGAACTGATCCAAAATACTACGAAAAAACAGATAGTAAAATTGTCTATAAAATTGATGAATTATTCGAAAAGATAATTATATCTTTCAACCATCAGCTCCCAAATCACTTACCTGTACCAGAAGAACAAAAAAAAATAGTTACAGATTTACTCTGCAGAAATAAGACAATATTAGTTATCGACGGAATAGGAGCCGTACAAGACGCTGAATTTGATATTTTTTTACATTCGGTACCTGCCCTAAGCAAGGCCATCATTATAGACACAAAAAACAATATCATTTCTTACATTTGCGACCAAGTTGTACTAAAAATGAGTAGATACATGACCCAATTCAAGCCATCTAAAAAACAAAAACTCGTAGACGCGAACAAAGAGTTATTAGCTTGGGCTATGGACGATTTAAAAAAAATGGAGAAGTTTAAAAAATATCGAATTCTCTATTTAGGTGTAGAATTTCCCAAAGGATTTTATGAAAAAATGGCAGAATTGCTTTAGCAGCCAACTTCTCAGACATAGATTTCACGAGATACCCTGCAACGGATGCCATACTGGGCTTCCCGGAGACCCTGCCTTCTGTTGTCGCTGATGGCCTAAACAATCTTGATTAGAAAACCAAAAAGTTGCACAGGGGTTGCACAAAACTTCACAAAAAAGAAAAGGGTTCTGGCGATAAATCGCCAGAACCCTTTGTTTTATTGGTACCTAGGACGAGAATCGAACTCGTACAACCTTGCGGTCGAGGGATTTTAAGTCCCTTGCGTCTACCAGTTCCGCCACCCAGGCATGCTCTAAAATCGTGCTAAAAAGAGTGGCATTTATACCACCGGAAATCCTAAATGGCAACTTGCGTTTTTTCTTCGATAATATAGGGAAGGCTCAGAGTTATACGGCAAACAGCTACCTGAAGTTCACCCCGGATGACTAAATCAACTTAGGCCAGAACAGGGAACAGCCCCTTCAAACCATTGGCGATAAATTCCACCGCGATCGCCGCCAGCACCAGACCCATTAAGCGGGTAAATATGTTGATCCCGGTCTTACTGATATTTTTCGAGATCCAAGGGGTCAATTTAAAAGCTGCCCACAGCATCACCCCCAGCAGCAGAATATCAGCGGCAATCAGGGTGTAGTGCAGGACACTGCTGCTTTTCTGAGAATAGAGAATGACCGAACTTATCGCCCCAGGCCCGGCCAAGAGCGGGGTTGATAAAGGGACAATCGCCACCGACTCTTTTTCCCCGCTTTCCTGCATTTCTTCCGAGGTTTGCCGCGTGGCGTTGTTCTTCCCATGCAACATGGAGATAGAAAGAATCAGCAGCAAGATGCCTCCGCCAACCCGGAAGGAATCGATGGTAATCCCGAAAAAATTCAAGAGCACTTCGCCGAAGAACAGCGCTGCCATTAGAATTGCGACAACGGCAGCAGAAATCACGGTCGGCATCCGTGCTTGTTCCTGTTCCGAGATCTCGGTGGAGAGCGCAACGTACATGGGTATAGCGCCAATGGGATTGACGATGGCGATCAGGGCAACCAGGATTTTCAGATACTCGGTATATTCTGACATGCCATCTGACCCAACGCTGCAGTTTGATTAATTTTTACGGGACTTGACATTATTTTCTCTGGCCATAACCAGCGTGAGCCAGAGCAGTCGGAGCGCCCGACAAATCAGGATAATAGCCCCAAGACTCCCTACCAAGATCACCCATTTCTCCGCAGCCTTTGCCATCTCCCCCCTCACTCCCCCACCCCATCAGAAAACATAACCCTAACCGCAAGTATCTGCTTCAGGTTGTCGACAAAGAGATCAACGATGACCGGATCAAAATGTTGGCCCCGTTCTTCCTTTAAAATGGTGATGGCCTGCTCCACACTCATCGACTCCTTGTAGACCCTTTTTGAGGTCAGGGCGTCGAAAACATCACAGATACCCACAATCCGCCCCACCATCGGGATCGACTCACCAGATAAACCGTTGGGATACCCTTTACCGTTATATTTTTCATGATGGGAAAGGGAAATCACCCCCCCCAGGTTCAACACCTCGGAAATGGAATCCCCTAGGATCCGATAGCCGATTTCGGAATGGGTCTTAATCACATCGAATTCCGCCACAGTAAGACGGCCGGGTTTCAAGAGAATTTGGTCCGGTATGCCAATTTTTCCCACGTCGTGCAAAGGGGCCGCGGCGCGGATCCGCTCGCAATACTCCTCGGGCAGTCCCATTTTCCGAGCCAGAATATGGCTATATTCGCCAACACGGACGGTATGCTTGGCAGTTTCGTTGTCCCGAAATTCAGCGGCCTTGGCCAGTTTCTGGATGGTTTCGTCGCGGGACTGCCCGAGCTCCGCCGTCCGCTGTTGCACCAAGGCTTCAAGTTCCTCATTGTAGTGCCGGTTGGCGATCTCCAATTCCCGCCGCCGGAGGGCGTTGAATACATTTATGATCAAGGCGTTACGTTCGAAAGGTTTGATCACATAGCCGTACGCCCCCAAGTCCAAGGTCTCCTTGGCGGTAAGGCGGTTGTCCACCGCGGTAACCATGATTACCGCCAAATCCGGATAACTCTTCCGGACGGCCTGCAACAGGTAGATCCCGTCACGCCCCGGCATATTGATATCGGAAATCATCAGGCTGTACTCTTCTCCGGCAAGCTTCTCTAAGGCCTCATCGGCACCCGCTGCCGTTTCATAGGCATATCCCTCACCGGCGACAATGCGGCCGACCAAAAGGCGTACGTTTTCCTCGTCGTCGACAATCAATATCTTTACAGGCAACTGGTTCACACGCATATCTCCGCAACGATTCAGACAGTTAGACATATTACCAAAGGCTAAAGATTAACCAAAAAACTACATATTCCATCTTCGGTTTTCGCTCTTCAACCCTTAGCTTTCGGCTTTATACAGCGGCGAATTGCCTGGGTCAGATTGCTTAGCTCAGCTGGCTTGGTGAACACCTCCAGAATCCCTGCCTTCTTCGCCATCCAGGCAGTAGCAGCATCGGCAAAGCCTGTAAGGAGGATAATGGGTACTGGACGGATTTTCAAGATTTCCCGGGCCAAATCCATCCCTGTCATACTTGGCATGGCCTGATCAGTCAAAACCAGATCAAACTTATCCGGCCAAGATTGAAAAGCGGCCAGCGCCTCGATACTATTGGTATGAGAGGTAATCTCATAACCACACCTGACAAGGTTCCTGCTACAAATCTCCAGGACGATACTATCATCATCGACCAAAAGGATATGTTCATTGCCGTGGCCTACAAAACCCGAATCAGCCGGAGAATGATTTACATCAAATGCAGCGGCAACGGGAAACAAGACCCGGAACTCCACCCCTTGCCCAGGCGTACTACACACCTCGACCGATCCCCCAAGTTCCGCAACAATACCATGGACTATTGCCAGACCCATCCCGGTTCCCTCGCCCTGCGGCTTGGTGGTAAAAAATGGTTCGAAGATACGCTCAACCACTTCATCAGGAATACCGGGGCCGTCATCGGCCACCACGAGCTTAACAAACGCCCCCGGGAGCAGGCTGTCGCCACCTGCTATTGCCGTCCGGTCAGACCGAACCAGATCCACCCCAACTTTCAGAGTGCCGCCGCGCTCCTTCATTGCCTGGTAGGAATTGGTGCAAAGGTTCATGATAATTTGGTGCAACTGGCCGGGGTCGGCGAGAATTGAAGGGCAATCCAGATCGATATCCTGGTTTATCGCAATGGTGCTGGGAATGGAGGCCCGCAACAATTTTAAGGCCTCCTTCACGATCAACTGCAACTTGACCGGAATTCTCTCTTGTTCCGACTGTCGGCTGAAGGCCAGGATCTGTCTGGTGAGATCGCGGGCGCGTTTCCCGGCCTCTATGACCTTCTCCAGATCGGCATGGGCCAGACTGTCTTCCGGCATTTCATACTGGACCAAATCGGTAAACCCCAAAATGGCGGTCAGGAGATTATTAAAATCATGAGCGATCCCGCCAGCCAGGGTCCCGATGGCCTCCATCTTATAGGCTTGCAGCAACTCACGGTTCAGCCGCTCTTTTTCCGCGTCATGTCGCTTTCGTTCGGATATGTCCCGAATAATCGCCACTGCCTGCCAGTTACCATTATGCCGCAGAGCGGACAGAGTAAGCTCGATGGGGAACTCATGCCCGTCCCGGTGTAAACCATACACGTCAATGGTATGACCGATGGCAGGGCCCTGACCCGTGGCCCAGAAATGGGCCAGGGCCGGTCGGGTGTCCTTGGTGTAGCGAGGCGGCACCAGTAATTCATGGAGATCCTGGCCAATAGCTTCATCCGCAGGATAGCCAAACATCCGCTCCGTAGCTGGGTTAAGAAAACTGACCCGGCCAAGTTCGTCCATCATGACAATGCCATCAGAAGTAGCGTCGGTAATGGCATGGTAGCGTGCCTCTCTCTCGGCCACACTCCTGACTATCTGTTGGCGCCTGATTATCCCCGACAAGGACACGGCCACGGCCAGCAGTGTTTCCTCGACCACCAGCTTGCTGACGAAATCACCTGGTACATAGAGGGTAAAGACGCCAAGAAGCTTACCGTCCCTGTCCTTGAACGGCGTACAGTAATGGCCATGTTCAGGCATGCCAACGAAATGGTTCTCGTGCCGTTCATCCACATGATTGACAAAAAGCAACTCTCCGCTGGCGGCGGCCCGCCCGCAAAGACAGTGCCCGAATGGGACCTCCGCACATATTTTGTGCAGAGGCGGTGCCAGATTATGTTCGGCTGCCAAAATCAGTTTATGAGGATTTTGCTCGTCTACCAGCATTACCGCCCCTTGGGGATTGAGCCCCAGAAAAGGAAATGAGGTTATCAGGACCAGGAACCGCTGCAACATCTCCGGAAAGGAACATTCCGCCATGGACAATTGCAGAAGCCCGTTCAAGACGCGCAATGTCTGGAGTTCATCCTGCTGGCTTTGAAGGTGGTGTTGCTGGGCTGGGCTGGACACGAAATTCTCCTTGCAACTTGATCGTCTTGCCGACATTGTGCAGCCTCATCATCGCATGATCAGGAATGATTCACCAGATCGTATCACTTATTGACCGGGTCCTGGTGAATAATGATATCGGCCTGGGGCACAAGCGCCCGGATCTTCATTTCCACTTCCTTGGTGACCTGATGGGCTTCGGTCAAAGATAGCTCACCGGCCAACTCCAGATGGAGCTGGACAATCCTCGTCTGACCGGAGCGACGGGTGCGGATATCGTGCACCCCCATGACCTTCTCATGCGCCAGCGCCAGACGAGCGATCTCTGCCTCGGTATCTGAAGAAAGATGGTGGTCCAGCAACATTTGGACCGATTCACAGGCAATCTGCCAGGCACTGTGAATTACGATGAGGGCAATCAGCACGCCGACCAACGGATCTAGCCAGTTCCAGCCCAACCCGGACAGTGCCAAGACCAGGACAGTGCCCAGGTTGGTATAGAGATCGGAGGCGTAATGCAACGAATCGGCCTTGATGGCGGTGGAGCCGGTCAGGGCCACCACCCGACGCTGATAAACCACCAGACCAATGGTAACCAGCATGGCCGCGACCATCACCGCTATTCCCACCCAGACCTCGGCCAAGGGCTTGGGATGGTTGAAACGCTCTACTGCCCGGGCCACAACAAATAGAGCAGAACAGCCGATGAGCAGGGCCTGACCCAGACCGGCCAGGGACTCGGCCTTGCCGTGGCCGAAGGGGTGGTCCCGGTCGGCGGAAGTGAGGGAAAAACGCACCGCTACCAGATTAAGCAGGGAAGCGGCGGCATCCAGGCAGGAATCGACCAACGAAGCAAGGACACTCAAGGAACCGGTAAGAATCCAGACCCCCGCCTTCCCTGCCACCAGCAGCATCGCCACTGCCAGCGAAGCCCGGGTGGCCAAGCGCAGAAGCCTCGCCGTTGTCTCCTGCGGGTCGTCATCACTAGTCAGCCCGGTTGTCTCCACCATATCTTACGCCCAGACCCCGGGGATCACCGTCCGGCAGTATCTACAGAGGTTGCCGTCCAGATTATAGGTCGGAATCTGGTAACCCTGCCTTTCAATCAGCACTTTGCCGCAATGGTGGCAATAGGTGTTGTTGCTCTCCTGGTCCTCCAGATTACCCACGTAGACATAACGCAACCCCTCGCGCATGGCCAGGCGCCGGAATTCGCTCAAGGTTGATGCTGGGGTTGGCGGCAGCCGGTCCAGCTTGTATTTCGGCACGAATTTGAGAAAATGCAGGGGATGATCAGGACCCAGATTGGCAAGAATCCAGCCGCACATCCGCTTGACCATCTCCGGGTCGTCCACGTACCCCGGGACCACCAGATTGGTCATCTCGAAATGGATCCCCTGTTCGTGCAAGGTTTTAAAGGTATTGAGCACCGGCTCCAGCCTGCCACCGTTCAGCTTGCGATAGATCCGATCATCCAGCGACTTAAGATTGATATTGGCCGCATCCAACGTCTTGCAGAGCTCCAGCAGCGGCGCCCGGTTGATGAAGCCGTTGGAGATCAGCAGGTTTTTCAGCCCCGCCGCCCGCGCCAGTCGGGCGGTATCGAGCATATATTCAAAAAAGGTGATGGGCTCCGAATACGTATAGGCCACGGCCTGGCACTGGGAAGTCTGGGCGTTTCTTATCACCTCGGCCGGGAACATATCGTAATTTTTGAGCTCCTCTGGCTTCATCTGGGAAATCTCCCAGTTCTGACAGTTGAGGCAACGAAAGTTGCAACCGGCGGTGGCAATGGAAAAGACCTGACTCCGTGGAAGATAGTGGTTGAGCGGTTTCTTCTCCACCGGATCGATATGAACCGAACTGGGATTGCCATATGCCAGACTGTAGAGCACGCCGTCGATGTTGACCTTGGAGCGGCAGACGCTACGGTCTCCTGGAGCCAAGACACAACCGTTGGGGCAGATCGAACACATCACCCGGCGATTGTCGAGTTTGACATAGAGGAAGCCCTCCTTCGCCCATTTCCAGGGCTTATTCGGAGCGTCGTTGGGAAAAATCCGCCCGGTAATGTCGGCGGCACCGGAATTCTCCCTCCCCTTAAGCCAGAAGGCCCCGGCCGATACGGTGCAAGCTGCCATAGCGGCAGAACCGAGCAATATTTGTCGGCGGTTGAGGTTCTTCATTGGCGAATTACCAGCAAGAGACTGACCATCTTCAAAATTGCCAGGGCCAGGGCGGTCATTACGATCCCGACCGTGGGGATAAGCACCACACTGGTCAGCAGTACCCCGAAGGCCCCCCCGAGCAAATCGGCGGCAAATACCCGGCTCGCCGTAAGGTTGCTTTCTCCCCCAAGCTTCAGGGCCGCCACAAACTGGGCACCGCAGCCCAGGGAAACAAAAAACCCGAAGCCCAGAAGCAGGGCCAGAGGCATCACCCCTCCGGCCAGCACCCCAGCCAGCAGTAAAAGCAAGAGCACAATCAGAGCAATATCGCCGCCAGCCAGGATCTGCGCGGGCCGCCACCGCGAACGCTCAGCCCACCAGGCCCCGGGCAGCAACCCGGCCAGAAAGACGGTGACGATCAAGCCGATCTGGGAATAGATATAACCATAGTAGACCTGAAAGGCAAAAACCACCAGGATCTCACTGCCCATGACCGTAAACCCTGTGGCAAAGAGGGCAAATTCCTCCCGGCGGCTCCGCACCAGATAAGAGATAAGCAGGAGTGCGGTGATCCCGTAAAACCAGAGTGGGGTCGTCTGGAACTTGGCGAACCACTCGGTAAACATTAGCTGCATCATCCTGGGCTTCAGATCGGTATTGATCGGGGCAAAATGGTCCAACTCGCCTCGAAGATAGGCCAGCCGCTCCGGGGTAAGGTCACCGGCAAAATAGTTACTGATATATCTGGTGGTAATTTTTCGGGCTGCAAGAAGCTGGGGGATATCGACTGACAATGGCTGGTTGCGGCAAAGAACATAGATTACATCTCCCGGCAAAAGCAGGATCTCGGGAAAATAGCGGCGTGCCGTCTGAAAGGCTGTCGAAATCTTGGCCCGCTGGGCGCCACCGAGAAAATTGTCATAACCCGCCATGGTGAAGGAGAAAACCCCGCCCGGGGCCAAATGATCCCGGACTATGGCAAAAAATTCGGCGGTATAAAAGCGATTGACCTGAAAGGTCTCCGGCTCGGGAAGGGTCATAATGATGGCATCATAGCGGTGGCTGCTGGCGCCCAGCCAAGCCCGCCCATCTTGATGCACCAGATGGAGTCCAGGGATCGTGGTGAGCAGACCGAAGCGCAACTCGACCGCGGTCACCGCCGGGTCCAGCTCCAGGTAATCGACATCCTTCGGGCCATACTTGGCGACCTCTTCCAGCATGCCGCTCTCGGCGCCGATCAGCATAACCCGACCAACCTTCGCTAACTGGGCCAAGGGATAATGCACCGCCTCCTCGGCCCGACCGCGATTCTGGTCACTGAAGACCGGCACCCCGTCCCGGAAGAGGGTGAACTGCTCCCGGTCCCGGTAGAGTTCAATTCTACCGTAGCGGGATTCCTGGTAATGGACCAGCTCTCCCACCGGTCTGCTCAGGGAATCCCGCTCCAGGAGCAGGCTGCCGAGCAATAGCGGCAGAAGCGCCAGCACCAAGATCAGCCAGCGGCGCCGCGCCTCTCCCACGAAAAGGGACACGACACAAAACAGCAGCGGCAGTCCCGCCAAGACCTGACCCTGAAGCGGGGTCAGCAAATAGACCAGAAGAAAGGAAAACAAGGCGCCGCCGCCGACATCGCCCAGACTATCGGCAAGATAGACGAAGGTCCCCGGATATTCCGCAGCTTCCTGTCGGAGCACAAAAAGGCTGTAAGGCAACAAAAACCCGACCAGCAGACAGTACGGCAACATCCCGGCCAGGATAAAAAGGAAGGTGGCATAGAAACCGACCGAGGTGCCGTGGAGAAAGAGCAGATCCCGCAGGAAGCGGATGGCCGGGATCTGGATTACCGAGAGAAAAACCAGGAGCAGCGATAAGGCGGCCAGGAACGACCGAGAACCACCCACGGCAGCGGCACGCCGGGCCAGAATGCTGCCACAACCACCGAGAATCAACCAGCTAAAGAGGATCAGCGCGATAACATACTCGTTCCCCTGGAAGAGAGAAAGAAACTCGCGAATCAGTAAAAGTTGCGCCACCACCGAGGTTACCCCGGTGGCGATAATCACCCGGAGGATGTCGCGGTCAGCGCTCTTCGGCAAAGTACTGCACCTGATAGGTCATGACCTCCAGGCCGGGACGACGCCAATCCTCGGTGGGCAGGCCGGCCTTCTGACAGAGATGGGCGAGAAAGGCTGCCGGGTCAGGCAACTGCTCCCAGACCTGGGGCAGAAAAGTTGCCGAGGCCCCGCCCCGGCTGAGGATGACGCCATCGAGCCCTGGCCGCAAACGTTTGACCAAATCATCCCCATCAACAAAGGCCAGGAGCTTTGGTTCAGTGAGAATCGAAACCTCGATGTCCAGGGCGGCAAGCTCATCGGCAGTCACCTGGGGAAAACGGTGGTCATTGAAGGCGGCGTTCTGGGCATGCTCCCGCACCCCATCGGCAATGGCCCGATAACCGCTGAGACTACCGATACACCCCCGTAACTGCCCTTGTTTGTGCAGGGTGACAAAGACGCCACGCTTCTCCCGGTAAACCGGATCAACCAGTGCGGCGGTCAGCTGAGCAACGGCCGCGGAATCGACCGGCTGTTTAAGACTGACGGCGATGGTCTGCCGCGCCAGTTTTACTAATTTTTGCCCCTGGGAGGGACTGAGATTTTCCGCCTGGGTCATGGTCGTCTCCTCTTCATTGTCATAAAAGGCCAGAGCAGCGTAGCCGACCACCCGATCCCGGTCGCCAGCGGTATCGCCGCTGTTGGAGTAATGGAGCAAACGCGGCTGCCAGTGATTACGCCGGGCCAGTTCCAGCAAAACCATAAGGCCGCTCTTGCCGCAAGCATCGTTGACGCCACCGGCCAGGCCGACCGCATCAAGCTTGAGGACCCGGTTGATGGTTTCATGGTCCTTGGCCACCGCAACTTCATAGGGCAGATAATGGGAAAGGTCCGAACTGATCACCAGGAGAGTCCGACGATCAAGGAGAGGCGCCAGCGCCGCGACAACACCAGCGGTGTCAGCTGGGCCAAGAACCACGGGGACCAACGCAAAATCGCCCAGGTAATACTGCAGGTAGGGCAGTACCACCTCCAGGGAATGCTCACTGCGGTCGGATTCCAGCACCGACTTAAAGAGAGGCGAATTGTCCTTAAGCGCAGCAGCATCGGAGTGTAAAGGCACCAGGCCCAGCGGGGTCCGGTAATAATCGAAGGAACCAATTGCCCCATTGGCGAAACCCACCCGATGGTCCGGCCCGATCAGCACCACCTTAGCGAATTTTCCCGGTTTGAGCACCTCGCCTGCGTGGGCGGCCGTTAACCCGGCATAGGTATATCCGGCATGAGGCATCACCAGAGCCCGTAGCTGGGAATTCGGGGCACCAGAAGGGGATTGCGCCGCCTGTCTGGTATAATTTGCCAGGGCGGTTTTCAGTTCCCCAGGATCGGCCGGATAAAAGCTTCCAGACCAGACCGGTTCCCTGACATTAGCAGCCAAAACTGTGCGCCCCCCCAAGCCCACAATAAGAAACATGCAGGCCAGCCCAAATAATGCTTTCGGAATACGTTTTCCGGTCATCGCTTGCTCCCAGGATATGACAACCGCCATACGGCTTCTTTATCTTACCGGAGAATGGCAATCCGCAAATAAAAAAAGCCCCCGGCAAAAACCGGGGGCTTGGTAAAAACAATATTTATGTTACCTCAACCGCAACTACCGGAACTACAGCCGCCGCTGCTGCATCCGCCGCCGCCACTTACCGGAATCCGAGAAGAGATGGAAAAACCGGAACGCATGCCACTTTCGACAAAATCGACCTTGATATCGCCGCATTTTTGCATCAAATCAGGGTCAACAAGGAAGGTCAATTCGCCTTCCACCACCTTCAGATCACTTTCTTTTGACTCATCCAGAGCCAATCCCAATGAGGGGCCCGATCAGCCGCCCTGCATCAAGGCCACCCGCAAGGCAGAATCGATGTTATTCTGCTCCAGGTAGGACTTTAAATTGGTAATTGCCAACGTAGTAACTTCCAGCATACCACAATCCTCCATTTTATTGATTATAGGTTCAAAAACCTTCCATTAGATAAAGAGATCACAATAACTATCGGCGCTGCTAAAGAGATTACTGAGCAATCAGTGATCATTATCGGATCAGAGCTTATCATATATGATCCCTATTTGAAAAAGTCAATCGAGGGCTCAAGAAATTATTTAAATACTCTTGGCTTTAACGTCCGGCCCGACTGCTTTTTTATTAAAACACCAGAAATTTTTCTGGTATGCTCTTTTGAAGCCGCGGTCAGGCACTTATCATCACCAATAACCGCTATGTATGGAGGTTCAATGAAGAGGATAGTAATTTCCACCGGAGGTGGCGATGCCCCGGGGCTCAATGCCGTAATTCATTCAGTGGTAAAGGCTTCGCTCTATCGAGACTGGGAGGTTTACGGCAGCCGCAGTGGCTATCGCGGTCTCCTCGATCCCGACGAACTGGTGCGTCTTACCGCCGACAAGGTTGAGGACATCACCGCCACCGGTGGCACGATCCTGGGCTCAACCAATAAGGGCAACCCCTTCGCCATGCCGGTGGAAAACCTGGCCGGCGAGGTCCAGATCCGCGACGTTTCTGACCGGGTGATGAAAAACTTCACCCGCATGGGCTTTGCCTGCCACATCGCGGTGGGGGGCGATGGCAGTCTGGAGATTGCCCACCGCTTCGCCACCGAGAAGGGCATGCCGGTAATCGGGGTGCCGAAAACCATCGACAATGACCTGGAAGCCACCCAGATGACCTTCGGCTTTGACACCGCCGTCTCCACCGCCACCGAGGCCATCGACAAACTTCACTCCACTGCCAAATCGCACGACCGGGTGATGGTTGTCGAGGTGATGGGCCGCGATTCCGGATGGATAGCCCTAAGTTCCGGGATTTCCGGGGGCGCCGATGTCATTCTCCTGCCGGAAATCCCCTTTACCATCGAGTCAATCTGCGGCAAGATCAGCGAAAATGAACTGCACGGCAAACACTACGCCATCATCGTAGTGGCGGAAGGGGCTTGCGCCCAAGAGGGGGCGCGGATCCATCGCGACAAACCCCTCAGCGAAATCGGCCGCCAGGAAGTTATCCTGGGCGGCATTGGCGAATGGGTGGCCGACCGGGTCCGCAACTGCGCCGGCAAGGACACCCGGGCCATGGTCTTGGGACATCTCCAGCGAGGTGGCTCCCCCACTACCTTCGACCGGCTTCTCGCCTTGCGTTTCGGGGCAGCGGCGGTACGCATGGCCGAACATGAACAGTTTGATCAGATGGTCGCCTTGGTCAACGGCGAAATGGCGGCAGTGCCTTTGGCCGAGGCCATCCGCCAGCGCAAGAAAGTCCCCATGGACAGCGACAAAATCCTGACCGCAAGAGAAATTGGGATTTGCCTGGGAGATACCCCCTAAACCGGTAATAATAATTTTCAATACGCGTAATTTTTTAATGTAATTTGGGGGGATTACGCTATAACTATCATTATCGGGGGATACTGCTACAAATGACAGTTTTAATGATTTGAGGAAATGGAGAGGGAAATTATGATGAATAAAGAGGTCAAGAATTCCAAGAAAATTATCAGACAAACCAGCCAACGACGGGTAATCCTTGAAGAATTATGCAAGGTTTCCTCGCACCCAACCGCCGCCGACATCTATGAGATGGTCCGCCGCAAGCTTCCCAGAATCAGCCTGGGAACAGTCTACCGTAATCTAGAATTATTGAACGAATGCGGCTCCATCCAGAAGCTCGACTTTGGTGAACCGCATAAACGCTTCGACGGCAATTCCTCACCGCATTACCATGTCAACTGCAACAAGTGCGGCCGGGTGAGTGATGTTTTCATCCCTCTTAAACACCCGCTCGACGTTGAGGCCGGAGAGGCCACCGGTTATATGATTACCGGGCACCACGTCTCATTCAACGGCCTTTGTCCGATCTGCCAGGGGGGCCGCGGCAACAACTGACAGGATTTTCTCAAGGACAACTTGAGTGGACTGTTTCTATCCTCGGGACACAGGGTTCCTCCCCGGCTCTGTGTCCCGGTTTTGTTTGCATCCACAAGAAGCAAACCTCCCTGCCCCGCAAGCAATCAAGAGAGTTTTTCCAGGTACTCATCCCACTCTAATGGCAATAAGTTCTTTTTCCGAGTATTGCACTCCTTACAGCATACGGCTAAATTCCCTTTAACGCTCTTCCCGCCTCGGGTCAGAGGTACCACATGGTCCATAGTCAGCTCGCTCTTGGGTACGGCCCTGGCGCAATAATGGCAAAGCCCTTCGGCCAATTTATTCTGCCACCAGCGGCTCTGCCGCAACGCCCTGGCCTTGGCCTTCTCCCGCCGGATATCCTCCTCATCAACCCCAGAATAATAAACCTCATCATCCCAGTTCATTCCACCAGCTCTCCCAACAATAACCGGCGCACTGCACCAATCAAATATAGCGACCCGGCAATCACGATCAGATCGCGCCCGTCACTGAGATTGCGGGCCAAAGCCAGGGCCGCGCCGATGTCCTCTGCCCTCCTCACCTTTTCCCTAAACTGCGGCGGCAGGCAACCAGACAATTGCTCCGGGGTGGCTGAACGCTCAGCCTCCGGCCGAGTGAATATAATCCAGCGGCAGAGCGGGACAATCCTGACCAGCGATGAGACGAAATCCTTGTCGGACATACTGGCCCAGACCAAGACAACATCCCGATATAATTCCCCTTCCAGATAGCAGGCCAGGCTATCGACCCCGTCCGGATTGTGGGCGCCATCCAAAAGATAACAGCGGTAATCATCAGGCTTCTCAGATTCAGCGGACTGCCCGGGAAGTTTAGTCAGGCTGGGCTCCGCCAAACGGAACCGCTCCAGCCTTCCGGGCCAACGCACCCGAGGTAGCGCGGCACAAACCAGCCCAGGTGCCACCGAAAAACCTTTCTCCCCCAGCAACTCGACCACTGCCAAAGCCAGGCAACAGTTGTCGATTTGATAATCACCCAGCAACCCAGCACGCAGTCCTGGCATATCATTTTTCGCAAAGATCCCGCGGTAGTCCCACTTCCCTTCATTGCCTCGTTCAAAATGGAAATCACGCCCAAGCAGATACAGAGGAGAACCTTGCTCGCGGCAAGTCCGCTCCACCACTTCCCGACTGGACGCCTCAGCCACCGCCGAAACCAGCGGGACTCGCGGCTTGACGATCCCTGCCTTCTCAGCGGCGATTTCGGCCAGGGTATTGCCCAGGTAGGCCTCATGGTCAAAAGCCACGTTGGTGATAACCCCCGCCAAAGGTGTAATGACATTGGTGGCATCCAACCGCCCGCCAAGGCCGACCTCGAGGACTACCAGGTCCACTTTTTGACTGGCAAACCAGAGTAAGGCTAAGGCGGTGGTAAATTCAAAGTAGGTGATCTGACGGCCGGCCAGGATGGCGTGGATTGCGGTGGCCTCGGCCGCAAATTCATCGCGAGAAATATATTCATCATTGATGCGGAAGCGCTCCCGCACCGAGGAGAGATGGGGGGAGGTGTAAAGCCCCACCCGGTAACCGGCCTGGCTGTAAATCTCCAGAAGATTGGCACAAACCGATCCCTTGCCATTGGTGCCAGCGACATGGATAAAACGTAGCTGCTGCTGGGGGTTGCCAAGGCTCTCCAAGAAGGCGGCCATGGAATCAAGCCCAAGCTTGATCTTGAAAAATTGCAGGTCGTTAAGAAAAGTCCAGGCCTCGTGGTAATCCATCAACTCAGCACCTCCAATCTGGCGTAGTCCAGATGAAGGGTCTTCCTGCCATGGCGGGCGAAATTAACCTCCACCGTCCGCGCGCCAGCAAGTTTTTCGACCTTGCCTTCGCCAAAGAAGGGGTGACGCACCCGCCCCCCTACCTGCGGCACCTGGACCACCTTGGCCGCCGACGGAGCAGTGCCAACCGGCAAGGCTTGCTCCGCCCGGCTGCCCGGGAATCCGCCTCCAGGGCGCGACTCCCAGCTCTCCAGAAGATGGGCGGGCAGCTCGGCCAAAAAAGGGGAAATCCCCCCCGCCGCCGCCTGCTTCTCGAAGCTCTGGACCTCCCGGGGGTAGGTCAGGTAGAGCATCTTGCGGGCCCGGGTGGCGGCCACGTAAAACATCCGCCGCTCCTCCTCCCACTCCTCGCGCATGAAGGGTTGACAGGAGGGGAAACGGCCCCCGGCCAAGTTGATGATGAAGACGTGATCCCACTCCAGTCCCTTAGCAGAATGGATGGTGGAGAGAATCATCCCAGAGGGTTTGCCAACCCTGCCACCCAGCGATTCGTCGGTGGATTCCGGCGGATCCAGGGAGGTATCGTCAATCAGGCCCTGCAGGTCACCATAACCGGCCACCAACAACCGCATCTGTTCAAGATCGCGGCTGCGCAGCGGGTAGTCGTCGTAATAAACCCGCTCAAAGAGTGGCTGGTAGTATGCCATCACCGCCTCGAATACTGCCAGGGGCTGGCGTTCGCCATCACGCAACGACTCCAGCAGGTCAAGCAGCCGCTGCAAACCGCCCCACCAGCTTTTCCCGCCCGGATATAGGCGCAACGCCGCCAAAGGGTCCTCGGCTCCCCGCACCGTCGCCAGCACCTGCTGGGCGGTTTTCGGGCCGACCTTATCGAGCAACAGGAGGATTCGGTTCCAGGAGAGATGGTCGTGAGGGTTGCACACCACTCGCAGATAAGAAACCACATCCTTGATATGGGCCGACTCGGTAAGTTTCAGTCCACCCCGCTTCTCGAAACCGATCTGACGGTTGTTCAACTCCAGCTCCAGCTTGTAGGAGTGGAAGCCAGAACGGAAGAGCACGGCAATCTCCTCCTTGGCTACCCCCTCCGTCAACAATCCGGCAATGCGCTCAGCCAGCCAGCGGGCCTGGGTCGCTTCATCCCAGGCACTGTAGATCTGCGGGCGTTGGCCGCCGGCAATACTGGTAAAGAGACGCTTTTCGTACTTTTCCTGGGCCCGTTCGATGATGGCGTTGCCCACCGCCAGGATGGCCTGGGTGGAACGATAGTTCTCCTCCAAACGAATCAACCGAGCACCGGGGAAAATGGTTTGGAAGTCCATGATATTGCGGAAATCGGCGCCCCGGAAGCTGTAGATCGACTGGGAATCGTCCCCCACCACCATGACATTGCCTCTCTCGGCCGCGATCAGCCGGACAATATCCGCCTGGATAGGGTTGGTGTCTTGATATTCGTCAACCAGCACATGCAAAAAGCGGTCGGCCACCTCGCGACGCACCTCGGGAAACTCACTCAACACCTGGCGGAATTTGACCAGAAGGTCGTCGTAATCCATCAAGCCATGTTCGAATTTGAAGCGTTGATAGTGCTCCTGGATCTTGCCCAGCTCCTCACGAAATTCACCAAGATGACTGTACTGGTCCTCGATCACCTCGCTCAGGGTCTGGCATTTGTTGACCCCGCGGGAGAAAATATTGCAGACCATCCGCTTGGAGGGAAAACGCTTGCCAGTAGCCCCCAGCTCCAGAGATGATTTCAGAAGATTAATAATCCCCTCGGCATCAGCACGGTCGAGGATGGTGAAGTTAGCGGCGTAGCCTAAGTGATGGCCATGACGACGCATGAGGACATTGGCCATGGCGTGAAAGGTGCCGCCGGTGACCCGCTGCCTGGGGTCATCCAGCAGACGGCCGGCCCGGTCGATCATCTCCTGGGCCGCCTTGCGAGTGAAGGTGAGGAGCAGAATATTGGCGGCCGGCACCCCTTTTTCGATCAGGTAGGCCATCCGGTAGACCAGGGTGCGGGTCTTGCCGGTGCCGGCCCCGGCTATGACCAGAAGCGGCGCGCCGATAGTGGTCGCCGCCTCTAGCTGGGCCGCATTTAAATCGCTGCGGGGAAACTTCTCGCCGCTCGCTGGCAGAGCGGGATTAGCGGTGGAAAACAGGGACTGTTGCATGGTTGAACCTGATAAGCACGATAAGCTGGATGAAGCGGCCGGGAGCGGATATCGCCGGACCGGGCAATTACTTCAAGAGGGCTGAATCTACCACAGCCGGGCGGGAGTGGCAATCGGCAGCAATGGTCACGACAATTTGCCATTGACGCGGGAGTATTCCCCCGTTATCTATGTTGAACCCATTGAAGGCCCCCAACTAAAAACATCCAAAATTCGAGCCCATGACCAACGATCCCTTTAAGAATATCTTCACTCAGTCAGTACTCAGCGACCTCTTCCCGGCGGACCGGAGCAACCTCTTTTTTGAGGCTCTTTATGGCGATACCGAGGAGGGAGCCTATGATATCGAGCTCGACTACCAGGGTTACGCCCCAAATTCGCGTAGCCTTCACTTCGCCTTCAACCTCAGCGAACGCCCCGACAAATGCCTGGCCTGCCATCTCACCCATGGCCTGCCGGAGGTATTTTCGCGCCATCCGGTGATCGGCGTGACTGCCCTGATCGGCAAGATCAACGAACTCCTCGGAAACCAGGCCGAGTGCGGCGAATGGCATCTGGGCGCTACCCAAAACCTCTCCCGGAAACTCTACGCCGTACCCTTAATCATCAAGCTCCGCTGACCACCGAAATCCCCTGGGCAGTCATAAACTTGGCCAATTCGCCAAACCCGCCCACATCCTCCGGTCGGTGGGAATCGGAACCTGCAGTTAAGCCAATTCCGCGCCGAATGGCCTCGACAATAATCTCTCGGGCCGGATAAGGCTGCCCCCGGCGCCCCAATCCGCTGGCGTTGATCTCAAGAGCCATCCCCCGCCGCGCCATTACCGTGAGGATCTCTTCGATTTGGCGATAGTGGCCGGATGCCAAACGCACCTCCGGATGATGCCGCATGGCTGCGTCCAGATGGCAAACCACCTGTCCGGGCAGCACCTCAACGGCCTCCAAAAGGGTGGCGAAATACCGGGAGAGGACGTTGGCCACCCCCAGCTGACTTAGGGCCTCCAGGTTTTCCGGGCGGCGACTGACCAGATTATAATGGTGCCCCGCTACGACCATAAAGTGGTAGGAGATACCGATCCTTTCCCACTGACGGGCCGCCAATGCCGCCAGCAATTCGTCCCGGCGCTGCGGGTTGTAGCCAACTTCCACCCCCAGACGAACCTGCAACCGCCCGCGATATTTTTCCTTTAGTTCATGACCTCGCCGGAAATACTCGTCAAAATCAGCCTCGGTAAGCCAGGTCCGCTCGAAGTAGTCGATTCCCCGCTCCAGATGTTCCAGAAAGAAGAGCTGCTGCAGCCCCCGCGCCGCCCCTACCCGCACGAATTCCTCCATCTCCCCTACGGCGTGGCGGCAGAGGTTGGTATGAACGTGCCCGTCAATGGTCAGATCCAACATCATCACAAGCTACGGTTGCAGCGAGGCAACCGCCATGGCCGACCAGGCCGATGTCGTTCCCGACCAAGTGAAAGAGATACCGCCACTCGCGTAGGTTCCAGCCCCGGTGTGCCTCGCGGACACAAAGGATTTGCTCGACTGGGCATTGCTGGTGTTAATGGTTCCGGAGATGAGCGCCGGTGAGGCGGTTACCGCTACCGTGGCCGGCGTACCGCCATTGCCGGCAACCGCCACCGTCATGCCATAAAGAACGTAATTGACGGCGGCGTTACTGGCCACCGTCACGGCAGCGGTGCTTCGGGCAGTAGAACCGGCAACCGGTGTGGTCTGATTAACCCCGGTGAAAGATGTCCATTTCACATGCGTTGCACTCACCGTCCCAATCGATCCGCTGTAAGTGAGCGAAAGGGCCTTGGTGCCACTCCCAATCCCCGTGTCGTTCAGTCTTCCTATCCAGACGGCTTCCCGCTGGCTGTTGGCGCTGATGGCAATCTGAGTCAAGGCTGTTCCGCCATAGGTTGCACTGATGGTAGGGTTGGCGGCCGAGCCGTATTCCATAACCACTGCGACCAGCAGCATGCGGTTAGCACCGGCACTTACGGCAAAGCTACCCGCCGCAACAGGAGAGGCAGCGGGAACGCCGGAATAGACCTCGGTCCAGGCATCCAGCGCCGCAACAGTATTGGCAACCGTTAGATTTACCGTGGCAGTCGAGGTACTGAGGTCACTGGCGGTGATGGTATAGCCAAACGAGGTCGAACCAGCCATACCCGTACCGGTGAAATCAATACTCGTACCACCGCCGGAAATGGCCACCGAGCCGAGAGAGGGCTGAGTAACACCGGTAATGACGATATCCGAGCCGGTATCGTTGGCCATGGGCAGCAGATTAGTCACTCCATTGACCGCCGCAATGGCGGTATCAGCCACGGCCCCGGCCGGAATCAACGCAGTACTGGTAATCCGGTAAGCCAAGACGCTGATGCTGTCGGCGGTGTTATCGACCACATCCACGGTGGTGCCGTTGGCCGGGTAGGTATAACTGGCAATGGTGGCCACGCAGCCACTGTTAAATGGAACATTGGGCGTGGCGCTTCCGTTGACCAGAGTAAGGTTGGTGCAGGTTCCGGTGGTGGTCGCGTTTACAGTTAGTGAAGTGCCGTCCCAGATCGCACTGACAATCTTGATATCAACGGCATTGGGTGCCGTGGTTTTAGCTGCAGGCGACGGGGGGCTCACCCAAACCGGGATCACCTTATTGGCCGCAGTGGTAGCCCAAGGATCAGGCACGGTGAAAGGGGCAATCGTCCCTCTTATTCCGGACGCCACGGTGGCGGACGCCGTAAAGGTCGGCAAATTAGCGCTACAGTTAGCTGAACCGGTGGCGGTAGGCCGCCAAGAATTACCCAGGAAGTACCAGCGGGCTATGGCAGAAGTGCCACCGAAGGGGTTACCCGGTGCGAAAGTGCCGGTACAGGCAGCCATCGTGGTGGTGGGCGACGCATGCAAAGGAGAGATCTGCGATACCGCCAGACCGGAACCAGCGCCGTCATGACAGCTAAAGCAGATACCCCAGTTATCGATGGTGCCGGAGGTATTCGGAATCACATGGCCGGTGCCGCTGGCGGTGTGCGCCACCGTCCGGGTAAAGGCAGTGCTGTAATTGGTGGTGGAATGCGTTCCGCCCTCGTTCCAGGCCGAAATCGTCATATTGCCGTTCCAACCGTTGGTATTGGCCAGCGGGGTCAGATGGCACTCGTCACAGACCATCTGATTGGTCGGCTTGGTCGTAACCGGAACCATATTGTAGCTAGGAGTCAGCGTATCATCATAGGCGTCATTACGCGGATCGTTATGACACTGGGTGCAGGCGCCATTGGCGGTGTTGACGTTCTGGTGATGGAAGAGCGCCGTAGCCTGGACATGACAATCAGTACATAGACCGCCGGTCACTGGCAGGCTGGCGCCGGTAACCCCCTTCTTGCCGGTGGGGGCTCGCAGCGTACCGGCCAGGGTCACGGCCGCGAAGGTATGACAGGTCCGACAAGAATCATGTTTCATGGGGTTGGTCGGATCAATCAAGGTAGCTGCCGACTGGGTTCCAGCCGCCGAGTCGTTGGTCATGTCATAGTTGGGGTTGGCGTGACAGAATTTGGCATTACAACTGTTGCTATCGACAATATATGCCGTGTGGTCAACATTTTGATGGCAGGTGGTTGCGCATCTATTGTTGGAAACATTTTCCGTGTCATGGTGCATACCCCCGATGGAGGGTCTCACCGAATGACAAACCGTGCAAATCGTGGTGGGATCGGTTCCGGCCAGGGTGGCGTCCCCATCGCTACCTCCCTTGCGGTTTCCCCCGCCACCGGGATAGACATGACACAAGCGGCATTGGTTGCCGTGGACATCCCGTCTGACATCCGTGTTGCCGACATAGTTGTGGCAGTTGGCGGCACCACAGGAGACCTGGGTTTCCGGCGTCCAGGCAAAGTTATCGGGTTCGTGGCCAAATAACGCCGTCCCGCTGCCAATGGCGCCGGTCGAGACATTGCCTGCCGCATCGTAAGCACAGACCCGGTACGAGTACTGGGTATTGCTGACCAGCCCGGCATGCGAGGCGCCCACCAAGCTGCCGGAATAGATCGAGATACCGGTTGCACAAGTCGGGGCTGTGTCACCAATCAAGAAGCGAACATCATAGGTGTTGGTGGCCCGCATCCCAACTTCAGCATCGGTAGAGGCCGTCCAGGTCAAGTCAATCTGTTCAGAACCAGGGATTACCGTCAAAGTGCCTGAGGACGGAGGATTAACGTCCACCGTCCGGGTCACGGCGATGCCGGTGCCAATACCGCCCGAAGAGGCCCCGCGAACATTTATGTTCAACACCCCAGCCAAGCCGGTTGGCAAGCCGGTGCAAGTCCACGGTGAAGCAGTGCCACTGACAACTCCGGCAAACCAGGTTGAACCGTCGGTGGTGTAGGTACACGAAGTCACCGGCGACTGTGCGTCCACCAAGGTGGCGGTAATGATCGGTGCGGCACCGGTGTAGTTGGCCCCCCCCGTTGGAACTACCGTCACCGTGCCCACCGTAGGCGGAGTGGTGTCAGCAAGCAAAGCTAGATTTACATTGGCCGTGGAAGTACTGCTATCGCTTGCTGTGATCGTATAGGTAAAGGAAGTTGAGCCGATAGTGCCATTACCGGTGTAATTAACACTGGTACCGCCGGAGATTACCACCGCCCCCTGCGTCGGCTGGGTTACGCTGGTAATGGTGATTCCCGAACCGGTGTCGTTGGCCCTGACCAGAAGATTAGTTACCCCATAGGCAGCAACGGAGAATGTGTCATTAACCGCACCAGCCGACACCGGTATCGAATCATCGGCTATCCGGTAACCTATAACACCGGTGCTATCGGTCGTATAATCGACAACATCAACAGTTGTACCATCGGCTGGGTATGCGTAATTGCCTACAGTGGCGACGCAGCTAGAATCGAAGTTAACATTACCCTTTCCGTTGAGCAGGGCAAGATTGGTGCAGGTTCCGGTGGTAATGGCGTTTACGGTAAGGGTGCTACCATTCCATACCGCACTGGTCACCTTAATATCGATAGCAATGGGCGCCGTCGTCTTGGCGGGAGGAGCCGACGGATTAACCCAAACCGGGACCACTCTGTTAATAGCGGTTGTCGCCCAGGGATCCGGCACCGTGAAGGAAGCAATCGTCCCTCTGATTCCGGACGCCACGGTGGCGGACGCCGTAAAGGTCGGCAAATTTGCGCTACAGTTAGCTGAACCGGTGGCGGTAGGCCGCCAAGAATTACCCAGGAAGTACCAGCGGGCTATGGCAGAAGTGCCACCGAAGGGGTTACCCGGTGCGAAAGTGCCGGTACAGGCAGCCATCGTGGTGGTGGGCGACGCATGCAACGGAGAGATCTGCGATGCCGCCAGACCGGAACTAGCGCCGTCATGACAGCTAAAGCAGATACCCCAGTTATCGATGGTGCCGGAGGTATTCGGAATCACATGACCAGTGCCGCTGGCGGTGTGCGCCACCGTCCGGGTAAAGGCAGTGCTGTAATTGGTGGTGGAATGCGTTCCACCCTCGTTCCAGGCCGAAATCGTCATATTGC
>Ga0334722_10002086_pt1 | contig 23248 bp, 15 predicted proteins | sample C3_bottom_MG_FD_207210 | JGI IMG/M metagenome (GOLD analysis project Ga0334722, IMG submission 207210) | Sediment microbial communities from Yellowstone Lake, YNP, Wyoming, USA - C3_bottom | ecosystem: Environmental > Aquatic > Freshwater > Lake > Sediment | place: USA: Wyoming | collected... | reverse complement strand
CTGGCGTGGGCAGACCTCGACCAGGCGTTCGAGTACCTGCTGCTGCTGCCGCGCCGGGCGCTCACGATCCGCGCGTTCTGCGTGCTGCCGCTGCTCTATGCCTACGCCACGCTGCGCGAGCTGACGCGCACCGATGCGATGCTGCGTCCGGGCGCGGCGGTGAAGATCACGCGTCCCGAAGTGCGGGCACTGATGGTCGTCGGGCTGGGCGCGCTCGCGAGCAACCGTCTGCTGCGGCGCCTCGTTGCCTCGGTGCGCGCACACAAGTTTGCCCCGCTGGCCGGGATGGCGGGCTAGCGGTGGGCGCCGTCTCCGGCATGGATGCCCTGGCGCGCGGCCCCGACGGGTTCCGCGGCGTCTTCCGCACGGACGCGCGCGCGCGCGCCGTTTACAGCGAGGGCGCCGGGATTGCACAGATCGTGCCCGATGCCGTCGCCGTGCCGGCCGACGCCGAGGACGTGGTGACGCTCGTGCGCTGGGCGGCCGCGGCGCACGTGCCGATCGTGCCGCGCGGCTCGGCGAGCTCGATGGCCAACGGCGCCGTGGGGCGCGGCGTGGCGCTCGACCTGTCACGGCTGGACTGGATCGACGCGGTGGACGCGGCCCGGGCGACCGTGCGCTGCGGACCCGGCGCGCTGCGCGATGCGGTGAACGCGGCAGCCGGCGCGCACCGCCTGCGGTTCGCGGTGGATCCGTCGTCGGGCGCGTTCTGCACGATGGGCGGGATGGCCGCCACGAATGCCGCAGGGACGCGCACGGTGAAGCTGGGCGCGATGCGCGCGTGGGTGCGCGGCCTCGACTGCGTGTTTGCCGACGGATCGCGCGCGTGGGTGCGCCGGGGCGAGCCGCGCCCCAGGGTGGAGGCGCTGCGCACCTTCCAGCGCGACGTGGCGCGCGACGCGATGGACCGCGGGGAGACGCTCGTGCGCCCGGGCGTGCGCAAGGAGTCGAGCGGCTACGCGCTGGCCGAGTACCTCCGCAGCGGCGACCTCGTGGACCTGCTCATCGGCAGCGAGGGGACGCTGGCCATCTTCGTGGGACTCGAGCTCGCGCTCGCCCCGGTGCCGGCGGCGCGTGCGTCGCTGCTCGCATCGTTCATGACGCTCGAGTCGGCCGTGCAGGGCGCGGGCCGCTGCACGGAGCTTGGCGCCAGCGCCGTGGAGCTGCTCGACCGCACCTTCCTGGCGGTGGTGCGCACCGAGGCCGCGTCGCTGAGCATTCCGGCGGAGGCGGAGGCCGTCCTGCTGATCGAGGCGGAGGGCGACACGCCGTCGGCCGCCGACACGCTCGCGCTGCGTCTGGCGGACGCCTGCCGCCGGGCGCAGGCGGCCCAGGTGGTGTCGGCGCCGGATGAGGCGACGGCCGCGCGCATCTGGCGCATCCGGCACGCGGCGAGCCCCATCCTCGGCAAGCTCGATCCGCACCTCGCCTCGATGCAGCTGATCGAGGACGGTGCGGTGCCACCGGAGCGCTTTCCCGACTACGTGCGCGGGGTCCGCGCGGCACTCGACCGGCACCGCGTGCGCGGGGTGATCTTCGGGCACGCCGGCGACGCGCACGCGCACGTGAATGCGCTGATCGACGTGCGCGACGCCGACTGGCGCGAGCGGGCCCGCGCGCTGCTCGACGACGTGACGGGCCTCGTGGCGTTTCTCGGCGGCACGCTGGCCGCCGAGCATGGCGACGGCCGACTGCGGACGCCGTTGATGTTCCGGGTGTGGGACGCGCGGGCGATGGCGCTGTTTGTGCGCGTGAAGCAGGCGTTCGACCCGCTGGACATCCTGAATCCGGGCGTGAAGGTGCCGAGAGCCGGCGCCGACCCGCTGGCATCGGTGAAGTACGACCTGACGCTGCCGCCACTGCCGGCCGAGGCGCGCGCCGCGCTGGACCGGGTGGTGCAGGATCGGGACTGGGCGGCGTACCGGCTGGGGCTGCTGCCCGAGGGCGGGGATCGGGAGACGCGAGGGACCTAGCGGCGCGACGGTCCGGGTTGGTGACGAGGCTTGGATTGCGGATTACCGAACCGCCGTGGTGAGTTGTCCGTTCACCGTTCTCCGTTATCCGTTGTCCGTTGGCCTCGGCGATGTCTTCGTGGCTGACCAGGCGTCGGTGTCGAGCCGGCCCGGTTCGGCCCTCACGCAGCGGCGGCGCGCGCCATAAATTTCGGGACCGTCACCCCTCACCCGCCCTCCGATGCCGCACTTCTACACCGAGCCCAGGGTCACCGTCCTCGCGCGCCCATCGTTCGCCGAGCCCTCGCACCTGCCGGTGCAGTGGAACGGCGACAGCTCGGACGGCGAGCGCCTGGCGGAGTTCGCCGGTCGGCTCTGCTACATGAGCCAGAAGAATCCCGCGCAGCGGACGACGCGCGAGTACCTGGAAAACATCAAGAAGCAGGGGCACGGTTCGGTGCTCGAGCACGCCAACTACTCGCTGCTGCTCGAGGGGATCAGCCGCTCGCTGACGCACGAACTCGTGCGGCACCGCGCGGGCTTCGCGTACTCGCAGCTGTCGCAGCGCTACGTGGACGAGAGCGATGCATCCTTCGTGATTCCGCCGGCGATCATCGGGGACGAGGCGCTGGTGGCGCAGTGGAAGGCGCAGGTGGAGGGCGCGCAGGCCACCTACGTGTCGCTCGTGGAAAAGCTGATGGAGCGATACTCGTGGGTGGCCGACAAGGTGCACCGGCGCAAGATGGCGCGCGAAGCGGCGCGCGGCGTGCTGCCGAACTCCACGGAGACGAAGATCGTGGTGACGGCCAACGCGCGCGCCTGGCGTACGATGCTCGAACTGCGCACGGGCGAGGGCGCGGAGCAGGAGATCCGCCGGCTGGGCGTGCTGGTGCTGCGCACGCTGCAGGCGGAGGCCCCCGGCTTCTTTGCCGATTTCGAGGTGTACACGGCCGAGGATCGGGTGGAGTCGGCGCGGATCTCGTACCACAAGGTCTGACGCCGGGCCCGACCCGCCAGACGGCGCTCCACCCGTTTGACGCCAATCTGACGCCAGCGTCAGAACATTCCTGCTGTCCGATTGCCCCCTGGTGAGGCTAAGTGGTAGCTGTCCGGCTCGCGACGCGGCGCGCTCGGTCCTGCGAACCGCCGTACCGGGAACCTGATGCTGCTCACGCTCAAGACGCTTGGCACGCTCGAGGCCTCCACCCAGGATGCGGCCGGGGTGATCCGCACACTGGCCCGCGGCAAGCCGGTGGCAATGCTCGCGTACCTCGCGTGCGTCCCGGGCCACAAGGCCAGCCGCGAGCATCTGGCGGGCCTGCTCTGGGGCGATGTCGAGAGCGATTCGGCCCGGCAGAACCTGCGCCAGACGATCTGGTACCTGAAGAAGAAACTTGGTGACGGGTTGCTGGACGGCGCAGGCGAGACGCTGGGCCTCGCGGCGCCGTTCACCAGCGATCGCGACGAGTTTCTGCACGCGGCACAGCGGGCCGACTTCGCGGCGGCGGTGCAGCGCCATCCGGGGCCGTTCATTCCGGACTTCGCCGCGCCGGGCGCCGCGGAGTTCGAGGAGTGGTGCGACCTCGAACGGCGGCGGCTCACGGTAACCTTCCTGCGGTGTGCCGATGCGCTGGCGCGGCAGTGGCTGGGCGAGGGGAAGTTCCGCGAGGCGCAGGACCTCGCGCGCCGGGCGCGAGACGTGGATCCGATGGACCAGGCCACCTGGCGGCTGCTGCTCGAGGCGCTCGTGGCGGGCAGCGACGGACTGGGGGCAACGAGCGAGGCCGAGCACTTCGAGGCGTTCCTGGCGCACGAGGAGCAGGAGCCGGAGGCGGCGTCGCTGGCGGCCATGCGGACGGCGCGCCGGTCACCCTCCACCCGCACGCCGCCGGATGCGAGCCCGGCCGCGGCGATCGCCGCCGAACTGGTGGGACGTGAGTCGCAGTTCAGCCAGGTACTGTCGGCGTGGGAGCGTGCGCGCGGCGGCTCGCCGCACGTGCTGGTGGTGACGGCGGCCGCCGGTCTGGGCAAGAGTCGGCTGCTGCGCGACGTGCAGGCCCGGCTGAGGGCGTCGCGGGCGCGCTGCGTGCTGGTGCGGGCCAACCCCGGCGATCGGCATCTCAGCGGGGGATTTGTCGCCGAAGTGGTGTCGCAGCTGGCGGCACTCTCCGGCGCCGCCGCGGTCTCGACGGGTTCGGCTGGCGTGCTGGTGGGCCTGGCGCCGGCCCTCGCCGCATCGTACGCCTCGGCGGTGCCGGACCGCAGCGAGGGCGAGGAGGCCGTGCGCCGCCGGGCCCTGGCGATGGTGGACCTGGTGCACGCGGTCAGCGACGAGCAGCCGGTGGCACTGCTGCTCGACGACCTGCACTGGGCCGACGACCACTCGGCGCGGGTGATCGCGGGCGCGCTGTCGCGGCTGGAGCACGCCCGGCTGCTGGCGGTGATTGCGCGGCGGCCTGGCACGGAGTCGCGGGCGCTCTTCTCCGCCTTCGAGCGCCTCGACCTGCCGCCGCTCGACCTTGGCGCCGTGACGGCCTTCGTGTCGCACGTGTGCGAGCTGCCGTCCACGCCGTGGGCCGAGATGCTGCCGCAGCAGCTGCTGCTGGCCACGGGCGGTTCGCCACTGATGCTCGTGGAGACGCTGCACGATGCGCTCGAGCAGGGATGGCTGTCGAGCGGCAGCGGGACATGGCACTGCAGCGACCCCTCGCGGATCGCGGCGTCATTGCGCGAGGGGAGCGCGGTGCGCCAGCGGGTGCTGCGGCTTGCCCCGAACCTGCGGCATGCACTGCTGGCGCTGGCGCTCGTCGGACGGCCGATCGACATTGCCGACATCGTGGCGATGATGGGCCGCCGGCCCGTGCAACTTGAAGAGCCGCTCGAGACCCTGGAGCGCGGCGGCTTCATTGTCCGCAACGGCAGCCAGCTGGTGGTGGCGCACGACGAGATTGCTGCCGCCGCCATCGAATTGGCGACGGCGGAGGATCAGCGCATGGTGCACGCGGGAGTCGCGCGGCACTTGCTCGGGCGCCGCAACGACGAGGTGGCGCTGCGGCGGGCGGCGGAGCACGCGGCGGCGGCGGCAGACCATGCGTTGGCGGTGCAGGCGTGGCGCCAGTTCCTGGCGATCCGGCGTCGCCTGCGCGACCGGCGCGGGACGCGCGAGCTGGCGGCGGACTTCCTGGCCGCCGACAGCGCGGCCGCAGGTGTGGCGGCGCTCGTGCGTGCGACACCAGTACTGCAGCGACGGAGGTCGCGGTGGTTGGGGGCGGCGGGCGTCCTTCTCGTGGCCGGGTCAGCCGGAGCGGTGACGGTCATGCGCCGGCCCGCGAAGCCATTGACCGCCGATTTCGCCGCATGGACCGTCGACAGCGCCTCGGGCACCAGGCACCTGATGGGAGTGCATCTCGATCCAGGGGCTCCGTGGGAGGTGGGCGCGCCGATCGAGGCAGTGGAGCTCGACAGCACCGCGTTCCCGAACGCACTACGCGAAGTCGCGGGTCCGATGATCCGCATGCCAGACGGGAAGGGGTGGTACGCGAATGCGCACTACGCCGACGTTGGTCAAGAAGGGGTCTTCATCGACTCGCTTGGCCACGCGCACCTGCCGCTGCGGCACGCCGGGGACGACGCCATCAGCGACGTGTCGCCGGATGGACGCCAGTTTGTCGCGGTCACGGCTCGATTCGACACGGTGACGGATCACTTGCAGGTGGTCACGTCGGGCGTGCGTGGCGGCGCCGTCCATCGCCTGACGTACTCTCCCGACATCGACGCCGGCCCGATCTGGCGGCCCGACGGCACGCAACTAGCCTTTGTTCGCCACTATTTCGAGACCCTGCGTGCCGACCGCGTTTGTCTCGTGGATGTGGACGGAGCGCACGAGCGCTGCCTCGACGTTACCTATCCGAGCGAGTACGCGCTTCTTGGCTGGATCGACGAACGGCGTCTGCTCCTCAAGACGCCCAGTGACTCGCTTTGGTCGCTCGATGTGCAAAGTGGTCAGGCGAACGCGATCCACAACGTGGCGACCATGGCCACGTCGATTTCCGGCGACTTTCGCATCTGCCGTTGTCGCACCTCGGAGGACGTCGCGGGATCGCTCTACATCTACCCCGCCACGGATCCCTCGGCCGCCCGTCCGGTGCTATTCCGTGGGCGTCCGATTGACGGGCAACTGGCCATCGTCGCGAGCACCTATGCGGCCCGCACCTGGCTCGACACGCTGCGGCTGCGGCTGCCGGCCGGCGGCCTTTCGGTGGACCTGGTCCATCGCCTCGCCGTCGAGGGCCGACAAGCCAACGGCGCGCCAGCGTGGCTGCACGACCTGCGCTGGACCTCGCGCGACACCACGATCGCGACGGTCGATTCCACCGGGCGCCTGCGACCACGACGGGTTGGCACGAGTTGGATCATCGTATCGGCTGGTGGCTGGCGCACGGACTCGGCGCTCGCGCAGATCACGCCGCCTTCCTCACGCACGACGCTGCGCGAGGGGTGGTCGAGCGACTGGACGACGCGGTGGCAACCGTTCGGCATTCCTCCCGCCGTGGTGGTGCGCACGAACCAAGGGCCCGCGCTGCTCCCGAATGGCGACGGATCGTATCCGTCGGGTGCGTACCTACGGACGGCCTTCCCGGTCAGCCGGGGTGCTGGTGTCGAGTTTACCGCGACGCTTCCGATCACGCGCTCGCAATGGCAGACCTTGCTCGTGTACATCGTATCGGGTGAGACCATGGCATCGCTGCGTGCCTGGGATCATCGCACCGGACCGGGACCACTGTTCCACGAACGCTGCGGGTTCAGCGCGCCCGGAAGCGACAATGCGAGCGCGCTTGGCTCCGTGCACGTCAACGCCGGAGGTCGCATGCAGCGCATTGCGGTGTCGAGGACGCTCTTCGACAACGCGTGGCACGTGCTGCGACTGCAACTGCTGGAGGATGGACGATGCGCGCTGGCGATCGACGGCCGGGCGGCGGGAGTGGCGACGGGAAACGGCTGGGGCCTGCCCTCCTCCGCATTCATCATCATCGTCGGGGATGACCGTTTCGGCGCACGGCTGGTCGTGCGCAAGCTCGAGGCGTGGAGCGGCGTGCGCGGTGGCATCGACTGGACCGTGCTGGATGACGTCGCGACCCCGCCGGAGCGCCGCAAGCGATAGCCGATCGGCGCGGAGAGCGTGCGTGCAACGGGGGCACCGCGGAATGACGCGGTGCCCCCGTCCCATCTGCGATGCCACGGCCAAGGCCGCGCGCGTCACTCCTCGGTTTCTTCCTTCCGCTCCTTCTCGGCCTCGGCGATCACCTTCGACGCGGCCTCGCCGGGCATAAGCTCGTAATTGCTGAAGCGGTGCGTGAAGGTCCCGCGGCCGTGCGTCATGCTCTGCAGCTTGGTGGCGTACAGATAGAGCTCCGCCTGTGGCACGATGCATCGTACCTTCGTGCCCACCCCCTCGATCGCGTCGGAGCCGAGGATCTGGCCGCGGCGCCCCGAGATGTCGCCCATCACGTCGCCCAGGTAGAGGTCGGGCGTGACGATCTCCACCTCGTGCAGCGGCTCGAGCAGCACCGGGCGGCACTTGGGCGCGATGTTCTTGAAGGCGAGGATGCCCGCCATCTTGAACGACGCCTCGTTGGAGTCGACCGAGTGCGACGAGCCGTCGAAGCACTCGCAGACGAAGTCGACCACCGGATAGCCGGCGAGGATGCCGCGCTCGGCGGCTTCCTGCACGCCCTTGTCGACGGCCGGGATGTACTGGCGCGGGATGACGCCGCCCTTGATGGCATCGACGTACTCGTAGCCCTTGCCGCGCGGTGCGGGGCGCAGCTTCACCCAGCAGTCGCCGAACTGGCCGCGGCCGCCCGACTGCTTCTTGTGCCGTCCCTGCCCCTCGGCGGTGGCGGTGAGCGTCTCGCGGTACGCGATGCGCGGCGTCTTGAGCTGGGCGGTGACGTTGAGCAGCCGCTTGAGCTTGGCCATCGCGACCTCGACGTGGCGTTCGCCCATGCCGCTGAGGATCGTCTCGTGCGTCTCCGAGTCGTAGTGGGTCTCGAACGTCGGATCCTCGTCATGGATGCGATGCATGCCGACCTGCAGCTTCTCCTCGTCGGCGTGCACGGTGGCGCGCACCGCGTACGTGACGAGCGGCGGCGGGAACTCGATCTGCGGCATGCGGACCGGGTGTTCCCTCGTCGACAAGGTGTCGTTGGTGTGCGTGTTCTTCAGCTTGGCCACGCAGCCGATGTCGCCCGGGTAGAGGCGGGGCACCTCGATGCGCTCACGGCCCTGCGGCACCGACAGGTGCATGAGCTTCTCGGCGATGTCGCGCGTGGCATTGTAGACTTCCTGCCCGCTGGCCACCGTTCCGCTGAACGTGCGGAAGTACGTCACCTCGCCCACATGCGGCTCGGCCATCGTCTTGAAGCAGAGCGCCGTGAAGGGGGCATTGTCGTCGGGGTGGATCTCGACGGTCTTGTCGCCCTCGGCGCCCTTGAACGCCTTCTGCTCCTCCATGTCGAAGGCCGACGGCATGAGCTGGACCAGGAAGTCGAGCACCGTGCGCACGCCCCACGTAAGCTGGGCCGAGCAGCAGAGGAGCGGGAAGAGGTCCTGGCGCTTCATGGCCTGCTTCATGGCGGCCATCTCCTCGTCGCCCGGAATCTCCTCGCCGCCGAAGAACCGCTCGAGGAGCGCATCGTCGGTGGCGGCAATCGCCTCGACCATCTCCTGGTGGTACTTCTCGAAGCGCGCCCGCTCCGATTCAGGGATGTCGGTTTCGGTGTACTCGCCCGCCTTGGTGCCGGCGGTGAAGACGTGCGCCTTCTTGGTGAAGAGGTTGATGATCCCCTTGAAACCGGCGCCGGCGCCGATGGGAATCTCGACCGGCACGACCTTCGTGGTGAGGTTGTCCTTGATCGCCTGGTAGGCCTTGTCGAAGTCGGCGTGCTCCTTGTCCATGAGCGTGACGACGAAGAGCACGGGATCGCGGCGGTTGAGCGCCTCGCGGAACATGCGTTCGGTGCCCACCTCGACGCCGGCGGCGGCGGCGATGGTCACGAGCGCCCCGTCGGCGGCGGTGAGCCCGGCGATCGCGTCGCCCTGGAAGTCGAGGAACCCCGGCGTGTCGATCAGGTTGACCTTGGTGTCACGCCATTCGGCGAAGGCGCAGCCCATGGAGATGGAAAAACCGCGCTCGATTTCCTCGGGAGAGGTCACGGTCAACGCGGTTCCGTCCTTGACTTGGCCATGTCGCTTGCTGCTTCCGGACACGAAGGCGAGGGCGTCTACCAAGGTAGTCTTGCCGCTCGTCCCGTGTCCCACTACCGCGACATTTCTGATTGCCTCACTCCTGTATTCTCTCATCCGGCCCTCCGCCGATAGGACGGCGATGCTTTATTGGATACGGGAGCTTCGAATTAGTTCACGGGAACGTCAAGGGTAGCCCACCCTGACGCGGGTGTAGGGGTTTGAGTGCGGGTAGAAAACGATGGGGCCCGCTCATCGCGGGCCCCACCGGCGCCGAGGCGCCCAAGTCTGACGGAGCAGAGTTCGTCTAGTTCTCCTCGAGATCCAGGTCGTAGGTCAGTCCTTCGGCCTCACGCAGCACGGCCAGCACCGCCTCGGCGTTGACCGCGTTCGTCGCATACAGCGGCATGGGCGTGAACGAGAACGACACCGCCCGCCGCGTTCCTTCCGGCCAATCGGCCATGAGCAACCCGCCCACGAGGCGGCGAATCACCTGGCCGCATTCCACGAGCAGCGACTGGGCCGTTTCGGCCAGCACCGCCAATGGGATCTGCAGGTCCTTCGTCACGAGCTGGCCGGTAGTTTCGTCCCGCCAGGCGGCATCACCTACCGCCCCGCGTTCCGGCCAGACTCCTACGTGCCGTACCGTGTCGGCCCGATCGTCGGCCGACCGCCGGGATTCCAGTGCCGCTGCCAGCGCCAGTGCCAGGGACTCCGGACTGGGAATGCCATACAGCGTCACCACATCGCGCGACGGACGTTCCATCGTAAGGGGCGACGGTACGGAGCTGACGTGCGCCAGCACGCTCGAGTGCTCGGGCGGCTGCTCCTCTACCATCACGAGAACATCCATGTACACCTCCTTTGGGCCTTCCTACACTGATGATTACCTGCAAGGTCCGGACCGCGTCACTGCCGGCATGTCACGGGACGGTCACGGCGCCTACACATGAAGCGTCGGCCCCTCCCGCGAGCTTCATAACCCGGACCGCACGATATCGACGGACGTCACGGCGCACGGCGCGCCACGCGCGCCTGAGCCGCCGCACGCTGCGACTGCCCGTGCAGAACGCCCGAGCGCGAGGCGTGGAGCCGTCGGCGCGCGACCGGTGTATGACACGCCGCGCGATGTGCGGCAGGGCGGCGAGCGGACGCGCTTGACGGCAAAATGGGGCGCGTGCGATTAACGGCCGGACGTTGCCATCGTCATCCCATGCAGACCCCCCACGAGCCCCCCATGCGACAACTGGTCCTGCTCATCGTCATCGTGGCCGCCGGCTGCTCGAGCGCGCCGCGGCACGCCGGCGCGCCGGCCCCCGAGCCATTCGCCAGCGGCCCGCGCACGCAGACCGCCGACCAGCAGGGCGTGCACGTGCTGGCGCGCCTCACGTTTGGCCCCCGCCCCGGCGACCTGGAGCGCGTGCGGGCGATGGGCGTGGACCGGTGGATCGACGAACAGCTGCATCCCGAGCGCATCGACGATTCCAGGGCTGAATCGTGGCTCGGCCGGTTCGAGACGCTGCAGAAGACGGCCGGCGAACTGGAGAGCGAGTACCAGAACCCGGGCGTGCTGGCGAACCAGCTGGCCGCGCGGAACGGCGGCGCCCTGACCCGCGACGATTCCGCGGCACTGCAGGCGGCTAGGCTGAGGTTCCGCCGCATGGTGGAGGAGGTGCCGGTGTCGCATGTCGCCCGCGCCCTGCTCAGCGACCGGCAGCTGGAGGAGGTGATGACCGATTTCTGGCTCAATCACTTCTCGGTCTTCGCCGGCAAGGGGGCTCGGGAGCAATTCTACCTGGCGGATTACGAGAATCGTGTGATCCGGCCGCGGGTGCTCGGGAAGTTCCGCGACCTGCTCGGCGCGGTGGCGAAGAGCCCGGCCATGCTGTTCTATCTCGACAACTGGGAGAGCGCGGCCGACAGCGCGCGCCCGCGGCTGGTGGACGTGAGGGCGGCGGCGGCGCAGCGCGCGGCGCGGCGGCGCTTCCCCGCCGCGTCACCCCCCCGGTCGCCGGCGGCGGTGCCGATCCCACGCCGCGTGCGGGCGGGACTGAACGAGAACTACGGCCGCGAGCTGCTGGAGCTGCACACGCTGGGCGTGGACGGCGGCTATACGCAGCAGGACGTGATCAACGCCGCCCGGGCGCTGACGGGGTGGACCATCGCCGCGCCGCGGCAGGGCGGCGGGTTCACCTTCGCCCCGGCCATGCACGACGCCGGCGAGAAGCACCTGCTTGGCCACACGCTGCGGGCAGGGCGCGGCATCGAGGACGGCGAGGAGCTGCTCGACATCGTGGCGCGTCACCCGAGCACGGCGCACTTCATCGCGTACAAGCTCGCCCGGCGGTTCGTGAGCGACACGCCGAGTGCGGCGCTCGTGGCCCGCGCGGCCGCGACCTTCACACGCACCGACGGCGACATTCGCGAGGTGGTGCGAACCATCGTCACGAGCCCGGAGTTCTTTGCCCGCGAGTCGTACCGCGCCAAGGTGAAGACGCCGTTCGAGGTCGTCATCAGCGCGCTCCGCGCCCTGGACGCCCAGCCCGACACGACCCCGCGCACGGCCCAGGTGATCGCGGGACTCGGCCAACCCGTGTTCGGTCACCAGACGCCAGACGGATGGCCGGAGACCGCAGACCGCTGGATGGGCACAGGGGCGATTCTCAACCGCATCAATTTCGGGCTGCTGCTGGCGAGCGGGCACCTGCCCGGCGCGAACCCCATGACCTTCCCGGGGGTGGAGCGCGTTCGACAGGCGCCGCGCGAGCAGCAGGTGGACGAGGTCGTGAACGCGTTCCTCGGCGGCGACGTGTCGCCGGTCACCCGCGCGGTGCTGCTGACGGGCCGGAACCCGCTGCTCGAGGCCGCCGCACCCGGCGAATCGACCGCAGCGCCGCTCACCACGCCGGATGCCACCATGTCGCCGCCGCCCCGGTCCGGACGGCGGCTCGCCCAGGCGCGCGCCGGCGTGCCGCTGCCTCAGCTGGGCGGACTGGCGCAGATGGTGGGGCTCGCGCTCGGCAGTCCCGAATTCCAGCGGAGGTAGCCCCCATGCAACGCCGAGTCTTCGTCCGGAACTCTGCCCTCGCGCTCGTCACGATGGGGCTCAGCCCCACCTTCCTGCGCCGCACCGCGCTCGGCATGGACCTGCCGCGCGCCGCGAAGGGGAAGGTCTTGATCTGCCTCTTCCAGCGAGGGGCGGCCGACGCGTTGAACGTGGTGGTGCCGCACGGCGAGCCCGCGTACTACGCCCTGCGCCCGCTGATCGCCATCGCGCCGCCCAACCGCGCCGCCGGCTCGGCCGGGGCCATCGACCTCGATGGGTTCTTCGGCCTGCACCCGGCGCTGGCGCCGCTCAAGCCGCTATGGGACCGGGGCCTGCTCGCGCCCATCCATGCGGTGGGCAGCCCGAGCGCGACGCGGTCGCACTTCGACGCGCAGGACTACATGGAGAGCGCCACCCCCGACGACAAGGGGACGAGCGACGGATGGCTGAACCGCTACCTGGCGACGTCGCGCACGTGCGAACAGTGCGCGGCGTCGCCGTTCCGGGCGGTGGCGATGACGCCGCAGACGCCGCGCGTGCTGCAGGGAAGCGCGCCGACGGTGGCCATGAACTCGGTGGCCGAGTTCAGCGTGCGCAGCGGCGGTACCCAGGCGGCGGAGCTCGAGGCGCTGTACCGCACGGGCTCGGCCGACGTCATCCACGGAACGGGCACCGAGATGTTTGATGCCGTGAAGATGCTGCGCAGCGCGAACCCGCAGCGGTACCAGCCGGAGAACGGCGCGGCGTATCCCAAATCGCAATTCGGCCAGCGGCTGCTGTCGATCGCGCAGCTGATCAAGAGTGGCGTGGGGCTCGAGGTGGCATTTGCGGATGTCGGCGGCTGGGACACGCATGTCAACCAGGGGGGGGCCACGGGACAGCTGGCCCAGCGGCTCGCCGATTTCGGCGAGGCAATCGCGGCGCTCACCACCGACCTTGGCGATCGCATGGAGGACGTCGTGATCATCACGATGTCGGAGTTCGGGCGCATGGCGAAGCAGAACGGCAACGGCGGCACCGACCATGGGCACGCCGGCGCGATGTTCGTGATCGGCGGCCCCGTGAGGGGGCGGCAGGTCGTCGGCCGCTGGCCCGGTCTGGCCCCCGAGCAGCTGTACGAGGGGCGCGACCTCGCGCTCACCACGGATTTCCGTGCGGTGTTCGCCGAGGTCGCATCGAAGCACCTCGGCGCATCGAGGCTCGATGCGCTGTTTCCGGGGTTCACGCCGGGCGCGTCGCCCGGCGTGCTGGGGTCGTGAAGCCGGGGCAGTCCGTCCCGAAGCCTTGGTGGCCTGCGGTCGCGGTGTAATTTCCTTCATCATGCGCATTCCCAGACTGCTCGCGCTCGCGGCGCTCGCCGCGGCGCGCCCCCTGCTGTCGCAGGCGCCGCCACGCGGCACGCCCTATCGCATTCCGGTGCTCGAATACCACCTCATCGGCGAGAAGGACAGCCGCTGGGGCCGGTCGCGCGACGGGCTGCGCCGCGACCTGCAGCTGCTGTACGCCCGAGGCTATCGCCCGGTCACCGTCTCGCAGCTCGTGGACCGCACCTTCGACATTCCGCCGGGGACGTCGCCGGTGGTCGTCACGTTCGACGATGCATCGCCGGGCCAGTTCTCGTACGTGGAGCGCAACGGCCGGTTGGAAGTCGACCCGAACAGCGCGGTCGGCATCTGGCTCGCGTTTCACCAGGCGCATCTCGACTGGGGCAACCGCGCGACGTTCTGCCTGCTCCCCGGTGCGGCCGCCGGGCATTCGTTCTTCGGCGACAAGGGGATCGAGGGACAGCAGACGGCATGGCGCCTGCCGAAGGTCCGCTTCCTGGCGGCGCAGGGTTTCGAGCTTTGCAACCACACCCTGTGGCATGCGATGCTGAGCAAGTACAACGACGCCGTGGTGCAGGAGCAGATTGGCCGCGGCGTGCTGGCCATCGACTCGGCGGTGGCGGGGTACCGGGTGCGGACGTTCGCGCTGCCGCTGGGGATCTGGCCGAAGCACCGCGCGCTCGCGACCGCCGGGCGCTGGACGAACCCGCGCGGCGGGCGCGTGGTGGACTATCACTTCGACGCAATTCTCGAGGTGACCGGGGCGCTGAGCGGCACCGCGTATGGCCCGGGGTTCGACGCGCACGCCATTCCGCGCTACCAGGTGATCGGTGACAACCTGGCGGGACTGCTCGACCGGATCGAGCCGGCGCGCTTCACCCCGGGGCGCCCCGCCGCGGCGCGCGGCGCAGCGCACTAGCTCAAGCTCGGGCGGCCCGCGCCCGATATGCTCTCGTAGGCCAGGGCACGGACGCCCTGCATCACCGGAGCGCCAGGATGGTGCCACCGCGAGTTCTCATTGTCGACGACGATCCGGGCGTGCTGTTCGCACTGCGCCGGCTCCTCGAGTCGGCGGGCGCCATGCGGACGATGGTCGCGCCGAGCGCGGAGGCGGCCGAGGTCGAACTCGCGCACGGCGCCGTCGATGCCATGGTCCTCGACTTTCGGCTGTGCGGCATGCGCGGCGACGCGTTCTATCACCGGGCATGCACGCTGCAGCCGTCACTCGCCGAGCGCACGGTGTTCATCACCGGTGACGTGGCGCCGGCGGCGAACGCGGCGATCGCGGCAACGGGCTGCCCGTTCCTCCTCAAGCCTTTCCTGACGTCGGCGCTGCTGGCGATGGTGCGTGACCTCGCGGCTCGCGCGACGCCGCGGAACGCGCCGGCGCGCGACGCGCGCAGCGCCTGACCGGCGCGCTACCGGCGGCCGCCCAGCGCCTCGATGGCCTTGTCGAGTGCGTCGCGCTGCGCGGCGTGCGGCGCGGTGCGGCGCAGCGCGGTGAAGGTGTCGATGGCCAGCTTGCGGGCCACGGGATCGTCCTCGGCGCTCCCCACCGCGGCGGCATTGTCGGCGAGGTTGGCGCGCGCGAGGTCGTCGTCCGGGAATCGCTCGGTCACCTGCAGCCAGCGCATCATGCGGACGCGCGGCTCCGTCTCCGTGAGGGCCCACAGGTGCCATGCCCCGCGGTGGGCGGGGTCGGCGGCGATCGCGCGCGACGCCAGCTCGCCCACGACGTCGGGCCCGCGCCCGCCCAGCCAGTAGGCGTTGGCGAGGCGCACGAGGGCGCGCGCGTGATGGGGCTCGCGGGCAACGACCACTTCCATCAGTGGACCGAGCACCTCGGGCATCTGGGCGAAGGCGTCGGCGGCCTCGAACAGCTCGTCCGTCGGCGTGCGCTCGGCGAAGGCCGTGAGCGCCTCGAGCAATGGAGAAAGGGCGGCATGCCGCCGATACTCCTCGATGATGGACGTGAGCTGTGCGAGGGCGCGGCCGCGTGGTGTATGCATTGCCTCCAATTTATGCCGGGCGCGTCGTCCCGGAGAGCTGCCGGCCCCATATGACCGCCCCAGATCGCCACGAAATCAACAACGTCCTGGCCGCCTTGATGGCCGAGGCGCAGCTCCTGCAGATGGACACGCTCACCGAAGAGCAGTCGCAGGGGATCGACCGCATTGTGGCGCACACGCGCCGCCTGCGCGACCTGCTGCGGCCACCGCAGCAAGCCACCTCCGATCTGACGCTGGTTTGACGGGAGGGTTGCGCGAAACCCCCGCGCCCGCCATACTGAACGCCAATCGGTCTGCGCGTTGCGCACGCCGGTGACTGCACCCCGCCGCCTCTGCCACCAGTCGGCATGCGAAACCGGCGCCCTCCGCCGCGAGTGACGGTGCAACCGTTCTATCCCTGCCGGGCCCCGTGACGTACCGTGGCCTGGGATGCCAAGGCGCCTCGAACGCCTCCGTCTCATCCGATTTTCAAAAGTAGGTTGCCGGTTGGCGCGCCAGAGGCGCGTTCTATCCGAGAAAGTCACGGGCTCTTGTCCCTGAGGAAGCAGTCAACGTGTGCATTCCCTGCACGGCCGCCCCGCGTGCGCGCGGTTCGGCTCCCCACCGTTTCGAATCAACGGCAGACATCAACGCATGACCGAGAATCGTCGTCCTCGCCGACGCGGCCGTCCGGCGCGCTCACGCGGGCAGACCGCCCCCGAATCCACATCGGCCGAGCCCGATCCGTATCTCGATTCCTCCGAAGGCGAGGCGCCGGCGGTTCAGGAATCGGTGGCGGCCGCGGAACCGGTGGTGAACGATCCGCCGCCAGCCGGCGATCCGGCGCCCCAGGCGGCGCCCGCGTCGTCGGTGGCCGGCGAGACGGCTGCGCCGGACTCCAATGGCAACGGACGGCCGCCGTTCGAGCCCCGACGCGAGGGACGTGAAGGGGGACGCGAGGGACGCGAGGGACGCGAGGGACGGTTCGGCCGGCGCGGACGTCGGCATCGTGGCCGCAATCGCGGCGGCGACCAGCAGCAGCCGAATGGCACGGCGGTCAGCGGTGGCGCCCCTCCGCAGCCGATTGTCGCGGACGGGGAAACACTTGGCTGGTACGATCCGTCGCGCGATGCCGGCTTTATCCGCCGGGCCGGGGCCAGCTATCTCGAGGATCAGGGCGACGCTTACGTGCCCGGGTTCCTCGCCCGGCAGCATGGCCTGCGCAAGTCGGACGAAGTGCGCGCGACGACCGGGCGCGACCATCGGGGGCGTGTCACCTGCGTCGACATCCTCTCGATCAACGGCCGCGATCCGGCCGATGCGACGCGCCGTCCCGACTTCGCGTCGCTGACGGCGAGCTATCCGGAGCGGCGGCTCACGCTGGAGACCGGGCGCCCGGCGAAGGGAGGCCCCGAGCTCACGCGCCGGGCGATCGACCTGATCTCACCCATCGGCTACGGCCAGCGCGCGCTCATCGTGGCGCCCGCCCGCGCGGGCAAGACGATGCTGCTGCAGGCGATCACCGAAGGCGTGGCGCTGATGCACCCCGAGGCCACGCTGCTCATCCTGCTGGTGGACGAGCGCCCGGAGGAAGTGAGCGAGGCGATCTCGTGGGAGGTCGGCGAGGTCATCGCCTCGTCGTTCGACCAGCCGGCGCGGCGGCACGTGGAGGTGACCGAGATGGTGCTGGAGCGTGCGCGCCGCCTCGTGGAGCTGGGCCGCGACGTGGTGATCGTGCTCGATTCACTCACCCGCATGGCGCGGGCGCACAACACCGCCGAGCGCGGGACGGGGCGCACGATGTCGGGCGGTCTCGACACGTCGGCGATGGCCAAGCCGAAGGCCTTCTTCGGTTCGGCGCGCAACATTTCGCCGGAGAACGGCGGCGGATCGCTGACGATCATCGCCACCGCGCTCGTGGAGACGGGATCGCGGATGGACGACGTGATCTTCGAGGAGTTCAAGGGCACCGGCAACTGCGAGATCAAGCTCGACCGCGGGCTCGCCGAGAAGCGCATCTTTCCGGCGTTCGACGTGGCCAGCTCGGGGACGCGCCGCGAGGAGAAGCTGTACAAACCCGGCCAGCTCGATGCCATCTACACGCTACGCCGCGGCCTGCAGCAGATGCCGCCGCAGGCGGGCATGGAATGGCTGATCAAGCGCATCGCGAGCACGACGAACAACGACGCGCTGCTCGCGGGACTGTAGGCGCGGCGGGCGAACACGGGACGGGGCCCGGGACGATCGCGTCCCGGGCCCCGTCGCATTCCCTCGCCGTGCGCGCGGAGCGCTACTTGGCGGTGCCCAGCTCCTCGAAGAGCGCGGCAATGGCCCGCATGCCCTTGTTGAAGTTCTCGACGCTCATCCACTCATCGGGGGCATGCGCGTTCTCGCCCGGCAGTCCGAATCCCATCAGCAGCACGGGCACGCCGAGGATGCGCTCGAAATCGCCGACCACCGGAATGGAGCCACCCTCGCCGGTGACGACGGGCTCGCGACCGAAGGCGGCGGACAGCGCCTTCTTGGCGGCCTCGAACAGCGGCCCCTCGAGGTCGGCGCGCCACGGCCGGCCGCCGTGCAGGTGCTTCACGGTGACGGTGACGCCCTTCGGCGTGACCTTCGCCACGTGCGCCTTCATCAGCTCCTCGATCTTCGACGGCTCCTGGTCGGGGACGAGGCGGCAGCTGACCTTCGCCATGCTCACGCCGGGGAGGACGGTCTTGGCGCCCTCGCCGGTCCAGCCGCTGAGGAGGCCGTTCACCTCGCACGTCGGCCGCGTCCACAGCTTCTCGAGCACGGTGTACTGCGGCTCGTAGCCGAGCGCCGGAGCGCCGGTCTCCTGGCGGAAGTGTTCCTCGTCGAACGGCAGCTTGCGCATGCCGGCGATGACGGCGGGCGGGAACGGGCGCACCGCATCGTAGAAGCCGGGGATGGCGACCTTGCCGTTCTCGTCGTGCATCGTCGCGAGAATGCGCGCGAGCGCCATGGCCGGGTTGACGACGGCGCCGCCGTAGCTGCCGGAGTGCAGATCGGTGGCCGGGCCGCGCACATTGATTTCGAAATACGCGAGGCCGCGCAGCGAGCTCAGGATGCTGGGGATGCCGGGCGCGAACATCGACGAGTCGGAGATGACGACGCCGTCGCACGCCAAGCGCTTCTTGTGCTCCTCGATGAACGGCGCCAGGTGCTCGCTGCCGACCTCCTCCTCGCCCTCGGCGATGAGAATGACGTTCACCGGGAGCTTGCCGCGCACCTGGAGGAGCGTCTCGAGTGCGGCGACGTGGGCGAAGAGCTGGCCCTTGTCGTCCACGCTGCCACGGGCGAAGAGCTTGCCGTCGCGGACGGTCGGCTCGAACGCCGGGGTGGTCCAGAGCTCGAGCGGCTCGGGCGGCTGCACGTCGTAGTGGCCGTAGACGAGGATCGTCTTCGCGCCGGCCGGCGCCTTGCGCCACTCGGCGAGCACCACCGGGTGGCCGGCCGTGGGACAGGTCTCGACGGCAAACCCGATGCGCGCGAGGCGCTCGTGCAGCCACGCGGCGGCGCGCTGCGTGTCGGCGTTGCGCTCGGAGCTCGAGCTGACGCTCGGGATGCGCAGGAAGGCGAAGAGGTCATCGAGGAGCTGCGCCTCGCGGGCGGCGAAGGCTTTTTCGAGATCTGCCGGGAAGGAAGTCATCGGGACTCCGGAATGGACGGCGTTGAGTGCCCGGGCCAACCGCCGCGCCAGTCATGGAGCAACCAGGCGCGCTGCCGGCCGAGCAGGAGACCGTGGGCGGTGCGCGCCACGGGTGGACCTTCATCAATGCGGGTAAAATACGGCGCGAGCGCCACGATGGGTGCCGGCTCGGCCCCGGCCTCATCGAGGATGAGTACCAGCGCGTCGCCTTGCGCGGCGCGATCGCGGAATCCCGGCCAGAGATCGTACTGGTTCGGCCGTCCGCCGAGGTTGGTGGCAAAGACGCCGATGGTGTCGCGCCGCAGCAGCCAGCCGAGCTGCGCCGCTTCCTGGTAGCGGTCGGCGGCGACCCAGACGTGGGTGGGGTGCGCCTCGGCGCGGCCGGCCAGCTGCGCGCGGCCGACAGCGTCGCGCACAACGACAGCGACGGCGTCCCAGCCATACGCCTGGCTGACGGGATCGCGTCCCGGCCGCAGGCCGAGGCGCGGAGCGAGCAGCGTCGCGGCATCGGCATAGACGAGCAGCACCAGCGCCGCGCCGAGCCACAGGCCCCGGCGCAGCCACGCGACGCCTTCCCCGCGTGCAGCCTCGACGGAGACGAGGAGCATGGCGGGCAGCCATGCCGCCGCCGGCCAATTGGCCTCGACATTCTTGCGCGTCGCACTCCACGCAAAGAAGGCCAGCACGAAGACGCTCACGGTGGCCAACAGCCGCACCACGGCATCGTCACGCTGGCGAAGCGCGCGCCAGCCCGCGCCGACGAAGACGACGAACAGGATGGGCGACACGAGGCCGGCCTGGCCGCCGACGAGGTTGAGTTCCCGCTTCAGCACGGCGGCCAGGCCCATGCTCCGGGGTGCTCCGAGGCCGTGCCCCAGCTGGAAGGCGAACGACGTCCATTCGTGCGTCGCATTCCACCACAGGTTGGGTGCAAGTACGAGCGAGGCGACGCCGACCGCCACCCACGGGCCGGGCTCGCGCAGCCGCGCGCGCAGCGGCTGGTAGAGCGCACACGACAGTGCGACCGCCGCGGGGACGAGCACGGCCGTGTATTTGGAGAGCATGGCCACGCCGATGGCCCCGCCGGCGGTGGCCCACCAGCGCAGCGCCGCCCGCGACCGGACCGGTGACTCGAGCGCCTCGACGACCGCGTGCAGCGTCCACGCGATGGCGCAAAAGAGGGGCGCATCGGGGGTGGCCAGCACGTACCCCGCGGCCGCGAGCGGGAGGCAGGCGAAGATCAGCGAGGCCCAGAGTGCGGCATCGTCACCGCCGAGCCGGCGCGCCGTGCGCACGATGGCCAGGCCGGCGAGGAACCCTGCGAGCACCGCACCGATCCGCACACCGAGCAGCGTACTGCCGCCAAGGGCCACGAGCCATGCCACGGCGGGCGGGTGATCGAAGTAGCCGGCGGCGAGCCGGCGGCTCCACTCCCAATAGTAGGCCTCATCGCTCGTCAGCGGCACGAGCGCCGCCATCATCAGACGCAGCACCGTCCCCGCGAGGAGGACCTGCAGCGCCCTGCGATAGGGTGCGGTGAGTGTGCCCGGCGCGGGCAATGAGGGCGACATCGGTGACGGAGATCGGTGAGCAGGCAATCTACGCGTTTTGCCGCCCCCAAGGGCTTCCGTCGCCGCACGTACGGGGCACGGCGCGGAGTTCCCATTGTCAGGACCGTGTCGCTCGTCCCCCTACGCGATGTGGGAATTCAAGGAGGATATCAGGGCTCCCGATACTTGTTTGCAGGACACGCTTCACGTCCGCGATCGACCCTACCTGGGCCCCTGCCGTCCCCAGCCTCCACTGCCATGCGCTCCCTCTCCCTTCGCGCGAAGATTCTCTCGCTCCCCGTCATCGCCGGTGCCGGGTTCCTGATCGTGCTGGCAACCTCGGTAATTCTGGGGAGCCGTGCCCGCACGGCCCAGTCCCTGGTCGAAACGGGACACGCCCCGGCCCTGCAGATCAGCCGCGACCTGGAACTTCACCTCGAGACGCTGCAGCGGGCCCTTCGCGACGCCGTCGGCACGAGCGACACCAACGCGGTGGTGGCCACGGACACGATCGGCAAGCGATTCCGGACCACGCTGGAGGAATACCGCAAGCTGCCGACCGCGGACGTGGCGGCGGCGAACCGGATGGGGGCCGCGTTCGACGCGTACGAATCCTTCGCGCGGCGCACCAGCGTCGGCATGGTCGCCGGCACGCTCGGCGACGAGATGCTGCCGGCGATGTCGAAGATGAAGTCCCTGTACGTCTCGCTGCGCGACACGCTCGCCGCGGGCACGGCGCAGCGAAAGGCGGACATGGCCACGTCGTTCGCGACGGCCCGCAAACTGCAGAGCACCTCGACCTGGGCGCTGGTCGGCGTGCTGGTGACCTTTCTCGTCATCCTCGGCGTGGCGGCCGTCAAGATCCTGCGCGACGTCGTGGGCGTCATCGGCCAGATGTCGAAGGCCGCGTCGGCCATCGCGCTCGGCCGCGTGGACCAGCAGGTCACGCACGACTCGCAGGACGAGCTGGGGCAGCTGGCGCAGGCGTTCCGCGGCATGATCGAGTACATCGGCGGTATCGCGCAGGCCGCCGACCGGCTTGCGCAGGGCGACATGTCGGTGACGGTGCAGGAGCGGTCGCCGGACGACGTGCTGTCGCGCAACATGAACCGGGCGACGGCCACGCTGCAGGCCATCGTTGGCGAGGCGCACACGATGATCGAGGCGGCGCGCCACGGCGACCTGGGCATGCGCGGCCATCCCGACCGCTTCAAGGGCGCCTATGCCGAGCTCATCTCGGGCATCAACGACATGCTCGACGCGCTGGCGCGGCCGATGGACGAGGCGCGCGGCGCGCTGGAGCAGCTGGCGGCCAAGGACCTGCGGTCCCGCATGACGGGCGACTACAAGGGCGACCACGCGAAGATCCGTGACGCGCTGAACGCGGCGCTGGAGAACGTCGATGCGACGCTCACCGCGATCCAGGCGTCCATCGCCCAGGTGAGCAGCGCGTCGGTGGAGATTGCGTCGGGAAGCCAGGAACTGGCGTCGGGCGCCAGCCAGCAGGCGTCGGCGCTCGAACAGGTGACGTCGCGCATCAAGCAGGTGGAGGTGCGCACCAAGCGTAGCGCGGGCTACGCCGCGGAGGCCCGGACGATCGTGGCGACCGCCAAGACGAGTTCGCAGAAGGGCGCGGACAGCATGCAGCAGCTGGCTTCGGCGGTCGAGGGCATCAAGACGGCCGCCGACAAGACCGCGAAGATCGTCAAGACGATCGACGAAATCGCCTTCCAGACGAACCTGCTCGCGCTGAACGCGGCCGTCGAAGCGGCGCGCGCCGGTGATGCCGGCAAGGGCTTTGCCGTGGTGGCCGACGAGGTGCGCAGCCTGGCGATCCGCGCCGCCGAGGCCGCCAAGAACACGGCGGCGCTGATCGAGGAGTCGGTGGCGGCGGCGGAGGCGGGCGTGGTGCTCAACGCCGGCGTGCGCACGCAGCTCACGGAAATCAACACGGGAGTGGCGCGGGCCGCCGAGGTGATGGCGACCATTGCCGAGGACGCCGTGGCGCAGGAGCACGACCTCACCGAGATCACGTCGGCGGTGGACCAGATGTCGTCGCTGACGCAGCGCACGGCGGCGAACGCCGAGGAATCGGCCAGCGCGGCGACGGAGCTGTCGGCGCAGGCGGGCGAAATGTCGACGCTGGCGTCGCAGTTCCGGCTGACGCAGCAGACGGCGGCGTACGAACCGCCGCGCACGACGAAGGGCGCGGCGCGCCACCAGGCGCCGCCCTCGCTGCGCCGCAAGCCGGCCGCCGGCAATGGCGACGCGACGCCAGCACGCGCGTCGAGACCGAGCCAGGTCATTCCGCTCGACGACGACCCATCCGATGCCCTGATGGATTTCTGACGCGGTCGGCGACACCCCCGGCGCTCCGGCGCCGGGGGTGTCGCGCACGACGGCGGGTGTCCGGTGAACGCGGCACGGCGGCGCACTCTGGTTAGCTTGGAGCAGCTTCGCGCCCGCACG
>Ga0334722_10002085_pt1 | contig 23252 bp, 42 predicted proteins | sample C3_bottom_MG_FD_207210 | JGI IMG/M metagenome (GOLD analysis project Ga0334722, IMG submission 207210) | Sediment microbial communities from Yellowstone Lake, YNP, Wyoming, USA - C3_bottom | ecosystem: Environmental > Aquatic > Freshwater > Lake > Sediment | place: USA: Wyoming | collected... | reverse complement strand
GTATATAAAGACTTTATCATATAATACAAAGATACATATTATTCCCCACTCCACCAAATAATATTGGGGTAAAATAAATACTTATTCCTTTGGCCATGTCAATCCTTTTCCGTACCTTTGTATAGTCGGTGGTTAAGTCCGAGACGGGTTCGAGGGGTACAGTCTTCGCAGAGGCTAGACTCCAGCCTGCCTTTCCCCCACACTTATTAACATGACATACTGACTGTGTATAACTTTATTTGTATATGTCATTGTTTTTACATCACCCCATTAAAGACCCTCTAAGACATGGGGGACCGTAGGGGTCAAAACTAAAGGACTCCCCCCTGATAATACCCCTAGACCCCCTCCATACGGGGGGTACCCCTCCCCTCCCCCGTATCCCCCCTCCGTATATGACATTCTGACAGGTCAAAAAGGGGGGATAATCCCTTAAATGAAATATTCGTATAAAAAAATGTTTATATAAATTTTTATGTAAAACTGAAAAAAAAATTTTCAGAAAAATTTGGTATTTATAGTATATTTAAAAAAACTTTATAACTATGGATTATATTATTTCACCTGAACAGTTAGACAAAATCACTAAACCGTTTTTTGATAAGGAATTTAAAGATGCTAAGTGGGGTGAACATACATCAGGACATAGAGGAGATAGTACATGGTATGGTTTTATTAATCAGGACGATGTTCTGTTAGTTGGTCATCCCTCCTTTAATGTTGATAATTACTACACTAATGGTCACCACTTCTCCAACATGTGGTCTTTGTTTGGTATTGACGCTAAGGAGTTTAATCAAGCAATTGGTAGATACATTAAGAAAAAATATGATGTTGAATTTGTCAGTATTTATTAATTAGTTTTAACCCCCCTTCTTTTTCAGGGATATCGACCCCTTCTTTTAATTTAACCCATATATACTGAAAAAAAATTTCTGGAAAATTTTTGGGGTTCATATAGTATTTATTCATATGAAGGAATCAAATATCATACCTCATCTTACCAAGTTATTAAAGAATCTTATTTTCAAGGATTTTGATTTGGAATTTAAAATTGTACCTGAGTCTATTTTGTCCTATAACGATACTTATGATGATTATCTCATAACGATTTATCTTGACCCTGAGCTTATGTGTATGTCGGGGGATAAGTATATTCCTGAGGCAAACAATTTTTTATATGAGTTGGAGGATAATATCCATAGTGTATTACCTTATGTTGGTTTGACCGATTCAAACGTTATTGTAAAGTTTAAGTTTCTAAATGAGAAAGAATTTTCAAATAAACTTAGTGGTATGATTAATAGGATTACCCCTGAGTTATATAATAGGATTGAAGACTTACCTAAGTTGTCTAGGATTAAGGTGGGTCAACGTGGGGCTATGGCCGAGTTTAAGGCTTCCTTTAAATTTGATGAGTATCCAAAGATGGGTAAATTAAGTAAGTTGTATGGATACATTGGTGAATTACTTCCAACGTTTGATGATGTATATATGGATTTTGGTGTAGATTAGGAAGTATTCGACCCCTTGTTTTAAATTAGTCCTATATAGTAAAAAAAATTCCCACCTCATCATTTGGGTTTTTAATATATTTATCAGTATGAAGATTCTAATATCAAAAGAACAATATATAATATTAGTGTTAAAACTCCTTGAAGGTTTGTTTGGTAAACTTAGGATTACAACCACCGAAGAAAAACGAAGATTAGGCCATGGTGATAGCGATTATCATGATATATTTGACGAAAATGGTGAGGAAATTGCGAATATATGGATAAAAGGACCATCTAAAAATAAGGGATGTAAACAAGATTTGACCTTTAGTGCTGAAGCAACAGAACAAATGGAAAATTTCATACCTTATTATAAACATAAAATGTTTTCTAATGTTTTAATTGAATACGTTTATAAGTACACAGGTCTTAAATGTGATTGTACTCAGTATGAATACGGTTTTAATAATACGGATGCTGATAATTACATGGATGGTTCTCCAAAACACAATTCTAAAACAAAAAAATATAACGTAAAAAAGAAAAAGAAGATTAAATAATCTTTGGTGTATTAAAATCTTTTATTACCTTTGTGGTATGAGAATCGACAATTTTTTAAAGAACCTTACTATTGAAGAACTACTTGAGGTACAATCTAAAGCTTCAGGTATAATCCACGATTATAAAGATGGATATTTTTATATCTGTGAGGTACGTTCTTATGGACGTAATTGGAAGAATTCGGATATCTATAATACCCATACTCTTCAGGAGTTATGTCACCAATATTATGGTGATGATGGTATTGTTGATGTATATTCTAATAACCCCGACTTGTCTGGTATTGATAACTATGGGGCTCTTAAGTTTATTCCATCCGTGGAGGACCATAACAAATGGAAGGAATATATGTATCTTAAGAATTCTATTCCCCGACATGAGGAAGAACTTGATAATTGGGATAAACGTGAGGATGTTCCTTTTAAGTATCGGCCGAGTTTTGCCCCGTTCTATACTCGTGAGGATATTGATGAAATGAAATTAAAGTTGGAAAACTTTGATATGAATTTTGTTGAACCCGTTAATTTTAAACGTATCCATGATGATGAACTTGTTGATGAGTAATTAATATTTATTATTAAATATATGTCTGAAGTAGACTTAATTGACGAGAATTTATGGGACCATTATAGCGGTCTTCCAAATCCTGCGTGGTATCAATATAAAAAAAAATTAAATGAAGAAAAAGATACGGATAGTAGTATTGATTTGGGAGTTATTGATGAAGAGGTTTAAACGTAAAAGAAAAAGTATATGGGACTTATGATTATTTTTTATAATCTGTAAAATAAAATCCTTATAATTTGAAAAAATGAAAAATTCTATTATCTTTGTTGTATGAAAAATCTTATTATATATTATTGTCGTTTTCTATATGACATTTTTTGGGCTCAAATCCTTATTGTATGGTCAATTGAATCGTTTAACGACCACTCTATTTTTATGTTTATTTTGTTTATCACCTTTTTGTTTTGGGGATTTGAAGACCTTATCACGAGACACTCTAACTTTATGAAATATTATCCGTATTTTGACCATAAGTGGGATAGGCTTAGTTTTTAGTAAGAGTGGGGGTTTTTTGTTTTAGGATAATAAATTCATACTTTTGAAGGGGCAACATAAACCGAACCCGACTTCGTCGGTATTTTTTCGTCCCCCGACCCCTTCGGGGATTTATGGTAATCTACTTGGTGTCCCTCTTAAAAAAATAATCCCCTCCCCGCCGCGTTTTTTATTTGACTTATTAAATAATTTATTTTATAATTGGTCATATGAAAAAATATCTTACATTTAAAAACTTGGGGTGGTTGTTAACCGTCTTGGTTACGTTTATGTTGGGGATGTCTTCGGTTTCCAAAATTATTGGAACTGAAGAAATGGTTAAGAACTTCACATTTATGAATCTTCTTCCTTATCTTGCTTTGCTTGGTGTGGTTGAACTTGCTGGTGTGATATTATTTATTATCCCAAAAACGTCTAAGTATGGGGCCGTATTGCTTTCATCTTATTTATCGGGCGCTGTGGCTATCCACATGGCAATGATGGGTGGGGTTGGAGTAATGGTACCTCTCACTCTAGGTTTGGCAGTATGGGGAGCATATTATTTGAGAAGTTGTAGTACCAAGTAATAAAACCATACAATCTAAATTAATTCCCCATTCTCTAATAAGTTTGGGGTTTTTTTTATATCGAAGTATTTATTAATATGAAGATTATAATTACTGAAAGCCAAAAAAAGTCAATAAATATAGAACTCCAAAACATAATTAAAGACGATGGTTGGGAAACCGCAGCAAAATTTGTTGGAGGAATTGATAATCTAAAAAAACTTGTTGGAATTAAAACTCCAATGGACTTTTTAAATATATTTAATGATTTAGATGTTGTTCAGAGTAAAAAAAACCCTGATAGTACATTATTTAAAGATAAAAACGGTAATAATCTAATGGTTCGCAATAATAGTAACGTTAACATTGATTATAATAACATTTGGTCATTTTTGGGAGAAGGTTTTGGTCTTGACTTTTATGAAACAAAGAAACTTACAGAGTTATGGTTGTATGATGCCTACAATTTAGAGGGAACAAGAACTAATTACTACGATTATTCCGTTCCTTTATGATGTCCACAATTTACGGAGAGTTATAACTTTAAATAATTACTCGGTCTTAATATTATGGGTTTAAATATCGATGATTTAATTGATATTTATTATGAAAGTATATATGATATATGAAAATAATAATAACTGAAAACCAATTTAAAAGTTTATTAACGGAATCAATTGCTGATGATTCGGAATTAAGAGACATTATAAAAAATTATGAATCCACTGTTGTTGATTCAAAAGGTAACCATTATGTATTTGATGATAAGGATTCAAAAACCCCAAAAACTTTTGTTTCAAATAATAAACTAAAAAAGGGTGGAACATTAACAATTGGGTGGGGACATACAGGTAAAGAAGCGACAATAGGAAATAAGATATTAAATTCAAAGGCTGAAGAGTTATTAACAAAAGATATTATAGAAAAAGAAAATATTGCAAAAAAAGTATTATTTCCAAAATATGATAAGTACCCATTATATATACAAAGGGTATTAGTTAATACCGTGTTTAGGGGGGAGGCAAAAACATCTCATGAATGGGTAAGGGCAATAAATTCAGGTAATTGGAGTTTAGCGGCTAAAAAATATGTGGAAGGGTGGAATATTAATTTTTCTCAAGCAAAAGACCCTAGATATCAAGGTGGGGTTGCGGATAGAATGGTAAAAAATCAAGAATCATTTATCAAGTATGGTAATGAATTAAAAACAAAAAAACCAGTTGTTAAAAATTCCAAAACAGAAACCGAAAAACAAAGGTGTTTGAAAATGTTACCAAAGGAGTTGGTCTATAGACCTGAATGTGATAAGTACTTTAAAAGTAATTACAATATGGATTATGGTTATGATTTTCCTGAAATGTTTTATACCGTAAAATCAGGTGATACTCTTTCGGGAATTGCATCAAAATATGGTAAATCTGTTACTGTTGATAATTTAAGAAAGTTAAATAATTTAACGTCAGATAATATTAAACCGGGACAAAGATTAAAAATAAAATAATTTAAACTTATTTCTAAAAAGTGGTTTTTTTTTTGATTATCATACTATTTACTAATAAACAAATAATATTATGGCAAGAATTACAAGATTAACAGAAAACGATTTGGCTCGTATTGTTAGACGAGTTATTACGGAACAAAGAGGTACTGTAAAAGCAGTGGGAAAGGCTGTTGGTAACAATCCAGTGAAAACACCACCACCTTTAAAAACCATGGTATTCAGGGACCCATCCGCCACTAACTCACTAACTAATATTGATATTTTACCTCAAACAATAAAACTAATTAGTGCGAATGTTAATTTTGAATATAAAATTGCAGGTCGAAACCAGATTATGGATGGTACCTTTTATTGTTCCACTAATAATACCATTAAACTACAGGATGGTACTAACAAAAACTGGTACATCTCAAATAAAAGAGCGGTTACACTTAAATCTAAGTGTGGTGCATCACAAGGTTATGCTAGCACAAATACAGGTGTAGATACAAGCCTAGCATAAAAAAAGTAATTATTATGAAACATTTATTAAATAATATGAGTTCTGAGGAGAAAAATAATATCCGTGAACAACATACAGGTGGGATAAAAATTGGTACATCAAGATTTAAATCTCTTTTAGAATCAACTTTGGGTGATGTAAAACCATTGGTTAATGAGCAGGCAGAAACAAAAGTTGCGGGACCTATTGGTCTTCCCCCAATACAATATTATATCTATAATAAAGTTGGTAAGTTTTATATATATCAAACAAATGCAACACAAAAAACACCAATTTTAATGCAAGGGGCACAATGGAACAATAACGGACCAGGATATGATACTCAGGATAAAGCTGAGGAAATAGTTCAAAAGTACTTACCTAATAAACCAAGTTCTTCTGATGAAATGTATCCTGAACCTGAAACATATAAAGGATTAGATTAAAATCGTTCGTTGATGAAATGAGAGAAACAAAATAAAGGAATTAATATAAGAACCCCATCTTTATCAGGTGGGGTTTTTTGTTTTATATATTTATTGTTGTATAAAAATAATAATTAATTCTTCTTTTTAAATTTAACTCCGTTTTCTAATAAGAGTGTGGGTTTTTTGTTTTATATGATATTTATAAATAAATTAAAATATTATGGGAAGATTAACAGAAAACGATTTAGCTCGTATCGTTAAAAGAGTTATTAGAGAAGATAATAAACAAACCACAAAAGTTGGTGATTCTGATAATTTAAAAAATCTAAAAACCTATTTAAAGGAACTTGTCGATGAAAGCGTTATAGACAATGATGTAAAGGTCCATATAATGTTTTTGGTAAAAAAGTTAATTGAGGAAAATAAAAAATGATGTCCATTAAAAAACAAATAATATTATGAAACATTTATTAAATAATATGAGTTCTGAGGAGAAAAATAATATCCGTGAACAACATACAGGTGGGATAAAAATTGGTACATCAAGATTTAAATCTCTTTTAGAATCAACTTTGGGTGACGCAAAACCATTGGTTAATGAAAATGACCTTGGGCTTCCTCATCCGAATAAAACTGTGTATAAAAAATTGTTTAATAGTAAACTATCAGAGGCAATCTCCGAAGTGGGTACAGACTCCGAAGCAATATATGACAGTCTATGTTTAAAACTTGATGATATTATGGAGAATTGGAGATATGAATCAGGTGACGGTGGTAAGAGTGTATGGGGGGATAACGAAAATTAAATTATGGGAAGAACAGTAAGATTAACCGAGACAGAATTAATAAGTTTAATTAATAATGTATTATTAGAACAAAAATTAAACGAAGAAGAACATATTGTTAAAGGAGCCTCATGGGACTATCTTAAAAAGAATGATATGTATTATGCCAGAAAAACTAATACAACTGAATGGATACTCACTTCTGGTGAAGTTGCTAACGCAATTGCCACAAAAATTTTTAAAACACCAATAAAAACCAATAATGTTAAAACCAATAATGTTAAATCACCATTTGAAAATAAAGGTCAAGGTGATTTATTTAGACAGTATGTAATTAAATATTACCCAAATATTGCGAAAAAAAATGATTTATCTATTAGAGGAAGTTTTAATAACGATAACATTATAAATTCTTCTAATGAAATAATTACAACTAAAAAATATGGTAAAATTAAATTAAGTGATTTATTTTTTAAACAAAATCAACAAGCAAAATTAACTAGTAGTGAGGCAGGACAAACATTACCATCATTAGTTAAAACAGGATTTAACATTGATAAATCATCATTCAAAAGTAATTTAGGTTATTATGTTCGTAAATGTACTCAAGTAGGTTGTGCGGAATTCACCTACGATATGATTGGTAACGCTTTTGGTGATGCGTGGCAAGCATATCGTAAATTTAACCAATACGCTAATGTTACACCTGATTTGGTTAAAAAAATAACAGATGTGTTTAATAGTATTAATAAATCGGGTATGCCAACATTAAACGATAGTTCAGTTAACGATGATAAATCAAAAAATATTATATCATCATTGGTCCCAAGTGACCAACAACAATTTAATAGTCTTCCTTTAGGTGCGGTTGTTGGACTTTATTATCCTGATTCATCAAATTTTGATTTAGCATTTTTTCAATCGGCAGTTGGTATGTCAAGAGATAATCAAGGAAAATGGGTTAAATTAAAACAACCATATTTTTGTAAACAAAGTGATAAATGTGGGGATACTTTATGGAAACAAGATGACGAGAACAAAAATATAAAATTTGTACCAAACTCAACTTTAAAAAGTGGTAAATCTTTTATACCTAACACTCATATTGGGTTTATAGGGTATATTGATAGTAAAGGGGAAAGATATGTGGTACATAATGTTCACCAAACAGTTTACGCATTTCCAATATCTAAAATGAGTAGAAATACATTATCAATAATTTGGGCGGGAACTCCAAAAATTAACTAATATTGTGAAAATTATAATAACTGAAAAACAATATACTCAATTAAACCAAGTCATACAAGAACAAGGTTTTGGGGGCGCTGCCGGAATTATTGGTACTCCTCAACAGGCGACTACACAAAAAGATAACAGTTTCCCTTGTTTAGGTGCTAGAAATTTAGTACCATTTGTAGTTTACGTTCAAAAGAACAGAGCTAAAATACTCCAAAAATTAAATATCACATCTGAATTATTATTACAATTAACAAAGGCTGCCATAGGTATCATGAAAAGAGAAACTGATTATAATTTAAGCACTAGTGCCACTGTTGAAGCATTAATTGACTCATTTGATAATACATTTTTATTTCGTAGTCTAAAAAGAAGTGGTAAGTTAGCAAGTGTTGGTCCGGCCCAATTTACTCATGGAACTTGGAACAATCTAAATATGGAAAAAAAATTTGGTATGACTAGAGATGATATGAGAAAAATTACAGGGGCAGGATTAGGTACTATAGTTTTACTTTTAACTAATTATAGAGTTGCGTTATCGTCAGGGTATAGTAAAGACACTAGGTCTGTAAATCCTTTTTTAACTAAAAAAGGAGTTAATTTTAGAAGTACTAATAACGCGGCGCTTGATATGGCAATAGTGTCTCATAATATGAACATAATTGAAAAGTATTGTTACACTAGTAACCCTACTTTAGCCGGTCCTTGTAAAAACCCAACATATGACCCATATAAAAAAGGTTCTTCAGCTTATCAAAAATACGGGACTCTGAAAGTTTACCAAAATAAACCAATTAAAAATTACTTCCCAAATAAAAAATTTGGAAAACAAACAGCAATTGGTTATTTAGAAGAAGTGATTAGAGTTATGAATTCATTAAATTGTGTTAAAATTTAAGATTAAAAATTGTGGGATTAAAAAGTTTTAACTATATTTGTAAAAGATAACAAAATTTAAAACTAAATAATATGAAAACCCCATTCCGACTTTTGATTTTTGTAGTAATAACTTCAATCACTTCTTGTAGTTCAAAAAACCCTGATAACACTATCATAGTAAAAGATAAAGTTAGTCTTATAGAATCTTACACTGTTAAAGATAATGTTAATACTACAAAAATTTCTGATAAAGGATTTTCTGGTAAATACGTCGGTCTTGAGTTTGATAAAAATGGAGATGTTGCTCATCAATTTTCAAATAAAGTATCTAAGATAATCGGTAAATATCTTAAAGAATCATATTCTCGTGGTGTGTTTTTAAAAATTGATTTTAAAAATACTAAAATAAAAACTACGGGTTTGAACTTAAAAGGTTATGTTGAATTTGTAATAGATATGCCCTTTATTAAAGTAAGTAAACGTAACGCATTCACAGGTTTAGTTCATTGCGGAACTTGGGTTAACCAAAAAAGTTCAATCTTAGATGTTCGAGTTAAAACACAATTAAGAAATTTAAAAAGTATTAGTGTTGGTAATACTGACCAAGGTTACTTTAAAACCCCTGAAGGGTATAAAGAATACTGGATACAATTCAAACATAAAAAATACCAAAAAAACTAACTCTTCTGTTATTATCACTATTTATAATAAAAACATATAAATATGAAAAAAATAGTTAGATTAACCGAATCTGATTTGGTTAGAATTGTAAAACGAGTAATTAATGAAAATTACGACGGTGAGTCTTTAATGGCTAAATATACAACAAAAAATAATCACGTATTATCTAATGGTGGAAAAACAATAAAAGTTTCAGTTGGTGACTTATGGAAACAATCGGGACTTGGAGCCTCAGAATTTGATTATATGGTTCACGAAAAATCAGGTATTGTGTTCTCTTGTGACCCATATCGTGCCAAGGAAATTAAGTTAGATGTTATTAATAAATATCAAAATTCAGATGGGTTAATTCAAATGTTAAAACCACAATTTTGTAAAGGTAATAGTTTTAATTACGATAAATACCCTAGTAATGAATGTGTTTTGGGCGAAAAACAAGGAAGAGAGTCGTTTGTTGGTTGCACTACTCAATACAAAAAATAATTTATTTAAATATTTTATAAAAACCCCCATTCCCAATAAGAGTTATGGTTGTCTGATGTCTACAATTTAAAGAGAGTTACAACATATGAACCAGTCGAAAAATTCGACTGGTTAAATTTTTTTGTTTACTAATGTATTTATAATATGATACCTTTTATTTTAAATTTTATAATGTGCGTTTCTCAAATTTTATTAGTTCTATTTTTTTGGGACAACATGAATTCATTAATGATTTTTGGTTGTCTTGGAATATCATTTGGAACAGGGTTAACTGCAGTTGTCGAATATTTAAACTTGATGGATAAACGGGACATTTAATATGAAAAGAACCGTAAAATTAACGGAATCAGATTTAACAAGACTTGTTAGACGAGTTATTAAGGAACAAATTTTAGGTGGTTTAGAACTCATGCCTGAATTAGGGTATAGTGTTGATACAGGGGTAGGAAATGTCCCTAAAACAGGATGTAAAACTTATAAATCATCGGGTGAATTGTCTTTAGAATTATTTGGTAAATTAAGAGGGATATCTGGTCAACCAAACCAATTAGATAAAACAATTCAATCATGGATATTACGACTACACAATTCAATGACAGGGGTTGGAGTATCTAACGATTTAACAAAAGTTTTATCTGAAATAAAAACTCAACAACAAATGGGTTCCGTATTAAACGCCTATAATAAAAAATTTGGTAAAACATTATATCAAGATTTAAGTGGTGAACACACAATAACATGGGACACAATTTGGGGATTGGTTAAAAATTTTAAAAAAGGGATATCAATTGACGGTTGTAAAGAGCAGAATCAAGGTCAATCTGTAAAAGCATAACCCCCCACACATATATTTTACATGGGCCCATTCCCAATAAGAGTGGGGTTTTTTGAATATTGAAGTATTTATTAATAAATTAAAATAATATGGAAAAAATAATAATTATTGAGGAATTAAATAAAATGAAATATCTTTTAAATTATAAAAAAGGTGTTGTTATTTCTGAGCAGAATCATTTAATTAAAGAATTAGATATTTACGATGACAAATTTGGGACATTGATTGATGAACTTAAATCTGATGGTGGTGATAGTATTATGTCAGAAATTGGAATAACAAATGATGGATTGAGTAGTACTGAGAATTTAACAAAGGAATTATCAGGTAAAACTAATATGTTGGAAGTTTGTAATATTGATAAATATATTGGAGATAAACTTGGGTCGTCAATTAATAACAAGTTCCCTAAAAAAGCTGGTGAGGTTATTAACTTTATTAAAGAGTATATAGATAAGTTTATGGTGTTTTTGGATAAATTAACTATTGAGGACCTAAAACAATTATTTAAAGATATAAAATCTAAAAAATCTGAGGCAGATGAACTAATGTTGTCAGGAGGTACTTCATCTGAAGTAGTTAGTGAAGGAATGATTAATGAATTTTTTGGTACTAGCATGGTAGTTATTACTCTTTTTGGGGGATTTGCTATGCCGGCATTGGTATTATCAATAGCTAGTATTGCTTTAGTAACATTAATTGGATTATCCTTACTTAAAATGATATTTTGTAAATTTAGAATAGTTCTTCCATATTACGGTAAAGCCGCATGTGGAAGAATGAATTGGGGTAAAAGGATAATTTCGTGTAGTTGAAAATAATAATTATTTAGGAATTAATATATGAAACCCCACCCTCAAGTGGGGTTTTCTTTTTCCTTTATATGTTTATATTTATAATAAAAAAACTTATGAAAAAATTATTATTATTTATTGTTACGGCTACTATGTTATTTAGTTGTAATACAGGAACAAAACCTGAAACGTTAGAAGATATTAAATCTGATAAAATTGTTAAGATACATGATGGGTCTTTTGCTTTTTGTGGGGCATCGGCTGCGGTTCCTACAGGAAAGAAGATTATTGTTCAAGGTGTTGAGTTTGATGAAGGATGTGCAATATGTCCCGTACTATCAGGACCATCTATTTCTAGTTTAGCTATGAAAGGTGTTAGTGGAACATACGGAAAGTTTAATGTGAGTAAAAACTTCCAAACTCCTGACGGAACAACTAATACTGTATGGTCTTTATTTTGGTACTACGATACCTTGACCACTATTCCTCAGTTTAACCCTTCGACTAAAGAATGGGAAATGTCAACACCTGTTAATAGGTCATTTGTGATTAATATGGATTCTCCAAGTACAAGTGAGAGTAATATGTTTGCGATGCCAGGTATTGTTTTTGATACTACATCCACAGGTATTGTATTGGCTAAAGTATATGGTCCACTTAATGAGGCGGCAATTCCATTACGTGTTGCGGTTCCCGTTAAAAATGGACAGACATCAGTAACGGCAGCTAAAGTAGGATTTCCTTATCCTGTTGGAACTCCGATTCCCGTTTCTGAATACAGTAAGGAACTTCAGAAAAAGAAAAAAAACTAATTAAAAATTAAATCTTTAAACCCTACCTCATCGGTGGGGTTTTTTGTTTTTTATAAACTCGTCCAAGAAAAAAATTACTTCTTCAATTTCTTCTCTGTCTTTATCGTTAACTAATTTAAATTTTTTATTTAATATAAGGTATTTCCAAAAGAAAAAATAATGAAAAATAACAAACAATGATGAAGTTAAAATATTCACCTCATTAAAAAGGAAAACAAAAAATCCTAACACAAAAAAAGTAAAAAAAAAGTTTACATTATCTAAACTCATATATGATAAAAAACGATAAATCATACGTACACTTTTTAATTTAATAAGTGAACAGTTTTTATATTCGTTAGCTTCTTTTTTTGATTTTAACATTATTTCTATTTTTATATAAATTTACAAATTTTATTTAAAATAAAAAAATTAATTTATAAATATTTTAAGATTTACATGTATTAACATATTTATAATAAAACTAAAAATATTATGGCAAGAATTATAAGATTAACAGAACGAGATTTAACAAGATTAGTTAAACGAGTTATTAGAGAACAAGAAATGGATGAAGATTTTTTTGGTAATACTTTTTCTAAATTTAAAAGTGCGGTTAACGCATCAAAAGAATTTTTTAAAAACGAAGTTTTTAGTGATTTAACAGATAAAGAATTATCACAGATATTAAGAAAGGCGGAAAACGTAAACATTGAAAAAATAATAAATAAATTAGAAGATGAAGAATCAATATCTGAGTCTTATTTAAATGAGAACCTGATATCTAAAGTTAAAAATTTTGTTTCAAATCTTGGAATTTATGTCGGAGGATTGGCAAGTGCCGCAGGATTAATCAGTATTGCTGGTGAAGTGTCAGGATGGAGCCAGAGCAAATTCTTTACCAAAATAAATGAAATAAATGAACAATACATGGGTCTTGGTCGAGGTAACGCAAGTATGGCGTTATTAGTTATGGTTCTTGGTATAATATTGGCTTGTTATTCTTATTCAAAAAGAGAGAGTAATAGAGAAAGAAGTGAATTGTAATTAAATATTTTTATAATAAAATTAAAAAAAAAACATGAAAAGAATTATAAAATTAACGGAAAACGATTTGTCTCGTATAGTTAGACGAGTTATTTCAGAACAAACTAGTAATCAATTAAATGAAGGTCTATTTGACGCCATACTTAATTTTTTTAAACGTGGTGGTAAATCAGTAAGTAAGACTGGTCTAAACCCGCGGAACAATATGTCATATAAGAATACATTCCCTAAGAATTCACCAACATCAAGTCCGATGATGAGTTTACCGTCTAATGTAGTGTCATTACTTTCTAAAATACCTCAAAAAGTTAAAATTGGTCCTGTATTAGAAAAAAATTTTAAGTATAACCTCAACTCTATGATGGAGTTACAAAAAAATATTGGATTATTAAAACCAAAAATAAACGGTCTTTCTGATTTATACGCTAAAGAAATCACATCAATTCTTAAACTGCCTAAAGGTTCAACAATTGACCTAAGAAAGTTATATAGTACTGCTAATTATTGCAAAATTGAATTAATGAAAGTTAAAGCGGGTCTCCCACCACTAAAACAAAATTTTTTAACTCGATTTATGAATTTTAAAAATTATCAAACAGAAATTTATCGATATAATAACTTACTAAGGCCTGAAATAAGTAATATTGATAGATTTATTAGGAGTTTGGATGATTTATTAAAAGAGGCGAAATTTATAAAAAAATAATCAATTAATATTTAGTAAAACCCCATCTATAACAAGTTGGGGTTTTTTGTTTTATATACTATTTATCATTATGAAATTAATAATCCCCGATTCTAAGGTCAAAAATGTTATTACCAATTACTTGGATTATAACATTCATCCTGACTATAATTGGGGGCCTGATTTATTTGATTTCTATAAAAAAGATGTTAAAGAATATGGATTTCATGTTTTCTATATTAACGATGCTCCCGCATACGAATATCTTGGTGAATATGATGGATATGATTTCCTTTACCGTTTGGATATTATGGATTTTGTTTCAGATAAACTAACTTCTTTATTTGGTGACCTATGGATTCCAGTTTTCAAAGAGTGGTTTGAGAAAAACTCAAACCTTGAAGTCCGTGAAATAAAAATTGATGGTGAAATTATAAGATTATGAAAGTAGAAATTAACGATAACCAATTAGAAAAAATTCATAAGATAATTCAGGGATTAATTGACTCTGAATTAAACTCATTACGTGAAGAATCTGAAGAATGGGGTCTTGGTGAGATGGACGAAATTGATGAGATTAGTTCAATCAATAAAATTGTTATCGATAGAATATCACCGTTTAAAGGAATTAGTGTTTATATCGATATTTATAGTAATACAGGTAGAGAAGATTATGATAATGTTAGGGGGGAAATTCAGTATCGAATATCAGAATGGTTCCCGAACGTAAAACTATTTATTAACGAAATTATTTAATGAACGTACTAATAGCAGAAAATAAACTAAAATCATTCATCAGTAAGAGATTGGGCGTTGACCTATCTAATAAAATTCAGATGATAACAAGTTATGGGGAATTACCTGATAAATTTAAGATTTTTCTTAAAAGAATAGATATTAACGAATATTTGAATAGTGGTGGACCTATGTTTTTATTTAGTACTGAAAATGGTGAGTATTTATATCAAAATTGGAAATACGGTAGTCTGATAATTGATTATCGTAATACTGATATTGACGACTCAAAATTATTAGAACTCTTGGGTGTTGATATGTTAGGTATTGATATTGAAGGTTTAATTGAATTATATTTTGAAGAATAAAATGAAAAAAATAATAAAAATAACGGAGAAAGAGTTAAAAAATCTTATCCCTGTCTTACTTGAGGAGTTTAATATTAATGACTACTCTGATGAGGATTTTGTTGAGGTATTTGTTAAGTACTTTAGAAATTGGGTTAAGAAAAAACACGGTGACGAAATTGGTGGTTATCCTATGTCTTTATTATTTAAAAAATACACTAATGAATTTTTAATTGATGCTGAAATTCCGAATGAGAACTATTATCACAATTCGTCTATTGTTAAATTTGCAAAAATAGGTAGGGAGATTATTAGAAAACAACTTGAGACTTTACCCTCATTAACCCCAAATGAAAAGTTTACTGAAAAATATAAAAAACAGTTAATTTACCTCATCAAATATTTGAACATACCTGATTACGTTAAATTTAATATTGAAGAGAAAAGACCTAACGAGGTTAATATTGAATTTGAAATTGATTTTCCAAGTATGTTAATTAGTGACAATATTTTTGTCCCATCACAGGCGTTTAATAAATTAAAAAAATATTTGGAAGACTTTATGGGGATTGAGTTAGGAAGTCCATCGCATGGGTTACTTAGACTTAATTATTATGCTCGAGTTACTGGTGGAGAAGAGTTTATTAGAGAAATATTTAATAAACAAATTAAACCTAACCTTAAAAAATTACCTTCAGGTAGTGCAATACACTCAATGAAAGTTCACGTAGACACAGATAAGTTTACTATGACCCTTGCTTATAAACAAAATTCTTATAACTCAGATAGACAAATGGTTAAACAAGAAATTAAAAAATATTTTGAGAAAAATGGTTTTAATCCTAATAAAATTATTGTAAACGATTAATATGAAACTAATCATTACAGAAAATAGATTATACCAAGTAATTGATTCTTACTTAACCAAAACCATTAAAGGTTTAGAGCAGACTACTAGCAAACACGGTGGTCATGGTAGAACTGATTTTAAAGATAAAGAGGGTAATTCAAAAGTAATTATCTTCTTTAATACACACTCACAAGGTATGGACGTAATGATGGAAGACAGTTTGTACGGTGAAATCTATAATATATTCTCACTGAATGGATTTGAGGACATCCAACAACATTTAATCCAATGGTTTAAAGAAAATTTTGATGGATTAGAAGATATCGAAGAGATATCTACCTTTGATAATGATGAATACGTTTATTAAAGTTTTTCCTAACGTATAGATATTTATTATGTACAGTTTATTACCTGATATGTAAAATATGAAATATGATAAGTTAGAAAAGGCTATTCAAAAAATAATCGAGTCTCATTTTAAAGGTATTGAACTACCTAAAAACTTTTATGGAATAAAAGTTGATGTCTACCCAAGTAAGTATGGTAATGTTGCACATATAACTTTGATGATGAAAGATATGTTCTCTATGAAAGATTCCGATTTTTTATATAACATTAGCCGAGAGGCTAAAAATTTTGTTAGTAATTTGTTTGGTGAGCATTTGAAGGGAGGAGTTAGTACGTCTAACTCAACTATCGATAGTTATGAAACTCATAAGATATGGTATGATAAACAAAAATTAGGTGAAAGCAGAAATAAATTAAATTTTGTTATTACGGAAGAACAATATAAAAAATTTATGAAAAGTAGTCCCGTTTTACAGTCAGGGATTGAAAAATATTTAAACCAATACATATCAAAAGGCAAAAGAACAATAACCCAAAAATCTCGTAACTACGGTAACCTTCGTGAAGATTGGTGTGTTGATGGTATAGAAACTATCACCTCAATATATTATTTTGAAGACGGCAATTTTCAAGAGGGGCATTTAATTATTTCAAAAAATCTTGTTAAAACAATTCAATCAATATTCAGCGTTAAAGAGTCATTTGTTATACACGTATTTGAAGAATGGTATGAAGACACTATGCTACCTAAATTTGAGCGGATTGTTGGTGAAACAGGTTTATCTATTGAAGAAATTGATGCAAAAGGTAGGGACCACGAATGTGTACATGAACAAGTTAAACCTGAAGGTATTACTGATAATGAAATGATTGACTTCATCAATCAAAATACACTATATACAAGACAAGAAATTATTGACAAAATAAAATCAGGTGAAAGAGACCTTGAAGATTATTATTTGGACATTGCCGATATCGTTAAACGAAAAGAAATTATGGGATTTTAACGGATAAAATTAATTTACTAAAAAAAGTTCTATTTATCTACATGGACCTTATCATTAAACCTAAACAACTTTCTGGAGCTTTCTCATCTATGATGAAAGAGTATTCTAATTTAGAACATTACGAAAAAAGTTATGATTATTTTGTTTATGAAAAAAACAGGTATGTTGATGTAAATGTGGTTAATTACTGTAAGAGCGTTGAAGATGATTATGAGGTTGATGATTGGATTTTCCAATATCAAGTAGAACCTGGTGACTTCGGTAAAAAATTTAAATTACCAATATTGAGATATTCAGAGTATGGGTTTAGATTATTAATATCAATGTTAGGTGAAAGTGTATTTGAGAAATTATTGGGGGAATGGTTTACTAAAACTTATGGTTGGTCAGTTAATTCTGTAACCTGTGAACAAGATTAATACTTTATTATTAAAATACATTACTTAAATTTATATTATGAACGAAACACAAAAAGCAGAGATTTACGGTCAATTATTAAATGACCACACAAGACTACATAATCAAATCCAAGAGATTAAAGGTCAGAGTTTAGAATTAAACCAAGAACAGATTGGTAAAATTAAACACTTAGAGGAAGGTCAAAGAAGAATTATGTCTGCCCTTAATAAATTAATGAGTTAATTGACTTTACGATAACCAATAATTTTAGTTACGACATTTGACGGGAAACCAAAAACTGGTAACCAAGAATCTATATCTAATTCTATAGATATAGTTGACGGTTGATTTTTCCAATTAATTATTACTTTAGATTCCACATTAAATAAAATTTCAATGTATATATGATATATTCCGCTGGGGTATAATTTTTGGGTTAAGGGTATTGTTTGACTTTCATACAAACCAAATATTATATCATCTGAATATTTGTTGGCAATTTTAACACCACCTTCTGATGATAAAAATTTTTCAAACATTTTTAATGAAGTTTCTATCCCTGTAATATCCATATAAATAAATAGTGGTATATTTATTAATATGGAAGTTATTATAACAAAAAAACAATTTGACAAAGTATGTTTAACTGAGGAATGCGTCTCTGAGTTAAAAACTTTATTGAACAATGTTGGTACTAAAAATACTTTCCGTAAACCAATTGATATGATACTAGATAGACATAAGGTGTCTTTAGATAAAGAATCAAAACAGTATAAAAAAGATAGTGATGTTTTAAAAAAATATTTTAATTTTTCGGATGAAAAAATTGATGAATTAATGAATATTAAGATGGTTTATGATGATGACGGCAACTGGACTCCGATTAACAAATTAAACACAAATTATAGTGATTTATCTGTTCTTGTTGTTGATATTTTAGTTGGGGAGGGAAAATGTATCTGTAAGATAGTTGAGGACCTTAAAAAGAATGATAAGACCCTTATTTTAGATTTAGCCGATAGAATGACAAAAGAACCTGAAGATTTTTATCAAACTTACCTTAAAGGTAATTTTGACAAATATGTTGAGAACAACAGGAGAAATACATTGAAGGGTAATGAAACGGAATTGTTTGTTGTTGACGAATTAGTTAAGTTAGGGTATAAAGTTATTTTTATTGCTGACGAAGGAAGCCCAATTGACACCAAATTAAGTGTTGATATCATCATGGAAAAAGACGGAAAAGGATTTAAATTCCAAGTTAAAAGTGTTGGCAGTATTACAAAATTAAAAGAAACACCTTGTGACATTTCAAATCCTGGTGTTAAAGAACCTGGAGGGTTTAAAATTTTCAAAAAGAGTCAAATTTATTTTAATGATTCGTATATTGATTATTTAATATTTGTCGCTCCAAAAAATAAAATGTTGGTAATGAAAAAATATCAACCTGTAACTATTGATAGTGTTCGACCATTATCGTGTTCTGCAAAGTCAATTAAAGAATTTCCTAAAAATAATACATATATTGACCATGAATCCGTGGTTTATCAAAATTTTTAATTATGGAAATTAAAATACAGGAAAATAGATTGAATGATATTATTAATAAACAATTTGACAGTATGTTTGATGTTAATAATATCCATTGGACAATGATAGAAGATGATTATGGTAATGAAACTGATGACGCCGCAGTATTTTACTTAGGTGATTATGGTGATGACGAAGTTTTATTTAGGTGGTATGGGCAAAATTATTGGGTTACAACTAAAATGAGAAATGTTAATCATATTTTATTGGCAAAATCACCAATTTTAGAATTTGAAAACGGAAATCAAAAAGATTTATTAGATAACATGTTTGGAGATAGATGGGAAAAACCATTTAAAATTTGGTTTGATAAACATTTTGATATTGATATTAAAACTATAGAATAAAATGCCTGAACCAAGAAGAAATAATAATTTTACAAAAAAACAACTTAGAGGTCTTGACATGGTCTTTGATAAGGCAATTAAAAAATACCCATTAATTAAAGGGTGGAGATTGTCACCAATATATGAGAAATATTTGGTTAATTTATACGTTGATATATATATTGATTTTTTTGAACTTGCGGACAAATTTGGTTATGGTGTTTTAAATTATTGGAAAAAAGATTTATTACAAGACCCTGAGAATCATTCGGTTGGAACAATGGCATCTTATATAGGTAATAAAGATGGCACCCCTAATTTTAATAGTTCAGAAAGAGATGAAATATTTGAAAAATATTATAATCTTGGTCGAGAAATTAACGAATATGTGAATAAATTATATATTCTTTTACCTAAAGAATATATAATACATTGGACATCAAGTTTTCCGTCCGATATACCAGATGACAATTTTGTTCCTGTTTTAATTTCCTTTGATACTTATATACAAAAGAATTAACTTATACAAAAGAATTAACTATGAATAGAAGTTTTACAAAACAAAGAAAAATACAAGAAGCCAATATGTTATTGGAAAATAGGTTCTTGATTAAAGAACGTAGAGAAGAAAGAGATAAAGACTCAAATAACTGGTATACCGCTCAAGACCCAACATCTAAAAAGTGGAAGATATTCGTACAAACATTTAGTCCTAAACAATATAAAGACCCTTCTAAAACACCAAATGACCCATTATTTAAGGATTATACTAAATATTGGGTTGAATATAGTACGGAAGCAAACGCGGACACGGCCTTGGTTAATTTAATATCTGATATAAAATCAGGTAAAAAAACAGAATCTAATGTGACAACAACTGAAACGCCCGCACAAACTACAACAGATGCGACTACGGCTACTCCTCAATCAACGGAGCCTCAATCAACTTCAAATAGTTCAGGTGAAGTTAATACGTATCTTACGGGTATTTTAGGGTTAAAGTAATTGGACTTATTTAAAATAATGACTATATTATAAAAAAAAATTTATATATGAAGAAATTAATTTATTTGTTATCATTATTAATATTATCAAGTTGTGTTGGTAAATCAACAATAACTAAAAACGATTTAGTTAAAAAATACGTTATTGACAGTATATCTAAAAACCCCCAAATTTACTTTATGGATTATGACCCAAGTTATTATGTGCATCTTAGTTCTGGTGATAAATTTACAACAAAACGAAAAGATATATATAAAGTTGGTGATTCAATAACTTACGTCTATAAAGACTATCGATTAAAAAACCATTAAAAAAAACACCTAATAATTAGGCGTTTTTTTTAACTTATTACTAATAACTACCTCGTTATTTTAGAGACCGTATTGTAATTGGTATTTTTCGCCAAGTAATTCCTTTGCTTTCGCAATTGCTAATTCTTTTGACTTTAAACCTTTCTCCTTCAATTGTTTTGCGTGATACAAACAATAATCTGTTGATGTAACAATTTGTTTAGTTTTTACTGTTTTCAATGTGTCTTTTGCATAAACATCGTAAAATCCAACTTTACAAATGTAACGTCCACGTAATCCTCCTTTTGTTGCCATTTTTTTTTCTTTTATTTTTGGTTTAACTTATTTTTAACTCTACAAACTTACGTCAAAAAATCTAATAATACAAGTTAATTTGATTTTTTATTGATTAAACCATAAAAATCGTTTAAATTTAGTTATGAAACGTGATATATTTGAAAAAATGATTACTAAACTGTTTCCCGACCAAAAAATTGAGGTAGTTAGTTATGAAATTTTATCAAAAAATAAACTCAATGAGAATGGTGAATGGGTTTTAGATACTCCAGCAGTATTTGTCGATATCAGATGTGAAGATTTTGACAATAAAGGTTTGTGTTTAACTGACTATTTTACTAAATTTACAGGTCACGAATTTGGAATTAATAAAGTATAGATATGAAATGGTTTTTTGAAACTTCAGGATTGGTTAAAATTGATGGTATGATATGGATTATACCTTGTGTTAATATTTGGTATGATAGTCAAATGTTTCTTGAGAATGGGAAACCTGCAAAATCATTTGGCATTCAGGTATCATTTTTAAGATGGTCTTGGGGTGTTTATATAAAACAAGGTTATATTGATGAGGTTAAACAACTAAACGGTGTCATTAATCAAACAGAACCAAAATTTAAGGTTGGTGATAAAGCGCACAAACCAAAAGGTTACAAATTTCCTTGTACAATCGTAGGTGTATTTGAAACAATCGGTGGTGAAATCCGGGTGATAGGTGAAATGGACGAATATGGACTATTACACATCTTCAACGAAAATCAATTGGAAAGTTATGAACAAATGGTCTAACTATGGTAAGTGGAGACATCCTGAAAAACGTAAAGAACAATGAATAGAAACGATTGGAATAAAGAAGACATTTTAATATCTGTTTATAATATGATTTATGAACAAGACACAACTAACAAGAAAAAATGTCTTTTGTTAGCCGAAGAAATAACTGAGATTATAGAAGAAATAATTGAATATAAAAAACTAACTAAACAACAAGAACAGTGAAAACAATGACAGAAGAAGAACTACAAAACTTTCCACAAATGATGTCCTCAAAAATGGCAGCTCAACAACAACTAATAAACTTGCTTTATTCTCAAGTAGTGGATTTAACAATGATGTCCAAAATTGAATTGGGTGATGATGTGATATCAGAAATTAAACGATTAAACGAGATTATTAATGAATAACTTAGATAAACAATACACAGATTTATTACAGGACATTCTTGACAATGGGGTAACAAAAGAAACAAGAAATGGCGGAACTCTTTCAGTATTCGGTAAACAAATTCGACACGATATGAAAACTGGATTTCCACTTCTTACAACAAAGAAGATGGCTTGGAAAACTATGGTAACCGAGTTATTATGGTTCCTTCGTGGTGATACAAACATCAAGTTCCTTGTTGATAACAATTGTCATATTTGGGATGGTGATGCTTATCGTTCTTATTGTGATAATTACCCTGATGTTGAAAAAACATTTCAATATGAAGGAAGTAATATTGAAGTTAGAAAAATGACACAGGAAGAATTCATCAACCAAATCAAAACCGATGATGAGTTTGCTAAGAAATGGGGTGACCTTGGGCCTGTGTATGGAAAGCAATGGAGAAGTTGGAACGACAACATAGACCAAATATCGGATTTGATTAAACAACTCAAAGAAAATCCTGATAGTCGCAGGCTACTCTTGTCAGCGTGGAACCCATCTGAATTAGACCAAATGGTTCTTCCACCCTGTCATTATGGATTTCAAGTTTATACAAGAG
>Ga0334722_10002084_pt1 | contig 23254 bp, 25 predicted proteins | sample C3_bottom_MG_FD_207210 | JGI IMG/M metagenome (GOLD analysis project Ga0334722, IMG submission 207210) | Sediment microbial communities from Yellowstone Lake, YNP, Wyoming, USA - C3_bottom | ecosystem: Environmental > Aquatic > Freshwater > Lake > Sediment | place: USA: Wyoming | collected... | reverse complement strand
TTTGGTATTCTTCTACCAGTTTTAGTCTTGTTAGGGCACGTTTTAAGGCAGCTTCTGCCCTTAATACATCGATGCCTTCTTCCTTTTTTTCGAGTCTTTTTTCGGCTCTTTCTTTTGCTCTTTTTGCCCTTTCAACGTCTATTTCTTCGGGCCATTCTGCCGCATCGGCTATTACAACCACCTTATCTCTTTTTACTTCTACGAATCCGCTGGATAGAAAGGCTTTCTTCCATTCTCCATCTTTTTTTATTTTCATTATTCCAATGGCCAGTGGTGTAACCAGCGGAACATGCCCTTTGAGTATTCCTATCTCTCCGTCAATGGTTTTTAAAACCACCATTTCAACGTAGTCTTCGAAAAATTTTCTGTCAGGAGCTACTACTTCCAGTCTGAATGTTGAAGCCAATTAATCCACCTCCCGGCAGCCTATTTCATGGCTTTTGCTTTTTCCAAAACTTCGTCTATTGTTCCAACCATGTAAAAGGCTGATTCCGGAATGTCGTCATGTTTGCCCTCGAGTATTTCTTTAAATCCTCTTATGGTCTCCTTTACGGGTACGTATTTTCCTTTTGTCCCGGTGAACTGCTCCGCAACGAAGAAGGGCTGCGACAGGAATCTCTGAATCTTTCTTGCTCTTGCAACGATGAGCTTATCTTCTTCGGAAAGCTCATCCATACCGAGTATTGCGATTATATCCTGAAGCTCTTTATATCTCTGAAGTACCTGCTGAACCCCTCTTGCTACCTGATAGTGCTCTTCTCCGACAATTCTCGGGTCCAAAACCCTGGATGTGGAATCCAGCGGGTCAACTGCAGGGTAAATACCGAGCTCGGCTATCTGTCTTGATAGAACGGTGGTTGCGTCGAGGTGTGCGAAGGTTGTTGCCGGTGCCGGGTCGGTGAGGTCGTCCGCCGGAACGTAAACCGCCTGAACCGACGTTATTGAACCCTTCTTGGTGGAGGTAATACGCTCCTGCAGGAGTCCTACGTCGGTTGCAAGGGTGGGTTGATATCCAACCGCAGAGGGCATACGGCCCAAAAGCGCCGAAACCTCAGAACCTGCCTGAATAAACCTGAATATATTGTCTATGAATAGGAGAACGTCCTTGCCTTCTTGGTCTCTGAAGTATTCCGCCATGGTAAGCCCGGTAAGGCCTACCCTCATTCTTGCTCCAGGCGGCTCGTTCATCTGTCCGAAAACAAGCACCGTCTTATCTATAACTCCAGACTCCCTCATATCAACCCAAAGGTCGTTACCTTCTCTGGTTCTTTCGCCAACTCCTGTAAATATCGAAACACCACCGTGTTCTATAGCTATGTTTCTTATAAGCTCCATTATGAGGACCGTCTTGCCGACGCCTGCACCGCCGAAAAGTCCTATCTTACCGCCCTTCGGGTATGGTGTAAGAAGGTCTATAACCTTGATGCCGGTTTCAAAGATTTCTGTTGTAGTCTTCTGTTCGGTAAAAGCGGGTGCGGGTTTGTGTATCGGATGGTACTCTTCCGCCTGTACATCTCCCAGTTTATCTATAGGCTGCCCGACAACGTTAAAGAGCCTTCCAAGGGTAGCCTTTCCTACGGGAACCTTAATGGGTGCTCCCGTATCAATGGCTTCCATTCCCCTGACCATACCATCGGTTGATTGGAGGGCGACGCATCTTACCACATCGTCTCCGAGGTGCTGCGCCACTTCAGCTACAACAGTCCTGTCGGGCATTTTTATCTCTATCGCATTATATATTTTAGGAAGGTTTTCCTTACTGAACCTTATATCCAAAACAGGGCCTATTATCTGGATTACCTTTCCTATATTCCCTGCCATTCTTTCTACCTCCTGTTCCTTTAACTTTAAAGGCTATTTTAATGCTTCTGCTCCGCCTACGACTTCAGCTATTTCCTTCGTAATGGACGCCTGTCTTACTTTGTTATAGTTGAGGGTAAGTTCAGCTATCATTTCTTCCGCATTATCGGTTGCCGCATCCATCGCCGTCATTCTCGCACTCTGTTCGCTGGCAGCAGCTTCTACCAGCGCACCGAAAATGGTTCCGGTTACATATTTGGGTATTAACTCATCGAGTACCCTCTCAGGAGAAGGTTCGTATAAAATCTCCCCACCTCTTTTATGCTCTTCCGTAGAGGTCCCCAAATCGGTAAGAGGTAAAAGCTTCATAACTGTAGGTCTGAGCTGAACCGTAGTAATAAGTCTCGTATAGATAAGGTAGACTTCGTCCACTTTTCTATCCTCGAAAAGCTCCAGAGCCAAAGCCGAAATCTGCTTCGCATCCCTGAAGGTAGGCTTTTCGGATATCCCCACAAAACTTCCTGCTATCTCATAGTTTCGTCTTCTGAAATAGTTTAAGGTTTTTCCTCCAACGGCGATGACGGATACATTTTTTCCTTTCATATTGGATACGGCTTCTCTGAATACATTGGAATTATATCCGCCGCAAAGACCTCTATCGGCAGCAATAACTATATAAAGGGATTTTTTCACTTCCCTCTTATCCATCAGGGAATGGGTATATCCTTCGGTACTCCCTATTATCTCGGATATTACCTGCTGAAGCTTGTTAAAATACTCCCTCGTCTCTTCAAACCTTTCCCTTGCTCTCCTCAATTTTGCTGCAGCGACGAGCTCCATGGCCTTGGTTATCTGCTTTGTGCTCGCTACGCTTCTTATCCTTCTTTTTATTTCGCGTTTGGTAGCCACCGCTACACCTCCTCGGTGCTAAAACTATTTTACTTCAAACTTGGCCTTGAACTCTTTTATTACCTCTACAATCTTTTCTTCCAGCTCCTTGCTTATTACCTTCTTCTCCCTTATTTCAGCCGGAATTTCTCCGTGGTAGTTTCTTACATAGGACAGGAATTCCTTTTCGAATCTTCTTATGTTATTTACCGGAATATCGTCAAGATGTCCGTTGGTTACGGCATATATAATCAGAACCTGGTTTTCAACAGGCATTGTATCGTATTGGTCCTGCTTTAATACCTCGACAATCCTTTCACCTCTTGCGAGCCTTGCCCTCGTCTCCTTATCCAGTTCTGAACCGAACTGAGCGAAAGCCGCAAGCTCCCTGTACTGTGCAAGGTCAAGTCTCAGCTTTCCAGCGACCTGCTTCATAGCTTTGATCTGTGCAGCACCGCCGACCCTGGATACCGAAATACCCGGGTTAACCGCCGGTCTTACGCCGGCATAGAAGAGCTCGCTCTCAAGGTATATCTGACCGTCGGTAATGGATATAACGTTTGTCGGAATGTATGCCGCAACGTCACCTGCCAGGGTTTCTATTATAGGTAACGCAGTGAGTGAACCTCCGCCCATGGCATCATTCAATTTTGCCGCCCTCTCCAGAAGCCTTGAATGGAGGTAGAATACGTCACCAGGATATGCCTCACGGCCCGGCGGACGTCTTAAGAGGAGCGACATGGCACGGTAAGCCACAGCGTGTTTTGAAAGGTCGTCATATATAACAAGAGCATGCTTTCCGTTATACATGAACTCCTCTCCCATAGCGCATCCGGCATAGGGTGCTATATATTGGAGCGGAGCAGGTTCGCTTGCTGATGCCACTACCACTATGGTATAATCCATAGCGCCCCTTTCGGTCAGGGTGTTGACTATCTGTGCAACCGTAGAAGCCTTCTGACCTATTGCAACGTAAATACAGATTACGTTTTCACCCTTTTGATTTAAGATGGTATCTATGGCAATGGCGGTTTTACCGGTCTGTCTGTCTCCTATTATGAGCTCCCTTTGGCCCCTTCCTATAGGTATCATGGAATCTATAGCCTTTATACCAGTTTGCAAGGGCTCGCAAACCGAACGCCTGTCTACAACCGACGGAGCAATGGCTTCGATGGGCCTGAACTTATCGGTATTTATGGGACCCTTGCCATCTATAGGCTGACCCAGAGCATTTACCACCCTTCCTATCAGCGCTTCGCCTACAGGAACCTCAACTATACGCCCGGTCCTCTTTACTATGTCTCCCTCTTTAATGCCTACGTCGGAGCCAAGGATAACGCAACCAACATTATCCTCTTCGAGGTTTAGAGCCATACCGTAAACTCCGTTGGGAAATTCCAGAAGCTCGCTGGCCATACATTTTTCCAGGCCGTATATTCTCGCTATACCGTCGCCGACCTTCATAACGGTGCCGACATCCGAAAACTCCAATTTACTTTCATACCTTAAAATCTGTTGTTTAATTATTGAGGTGATCTCATCGGTTCTTATATTCATATATTGCTACACCTCCACATCCGTAAGTTGAATATTTAAAAGGTTGTTCCTCAAATTCCTTAACCTACCCCTTATGCTACCGTCTATCAATTTATCCTTAATCTTTATGATCATACCGCCTATTATATCAGGCTCCACCTTGTTTTGGAGTATTATCTTCTTACCCGTAAGGTTTTCCAGCTTTTTAGATAGCTCCATCTTATCTTCTTCCAGCATAGGAATTGCGGTTATCGCCGTAACATGAAGGATATTCTTTTCTTCATCCAATAAGGCTAAATATTCCCTAAAAATTTCATCCACGAGGTTCTGTCTGTTCTTTTCGACAAGCAGCATGAGGAAATTTAAAACATCACTGTCCAAAATGCCTTTAAACACCTTTTCAACTAATTCCTTCTTTTCCGAGCGCTCTATGAAGGGATTGTTCAATATCTCGAAAAATTTCATCTCTTCGGTAAATACCTTAACTATCTCGCCCAACTGCTTCAAATAATCCTCCATCTTACCTCTTTCACGGGCTATTTCGAACAAAGCCATTGCATACTTTTTAGAAATCAGCTCTGCCATTTGGCTTCGCCTACCTCGTTAATGAAGTTTTTTATAAGCTCCCTATGTTTCGCCTCGTCCAGGTTTTTCTCTATAACCTTTGTGGCGGACATTATAGCAAGATTTACAACCTCTTCCTTAAGTTCTGCAAGGGCTTTTTCTTTTTCCCGTGTTATCTCAAGTCTCGCTCTTGCAATTATCCTTTCTGCTTCTTCCTTTGCTTCTTTTATAATCTCCTCTTTCCTCTCTTCACCCTTCTTGGACGCATTCCTTATTATCTCTTCGGCTTCTTCCTTCATCCTGGAAATATATTCTTCGTATTTTGCTTTGAGCTCCATAGCTTCTGCTCTCTGTCTTTCAGCTTCGCTTATATTATTTTTTATATCCTCCTTCCTCTTTTCAAGGAGATCTGTTACAGGTTTATACAAAAGCTTTCTCAATATCAGGAAAAGAACAATTATATTGATTATCTGTATTAAAAAAGTCCAAGTAAAGCTTATCACAAATCGTGCCTCCCCTCATATAAAGGCTGATTTAAAGCGGTATATATAAACAATTGAATTTCATAATATTGAGAGATGGGATAATCCCATCTCTCCTTATAGATTAGCGAACAAACGGATTTGCAAACAAGAGTATTATTGAAACAACCAACGCGTAAATTGCTATGGTTTCTGTAAATGCGTCACCGATGATAAGAGTCCTTAAAATATCACCCTGTGCCTCGGGCTGCCTTGCAACCGATTCAACTGCCTTACCTGCAGCTATACCTTGGCCTATACCGGCACCTACAGCACCAACACCCATAGCAAAAGCAGCACCCAATATGGACGCGATGTAAATCAGTGTTTTTGCATCAATTAACATGATGTTCACCCCCTTCTCCTTCCATGGATTCTGTAATAAATATCATTGTAAGCATGACAAATATGAAGGATTGAATAACAGCCGCGAACATGTCAAAATAAAGGTGAAATACTATAGGTAGACCCAATGCAAAAAATCCCAGAAGTTCGTATAGAAGCTCCACAACTATCAATCCACCGAGTATATTTCCGAATAGACGGAAACCCAAAGAGAGCGGCCTGGATAGTTCGCTTAAGAGATGTATTGGAAACATGAAAAAGGACGGCTGACTCAAATCCTTGATTCTACCTATCAGACCTCTGCTCTTTAGTCCATAGTATTGAACTGCTATAAATGTCATGATAGCGAGAGCAAAAGTCGTATTAACATCTGCAGTAGGAGGTCTTAATCCTATAAGAGCAATGGAATTAGCAATGATGAGAAAAGCCATTACGGTAAATATATAGGGTGCGAAGCCCTTTCTCTCTTCTCCCATAACCTGAACCACGAGATTGTTTATGGCTTCTATGCAGAGTTCTATGACATTCTGAAACCCCGACTCAGGCATCTTTCTGAGTTTCGCTCTTACTATAAAGGCAAGCACTATCAGGAAGGCCATTATATACCACGTAACTACCACCGTCTCGGTTATGGGTATCTCCTTTCCGAAAAGGGTTATAGTGAATAGTTCTTCCGGTGCAAAATGCATATTACTATTCCTCCCCGGAGTTTATTTTTTTCTAATAATATATAGAAGAGAATCATAGATACCATAAAGCATAAAAGAAAGTTTTACAATAATAAGGCCCAAAGCCGTAGTAAAAATGTTTAAATATGGCGATTTTAGGGACACCAAAAGAACCATAAAAACCGCAAACTGCCTTATAAAATAATTTGTGAGCGTATATCCGCGAGCAAATCTCACATTTTTACTTGCTAAAGCTCTGTATAAAACTTTAGCCTGAAGTCTCAGGTTCAAAAGTGACATTACTAAACCTAAGGTAAGTCCCAGCAATTTGGGTATAGGATTTTTGAACAACAGTATTAGTAAAGCAAAAAATAAATATAGGCTAAATATCCTTTTGTAAAAATTTCGGTCAAGAGGATCAAATTTCAACAAGAATTCACTTCCTTTTGGTATACTTCCCTAAAATCTGAAACATATTAACAAATGAAGCAACCACTCCGAAAATCATGAATATAAAAAAGAAAACGCGGGATGTCTTAAATATCTTGTCGAGATAGTTCCCTATTATAACCCCCAAAATAATCGGAGTTGCCATTGCAAACCCCAGATAGGATATTAGGCCTATATCCTCTAAAAATTTCATATTCATTATTTTACACCTTCTGATTTAAGAGGTCAATTATTTATTCTTATATCCATAAAATTACATTAACTACACTGTTAAAATTATAACATTTTTCAAAATATTTTTTAGTTTACACAGAGTTTATTATACTCTTGCAAAATTTATTTGTCAATTAAAAAATTTTTGTAAATCTACCTGTTTAAAAAGCTTCTTACAGCAACTTTGCCGATCTCGGCCGCCGCGAAAGGTACCAATGCCAGGCCTCCAACATATAACCAATCCATAAAGGTAAGCGATACGGTATAGAATATGGGCCTCAAAAAGGGTACATAGATTGCTGCAAGTAAAAGTATGAAGGATATCAGCGTAGAAAGCACCATAAACCTATTGCTAAAAAATCCGATGGAAAATACCGAATACCTTTCGGACCTTGCGGCATAAGCTCTCAAAAGCTCGCTGGTTATCAAGGTGGTGAAAGCAAAGGTTCGCGCTACATTTTCATCTTTATAAATTTTAAATCCCACTATAAAGGAAAAAAGTGTCGCTGCGGCTATAATAGGACTTTGAACCGTCATGTTCCATTTCATTTCTCTGTTAATAATGCCTTCCTTCGGAGACCTCGGAGGAATCTTCATAATATCCCTCTCCCCCGCTTCCATACCGAGAGCAAGTGCCGGGAAGCTGTCGGTTACGAGGTTCAGCCAAAGGAGCTGAATCGGCTTTAAAATCACCGGAAGGTTCAAAAGCATGCCGGTAAATATGACGAGTATCTCTCCGAAATTGCATGATAGAAGGTAGAAAACGAACTTCCTTATATTGCTGAATATGATTCTCCCTTCCTTTACAGCTGACACTATGCTTGCAAAATTATCGTCCATCAAAATCATATCCGAGGACTGCTTTGCAACGTCGGTTCCGGTAATTCCCATGGCGACTCCTATATCCGCCCTCTTTAAAGCGGGTGCGTCGTTCACACCGTCACCGGTCATGGAGACCACATGCCCTCTATTCTTTAAAGCCTTAACAATCTTCATCTTGTGTTCGGGGGATACCCTTGCATAGACATCCACATCTTCTACTATTGTCTCCAATTCCTCGTCGGTCATTTTAGAAAGTTCGGCACCCGTAAGGACCCTTCCTCCAGGTCTCAGTATTCCTATTTCACTGGCAATGGCTACGGCGGTATCCTTATGGTCTCCGGTTATCATTACGGGTTTTATTCCCGCTTCCTTGCACACCCTTACAGCCTCTATAACCTCAGGCCTCGGAGGGTCAAACATTCCGAGAAGACCTATAAAAATAAGGTCCTTCTCCACCTCTTCGGATGAAATGGTTTCGGGTAATATATCCAGCCTTCTATAGGCTACCGCCAGGACCCTCAGGGCTTTTGATGCCATAGCCCGATTCTCTTCGAGTATTTGTTCCTTCATCTCCTCGTTTAAGGGAAGAACTCCTTCATCCAAAAGGATATAGTTGCAGAGGCTCAGAATCACGTCAGGCGCACCTTTAACAAAGGCCTGGTACCTTCCCTCCACCTTATGTATTGTTGTCATGCGCTTTCTGTCGGAATCGAAGGGAATCTCGAATTCCCTGGGATATAAGGTATTGAGCTCCTCCTTTGAAAAGCCCGCCTTTTTTGCCAGAACCACAAGGGCACCTTCGGTGGGATCTCCCAATATCCCCCATTTTCCCTCTTCGTTATATAGCTCGGCATCATTACAGAGAGCGGAAGCCGTAAAGAGCTTTTTAAGGACGTCATCATCGGAAACATCCACCTTTTGGTCCTGATACAATATATCGCCGAAAGGCTTGTAACCTTCCCCGGATACCTTATACCTCCTACCCTTTGCAAAAAACTCCACCACCGTCATCTGATTCTGGGTCAAAGTCCCCGTTTTATCCGAACAGATGATGGTTGCAGCGCCGAGAGTCTCGACGGCCGGAAGCTTTCTTATGACGGCATTTTTCCTTATCATCCTGTGCATTCCAAGAGCCAGGACAATGGTGACAACCGCAGGAAGACCTTCGGGTATTGCAGCGACGGCAAGGCTTACCGACGTCATGAACATCTCGAAGACAGGGATACCTCTAATAAGTCCGAGGACGAATATAACCGCACATATACCGAGGCTAACAATTCCGAGAATCTTGCCGAACTGTTCGAGGTTTCTTTGAAGAGGTGTTGCTTCCTCTTCATATTCTTCAAGCATACCCGCTATAATCCCTATCTCGGTCTCCATACCGGTTGCGACAACTATTCCTTTGCCGCGTCCGTATGTAACAAGGGAGCCCATGAAGGCAAGGTTTATCCTGTCTCCTAAATTTATATCTTCCCTTAAAACAACCTCGGCCTTCTTCTCCACCGGAACCGATTCTCCCGTTAAAGCTGCTTCCTCTATCTTAAGGTTTACCGTTTCCACAAGTCTCAAATCCGCAGGTACGAAATTCCCTGCCTCCAGAAGAACGAGGTCTCCCGGGACAAGCTGGGATGCCGGAATTTCTATGGATTTCCCATCCCTAATTACTTTCGCCATGGGGCTCGCCAACTTCTTTAAAGACTCCAGAGCCTTTTCCGCTTTGGATTCCTGAATGACTCCAAGGGTTGCGTTTAAAACGACTATAGCAAGGATTACGACGGCATCGGTTATCTCTCCCAAAAGAGCCGAGACCACCGTTGCAGCTATAAGTATTACGACGAGAAAATCCTTAAACTGGTTCAAAAACATCTGAAAAAGGGTTATCCTCTTTTTCTCCCTGAGTTCGTTCGGCCCGTATTTTTCAAACCTTTCCTTTGCCTCATCGCTTGAAAGCCCTTTCTTCAAATCGGTATTTAAAAGTCTTGCTGCTTCCATAACATCCATGGAATGATATGGTTTTTTCAACTTCCATCTCCTCCCATAAAATTCATCTAACATAATTATAGCATAAATAAAAAAGGAAAGAGATATTCTCTTTCCTTTTTATACCAATTTTTAAACTTTATAACGCTATATATTTTACAATGAGAAGTGCAACTATATTTACAACCTTTATCATCGGGTTTATAGCAGGACCAGCTGTATCCTTGCACGGGTCTCCAACGGTATCGCCGGTTACCGCTGCAGCATGGGCAGGAGTACCCTTACCGCCGTAGAAACCTTCCTCGATGTACTTCTTAGCGTTGTCCCAAGCACCACCGCCGGCTGTAAGCATTACGGCGAGGAAGAAACCGGTAACTATAACACCCATAAGCATGCCGCCGAGGGCTTTGGGCCCTAAAAGGAAGCCTACTAAGAGGGGTGCTGCAACCGGTATGATACCCGGTAAAATCATTTCCTTCAAAGCCCTTCTCGTAACTATATCAACACATGTACCGTAATCGGGTTTCGCTTCACCTTCCATTAAGCCCTTTATTTCTCTGAACTGGCGTCTTACTTCGCCAACAACCTCATAAGCCGCCTTACCAACGGCACTCATAGCCAAGGAGCTGAATATGAAGGGCAGCGCTCCACCTATCAGTAATCCCGCTAAAACCCATGGGTCCTGAATCATGAAGGTTATCTTTTCGCTAATCCCTGCGAGAATCCTTGCGCTCTCTATCTCCTGAGTATACGCGGAGAACAATACTATAGCCGCAAGACCTGCAGAACCTATAGCATAACCCTTTGTAACCGCCTTAGTGGTATTTCCGACGGCATCCAGCGGGTCGGTTATCGCCCTTATTTCGGGCGGAAGATCTGCCATTTCCGCAATACCGCCGGCATTATCGGTAATAGGACCGTATGCGTCTATAGCAACTATTATACCAGTCATGGCAAGCATAGCCATACATGCAATGCCTATACCGTAAACTCCTGCGACAAGATAAGCAATCAAGGTACCTGCTACAACTATGAAGGCGGGCCATATGCTGGACTCCATACCTACTGCAAGTCCTGCAATGATGTTTGTAGCATGTCCGGACTCAGAAGCCTTAGCAATGCTCTGCACGGGTCTGAAGCGTTTGGATGTATAGTAGTCGGTAATGAAAACTATCGCTATTGTTACAAGGATACCTATCAAAGCAGCCCAAAATAGATTGGTGGTTCCGAAGATGTATAGCGTAGCGAAATAGAAGCCGATTAGCGAAATTATAGTCGAGGCGAAAAGCCCTTTATAAAGTGCAGACATTATTTCCTGATCTTTGGAAAGCCTTACAAAATATGTGCTTATTATTGTAGCCAATATCGCGATACCGCCTAATACCAGCGGATAAACGACGTAAAGCGGCTGTCCCTTAAAGTATATTTCTCCAAGAAGCATCGCACCGATGGTGGTAACAGAATATGTCTCGAAGAGGTCTGCTGCCATACCCGCGCAGTCACCTACGTTGTCACCGACGTTATCGGCTATAACCGCCGGGTTTCTCGGGTCGTCTTCGGGAATGCCGGCCTCCACCTTACCTACCAAATCGGCACCGACGTCAGCACTCTTGGTATAGATACCGCCGCCGAGTCTTGCAAATACGCTTATAAGGCTGGCACCGAAGCCCAGTCCAACAAGAGATGCGGTATTATGGAAAGCAAGGTACATCCCTGCGACTCCAAGAAGTCCCAGGCTTACGCACATAAGGCCGGTTACCGCACCGCCCTTAAAAGCAACCAGAAGGGCATAGGGAAGCCCCTTCTTTGCAGCTTCGGCAACCCTTACGTTGCTCCTTACCGAAACGTTCATGCCCACATAGCCGCTCAATGCGGAGAAAACCGCTCCGACGATGAATCCCAACGCGGTAATGGGACCCAAACCGAAATATAGAACTATTGCAATGATTATACCTACAACAGCAATGGTTTTATACTGGCGGTTTAAATATGCCCTCGCACCTTCCTGAATGGCCCTTGAGATCTCCTGCATCCTTTCGGTTCCCTGCGGGAGCTTCAGAACCCAGGAAGTAAGGTAACCAGCAAACAGAATGCCGAGAATAGCTGCTATAACAGCAAAATTCTGAATAAATAGTGTCATCAAGCTTTCCTCCTTTTATCTATGTAAATTTAAATCTGTTCCTGCTCCAAAGAGAATTATAATATCTTTTGGATTTTAAGTCAAATAAAAGGTGATCCTACCTTTAATACTCCGGCTTGAATTCCTCCGGTCTTTCACTTACAAAGCCGAAGTGGAAAAGAAGGGCTTTTACTATTCTTTCGGATGCCCTGCCATCACCGTAGGGATTTACGCTGTTTGCCATTTTCCTGTAAAGCCCCTCATCGGTAAGAAGGGCTCTGGCATTCTGATATACCGAATCCCTTTCGGTTCCTATAACCTTTACGGTCCCGGCCTTTACGGCTTCAGGTCTCTCGGTGACATCCCTTAATACCAGAACCGGTTTCCCTAAGGAAGGCACCTCTTCCTGAAGCCCTCCGGAATCGGTCAGAACAAAGTAGCTTTTATTAAGAAGATTATGCATCTCCGCCGTATCCAGAGGGTCGAGGAGTATCACCCTCCTCATGTCTCCCAGAACCTCAAAAACGGTATCCCTTACGGCGGGATTCAGATGCACCGGATATACTATTATTACATCCTCAAAATCCTCTATAATGTCCTTAAAGGCAAGGCATATATTTCTTATGGGCTCTCCCCAGTTTTCCCTTCTGTGGGCTGTGACCACAAGAACCCTATTCTTCTGGTAATCTATTTGGTTTAAAATGTCATTTTTAAATATATAGTCTCTTTTAACCGTAGTTTTCAATGCATCTATTACCGTATTTCCGGTAACAAATATATTCTCTTCCTTTACACCTTCCCTCAAAAGATTTTCCTTAGAAGTTCTGGTAGGTGCAAAGTGAAGGTCCGAAAGAGCACCAGTAAGCTTTCGATTCATCTCTTCCGGATAGGGGAAATACTTGTCAAAGGACCTGAGGCCTGCTTCCACGTGCCCCACCTTTATCTTTCTATAAAAGGCGGCGAGTGCCGCCACAAAGGTGGTGGAAGTATCGCCGTGAACCAGAACCATATCCGGGTTTTCCTTTTCAAAGACCTCGTACAGGCCCTCCAAAGCCCTCACGGTGACATCCACGAGGGTCTGCCTTTCCTTCATTATGTCCAGATCATACTGAGGCTTTATATCGAAAAAATCAAGGACCTGATCTAACATTTCCCTGTGCTGTGCGGTAACACAGACGATGGTCTCAAAAGCTTTTTCCCCTTCCAGCTCCTTCACAAGTGGTGCCATTTTTATGGCTTCGGGTCTTGTCCCAAAAACTGTTATTATCTTAACTCTATCCACCTTTATCTACCGCCTTATGCATCAAGTTTTTTATGTTCCCCAAAATCAATTATTCCGATGAGCCTTGCTCCTGAATAAGCTATAAAAAGGGTCATTCCCAAAACAATAGTCCCCTTAAGTAAATTGCTGTCGGATATGAGAATTGCGGAAAAACCGAAAAGGATGCTTATGCCGTACATAACCAATACCGCCTGCCTCTGGGTCAATCCCTTGTCCAAAAGTCTATGATGAATATGCCCCTTGTCCGGCTTCATTATGGGTTTTTTATTGATAAGCCTTCTTATTATTGCAAAGAAGGTATCGAAAATGGGAAGCCCGATGGCAAGAATCGGCACCGCCACCGCCAAGGCTGTAGCGCTTTTTATGGTGCTATATACCGAAATGGCGGAGAGCATAAAGCCCAAAAACATCGAACCGGTATCCCCCATAAATATCTTCGCGGGGTTGAAGTTGAAGGGGAGAAAGCCAAGGCAGGCACCGGCTATGGCTATTGTAATTACTGCTGCTTCGTAACGCTGGTTCAAAATGGATACGATAAACAGGGTCACCGAAGAAATTGTAGCAACGCCGGCGGCCAATCCATCCAGACCGTCAATTAAATTTACCGCATTGGTTATACCTACCACCCACAAAATGGTTAATGGTATCCCAAGAATACCGAGCTTGAACATCTCGCCAAAGGGATTTGACATCCAATCGATGGTATTACCGAAAACCACAAAAATAATCGCGGCAATCAGCTGAGCGGCAAGCTTATAAATAGCCCGAAGTTCGAATATATCATCCAAAATACCTGCAATAACTATAAAGGATGAAGCGAGTATTATACCTATTAATTCCCTGTCCAATTTAATATATACCAAAAGGCATGCGATGACCCCAAAGTATATGGCAAGACCACCCAATCTCGGCATGGGTTTTTTATGGATTTTTCTCTTATCCTTCGGAATATCCACTGCACCTACAACATATGCTATTTTTCTGGCTAAAGGAGTCAGTAAAAAACATATTAAAAAGGCCAGAATAAAAACAGATCCAAATCTCAGCAACTTAAACACTCCCCGTGAACTTGGGTTTACCTTCATTATATACCAATGTTAAAAGTTAGTCAAAACCAATATTTACACAAATTTTACGATTTCAAGCCCTGCTTCCTCCAATAGTTCCAAAGACGGCTCGTCCGGATATTCGGCTTTAAAAACCACCCTTTTAATCCCTGCATTTATAATCATTTTGGCACAGAGCATGCAGGGCTGGCATGAGACATAAAGGGTCGCACCCTTTATCGGTACGCCGAACAGTGCCGCCTGTATGATCGCATTCTGCTCGGCATGAAGACCCCTGCACAGTTCATGCCTTTCACCGGACGGAACCTTCAACTTTTCCCTGAGACATCCCACTTCGGCACAATGCGGAAGGCCCGAAGGTGCCCCATTATATCCGGTTGTCAGAATCCTTTTTTCCATTACAATAACGGCGCCTACCTGACGCCTTAAACAGGTAGAGCGTGTCTTTACAAGCTCCACAATATTCATAAAATACTCATCAAAGCTCGGCCTCATGAAAACTCACCGCCTATTTGGTTCCGAAAAGCCTGTCACCTGCGTCTCCCAAGCCGGGAACTATGTAACCGTGGTCGTTTAGCCTTTCATCAACGGCTGCAGTGTATATCTCCACATCGGGATGCTCTTTTAATACCCTTTCGATTCCTTCAGGAGCAGAAATTAGACAAACGAGTTTAATATTTTTAACACCCTTTTCCTTTAGAAGAGAAATGGCCTTGCTTGCGGAACCTCCGGTCGCAAGCATCGGGTCCACAAGTATAAGTTCCCTTTCGTGAACGTCCGAGGGAAGCTTCATGTAATATTCCACCGGCATTAAAGTTTCAGGATCCCTGTAAAGCCCTATATGACCTACCTTTGCCGTAGGAACCAGTTTAAGTATTCCATCCACCATTACAAGACCCGCTCTCAATATGGGTATAACCCCCAGCTTTTTACCGCATACCACCTTCGCCTTGGTCTTACAGATGGGAGTTTCGATCTCCACCTCTTCAAGGGGAAGGTTTCTGGTAACCTCGTAGGCCATAAGCATGGCTATTTCCTGAAGAAGCTCCCTAAACTCCTTTGAACCGGTATTCTTGTCGCGCATCAGCGTTAATTTGTGCTGAATTAGGGGATGGTCGATAACATAAAGGTTTTTATGCATTTTAATCCTCCTTACTTTTTAAATATTTCTCCTCTATTTTTGAAATCTTGTCCACTCTCCTCTTATGCCTGCCCCCTTCAAACTCGGTTTTCAGCCATATATCCACAATCATAAGAGCAAGCCCGGGACCAGTAACCCTTTCCCCAAGGCATAAAATATTGGAATCGTTATGTTCCCTGGAAGCCTTTGCCGCAAAACAATCGGTGCACAGAGCCGCCCTTATGCCGGGAATTTTGTTGGCGGTAATAGCTACGCCTATGCCCGTCCCGCAGCAGAGGATTCCCCTATCAAACCTGCCCTCTGCCACCGCCTTTGCTACTACCTCTGCAAAATCGGGATAGTCCACCGATTCGGTGGAAAAGGTTCCGAAATCCTCAAACTCAATGTTGTTTTCTTTAAGATACCTTTTTATATACTCCTTTAAGTTATAACCTCCGTGGTCGCTGCCCAAGGCTATCTTCATCAATCTCACTCCTTGTCCCCAAGTTGTACCACAATCCTGTCCTTTATGCGCATAATCAAGGACTCCAGCTCGTCCCTGCAGTTTCTATAGACCTCCTCGCTCTGCCCGAAGGGGTCCACCACATCTCCTTCTTCTCCGGCATATTCCTTCAGCGTATAAATCTTATCTCTGAATTCCGGATACATGTTCGTAAGGATTGCCTTATGCCTTGAGGTCATCGTCAGAATTAAATCCGCTTTTTCTACAAGTTCCCTATTTACAGGCCTTGTCCTATGGTTGTCCAAACTTATACCCTTTTCCCTCATCACCGAAAGGGCATGTTCGGAGGCGGGCAATCCTTCCTCCGTGGATACACCCGCAGATACCACCTCTATATTTTGAAGGCCCCCAACGAGATTTCTAAAAAGGAACTCCGCCATAGGACTTCTGCAGGTATTACCGGTGCATACGAAAAGAAGAGTAAACATCCAAAAGTCACCTCTTAAACATTTATGATTTTATATCCGGATGCCTTGAAAAGCCTGTTCATTATGGCAAGGCCTAAGTCACTTTCGGGAAAGGTCTCGGAAAAAATTATGTCAACCCCGATCTTGTCGAACTCCCTGAGAACTTTAAAAAGGTTCGATGCGACTCCCTTAAGGTCGCTTCTCCTGCCAACGCTCAGAACATGACCCTTTGGATATTTATGGAGGGATTCCTCGGTAGCCAGTATTCCGACCTTTCTTCCTCTTTTAAGTTCCTCTTCGGTAAGCTCGGCTATCTTCCTCACTACCTTATCAGGTAAACCCGATACCAGAACAAGTTCTGCCCTGGGTGAATAATGCTTATACTTCATACCGGGAGAAAGCGGGACATCCTTCTCGGAAATTGACGGCAAAACCTTTATTTCTCCCAGCGCTTCCCTGAGCACCTCGAGGGTCATTCCTCCCGGACGCAAAAGAACCGGCACCTCTTTTGTCATGTCAATGACGGTGGATTCAACACCCACCGGACAGTCCCCGCCGTCTATTATTATGTCAACCCTTCCGCATAAATCCCTTATAACATGTTCGAAGGTTGTCGGGCTCGGCCTTCCCGAAAGGTTGGCGCTCGGTGCCGCTACCGGCACCCCCGCTTCCTTAATAAGGCCCAAAGCAATTCTCGAATCCGGCATCCTTATGGCTACGGTTTCAAGCCCTGCCGTTACCTCGTAAGGTATTTCGGGTGATTTCTTAAAAATCATGGTAAGGGGACCCGGCCAGAACTTCTTCATAAGCTTTTCCGCTATTTTGGGAACCTCCTCGGCATATAAAAAAACATCCTTCCTGTCCGCTATATGAAGGATCAGGGGATTATCCTGAGGCCTTCCTTTTGCGGCAAAAATCTTTCTCACGGCCTCCGGGTCCAGAGCATTGGCACCGAGGCCGTATACGGTTTCGGTCGGAAAAACCACAGTCTTTCCATTTCTGATCGCCTCGGCAGCCTTTTTTATAAGGTTTTCCTCGGGATTCTTAGGATTTATCTTAAGGACTTCTGTCATCGGTTTTACCCCCAGAATCAACCTTCTATATACTTGGAGATTATTATTCCTGCCAAGATACCGAATATCATTCCAAAAACCGTAATTCTGCCCCTATGAAGGTCCCTCGACTTGGGTATGAGTTCCCCGCATATTATGTAAAGCATAGCTCCCCCGGCAAAACCGAGGCATATCGAGATAAAAATCGGAGATATCTCGCCCAAAATAAAACCTATAAAGGAACCTATCCCGGTAGGAATCCCCGCCAGAACCGTGTATAAAAAGGTTTTCAATTTGGACTCCCCGCCTATTCTCATGGGCATTGCCATAGCTATCCCTTCGGGAAGGTCATGAAGAAGTATGACCAGCGCAAGACTCAAACCCAAAGTCGGAGATGCCAGAAAACCCGAACCAATTGCCAGCCCTTCAGGAAGGTTGTGAAGGGCTATGGCTATCCCCAGCAGAATCCCGGCTTTAACGTAACCGTCCTGAAAAGATGCCTGCGTATTCAGATCTGGCAGAAAATTATCTATCAAAAAAATCACTATTACACCTAATATTATACCAATAATACCCTCCTGCAATCCAGCAATTTCAAAAGAATGAGGTAGAAGGTCGAAGGTAACGACAGCAAGCATAAGACCTGCCGCAAACCCCATTATAACGCTCATAATCCTGTTGGAGGGTTTATCCATTATAAACGCAAAAAGCCCACCCATGCCGGTCCCTACCATACCAACGGCAAACCCCATGAAGGTAATTGTCAACAGATACATAGAAATGCTCCTTTCCTATAATCTGTTAACAATTTATTCACGGATGGGCTCATTCATTCCCCTAAAATTTCTAATTTTCTTCTACCGACAGCTTCATCTTCTGCTCTTCCACTATCAAAGCCTCTATTATTTCATCGATATCCCCATCAAGTATGGATTCCAGCCTGTGAAGGGTAAGGCCAATCCTGTGGTCTGTAACCCTTCCCTGCGGGAAGTTGTAGGTCCTTATTCGCTCGCTCCTGTCCCCTGTTCCGACCTGCGCCCTTCTTTTTTCGGTAATTTCCGCATTCCTTTCCTCCATCATCTTCTCGTAGAGCCTTGCCCTCAGGACCTTCATGGCCCTCTCTTTATTTTTAAGCTGGGACTTTTCATCCTGACAGGTCACCACGATGCCGGTGGGTATATGGGTAATCCTTACGGCGGATTCGGTCTTATTCACGTGCTGTCCGCCGTGTCCGGAAGCCCTGAAAACATCTATTCTCAAATCGTTGGGATTTATTTCAACCTCCACCTCTTCCGCTTCGGGCAGAACCGCAACGGTTGCGGTGGATGTATGGATCCTTCCGCCCGACTCGGTAACTGGAATCCTCTGAACCCTGTGGACGCCGCTTTCATATTTCAATCGGCTGTAAGCACCCCTTCCGTTGATTTCAAAAATAATCTCCTTAAAGCCTCCGAGGTCGTTGGGACTCGCACTCAATACCTCTATCTTCCAGCCCTGCCTCTCCGCATACCTCGAATACATCCTGAAGAGATCCGCCGCAAAGAGTGCCGCTTCATCACCGCCAGCACCCGCCCTTATCTCCATGACAACATCCTTTTCATCATTGGGGTCCTTGGGCAATAGCATGATTTTGAGCTGATTGTAAAGGGCATCCTTTTTCTCCTTGAGCTCATCCAGTTCCTGTTCCAGAATTTCGGCCTCTTCGCTGTCCTTGGTCTCCTTAAGAAGCTCTTTGGCTGTCTCTATATCTTCCAGAACCCTTTTGTACTCTCTGTATTTTACCACAATTTCCTCAATTTCGGCGTGCTCCTTGACCAGCTTCTTCCATTCATTCTGGTCGGCAATCACTTCGGGCTCGCTTATCTTTTTGGTCAAATACTCATATCTATTTTCTATAAAATCCAGCTTTTCGATCATCTTTACGCCTCCTTTCTCTTTTTCCCAATCACAACCCTATCCAATCCTGCTAAATCCTTAAAAACCTTTATATCGTAAAACCCTTCCTGCATGAGATATTGTACCATATCGGCCTGATTATAGCCAATTTCAAAGGCCATAATCCCATCCCTTTTTAAAAAAGCGTAGCCCTCCTTTATTATCCTTCTGTAATAAAGGAGTCCGTCCTCACCGCCGTATAAAGCGGAAAAGGGCTCGTAATCCTTCACTTCGACAGGAAGGTCATCAAATTCTTCACGAGAAATATAAGGAGGATTTGAAACAATGGCATCCAAAGACCTTTCTTTTATTAACTCCCTCAAGGGGTCAAAAAGATCACCTTTTAGAACCTTAATTTTATGCGCAACCGCATTTAGATCGGCATTTTCCAGAGTAAGCCTTACAGCTCTCTCATCGATGTCCACGGCATAGACGAAAATATCCTCCTTGAACCTTGCGAGACTCATAGCAATCACGCCGCTTCCGCAGCCAACATCCACGGCCACGGCATCCCTAACATCCTTTATTTCATCGAGTACCCTTTCCACCAATATTTCGGTGTCATGCCTCGGTATCAGCACACCGGGAACAACTTTAAAAGGCAAACCCATGAAATAGCTTTTACCCACGATATACTGAACGGGCTCTCCCTTAAGCCTCCTCGCAATATATGCCATAAAATCTTTGTAGGATTTCTCATCTATGAGCTCATTTCCCCTTATATACAGATTAAGCCTATCCGTATTGAGAACATGGGAAAGAAGGATCTCCGCGTCTGCTCTCGGCTCCGCTACCCCCTTTTCTTCGAGGAGCCGAACCGCTTCCATTAATACTTCCGTAATCCTCTTAAACACTTTCATCCTCCAAAACTCCCTTTAAAGAACATATGGCCACCTCGAGCTGCATGTCGTCCGGCTCCCTTGTGGTGAGCTTTTGAAGGAAGAGACCCGGCGCGCTTATGACCTTTGTGAAGATGTTTTCGGACCTTCCGCACCACCTCAAAAGCTCATAGGAAACCCCCGCGATTACGGGCAGGAGCAATACCCTCGTCACAATCCTTACATAAAGGTCTGGCCATTTGAAAAGCGAAAAAAGAAGTATGCTCAAAACCATGACTATGAGGATAAAACTGGTTCCACACCTCGGATGGAGGGTGGAATACTTCTTACAGTTCTCCACCGTGAGCTCCTCTCCCTTTTCGTAACAGTGTATGGTTTTATGCTCCGCTCCGTGGTACTGAAAGACCCTTTCTATGTCCTCAAGCTTAGAGATAAGGAGAACGTACAGGAAAAATATAGCTATTCTGATTACGCCCTCCACAAAATTTAAAAATACGGCATTTTTGGATATAGACTTGGCAAAACTTGTTACGAAGGTGGGAAGTATGAAAAAGAGCAGGACCGCAAGCAACAAAGCCATGAAGAGGGAGAAATATATAAGAATATTGTCCAATTTATCACCGAATATTCTCTTTAAGAATCTGTCAAAGGATGATTCGGAAGCTTCTTCCTCATAAAATTGGGCCGAAAAGGTCAGAGCCCTTATTCCGAGAATGAGGGATTCGAAGAGGACTATAACACCCCTCAAAAAGGGTAATTTTAAAATAGGATAATTTTCGGTTACAGAAAAAACCTTCTCCTTATGAAGGGTTATGCTGCCGTCGGGAAGCCTCACGGCAATGGCCATGTTATCCTTTGACTTCATCATAACACCTTCGATAACCGCCTGGCCTCCAACCATAGAAGGTTTCATATCATACACCCCCATAAAATAAAGGTTAGAGCTATCTAAAACTCTAACCCGAAGAACTACTCCTCCTTGTCCGTCAAGCCGTATTTCTTCTTAAACCTTTCAACACGACCGCCGGTATCCACTATCTTGTGCTTACCTGTGAAAAATGGATGGCATTTGGAACAGATTTCAACCTTGAGCTCCTTCTTTGTAGAACCGGTAACGAAGGTCTCTCCGCATGCACATCTTACAACCGCTTCACCGTAATTGGGATGAATTCCTTTCTTCACTCTCTTCACCTCTTTCATCTATGTCAGAAAATTTTGTTCAAAACAGCTCTTAAAATTATAACATACCCGGACTTTTTTTTCAATAACCCTTAATCCATATCACCAAAAATATCCCGAAAATCTATAGCGAAATCGAAAATATTCACCCTTATGCTTCCTTCTATATATATCGCAGGTTTGTCGTACTCGCCTGATTCATTCAATCTGTAAACCATAACAATCCTATCCATGGGATCCACTATCCAATATTCTTTAACCTTATATCTTTCATAGAGCCACAATTTTTTTATATAATCCATGGAAGCACTTGCTGGCGAAACAATCTCTATGATTAAATCGGGACTCCCCTTACTTCGTCTGGAATCAAGCTTGGTTTTATCGCATATAATGGATATGTCCGGCTGCACCAACCTTTTTTACCCAAATTTCCATAATTTTCCACTCCCTACTTAAAGCCGTTCAAATAAAAGGTCTTGAGGTTTTCTATGAATTCCTTGTTGGATTTCGTCTTGACAAGCTGGGAAATCAGAAACTCGGTCACTTCCGCCGTAGGAGCGGTAGCCAAGGCCTTCCTTATACTCCACATGGCCTCGAGCTCCTTCTGATTAAAGAGAAGGTCCTCCCTTCTGGTTCCGGATTTATTGAGATCGACAGCCGGGAAAATTCTTCTCTCAAAAAGCCTCCTGTCAAGATGGAGCTCCATATTGCCGGTCCCCTTAAATTCCTCGAAAATGACATCATCCATCCTGCTTCCGGTTTCTATAAGGGCGGTTGCAAGTATTGTTAGGCTTCCACCCTCTTCAACCTTTCTTGCGGCTCCGAAAAACCTCTTGGGTGCATGAAGGGCCGCAGGATCAATACCGCCCGAAAGGGTCCTTCCGGAGGAGGGTGTTACCAGGTTGTAGGCCCTCGCAAGCCTTGTGATACTGTCGAGAAGGATCACCACATCCTTTTTATGCTCCACAAGCCTTTTCGCCCGCTCGAGGACCAGCTCCGCAACCTTTATATGGTGCTCGGGAAGCTCATCGAAGGTGGAGTAGACCACATCACCCTTTATGGACCTCTTCATATCGGTTACCTCTTCGGGCCTTTCATCTATCAAAAGAACAATAACTTCTATTTCGGGATGGTTTTTAGATATGGCATTGGCAATCTTCTTTAAAAGAACGGTTTTTCCCGCTTTGGGAGGAGCAACAATAAGGCCTCTCTGTCCCTTTCCAATAGGAGCGATGAGATCGATAAGACGCGTGGAAAGTTCGGTAGGAACCGTCTCCAAAACAATCCTTTCATCCGGATAGACCGGAGTCAAATCGTCGAAGGAAACCCTATTCTTCGCCTTATCTGGTTCCTCTCCGTTTACGGCCGTAACGTAGAGAATGGCGCTGTATTTTTCACCTGCTCTCGGTTCCCTCAAAATCCCCCTTACCTTATCGCCTACCTTAAGACCAAACTTCCTTATCTGGGACTGGGATATATATATATCCCTTTCTCCCTGAATGTAGTTGTCCACTCGAAGAAAACCGAAACCATCGGGAAGGATGTCGAGGATGCCCTCACCTTCCACAGTTCCGGCACCCTCTTCCTTCTTCGCTTCCGGCTCTTCCCTCCTGGTCTCTTCGGATTCCTTTCTCTCGTTAAATATTTCTGTAAGAATATCTATAAGTTCCTGCTTCTTATATTTGGTAACATTTTTTATACCATTGTTTTTCGCTAATTCTCGCAGCTCCGCCAGTGTCTTATCCTGAAGTTCTGTCAAGCAGATAACACCTCCAAACTATATATTCCTTCTCACGTATTCGGGTTTCTTGTTAAGATTATGAACGGCTTCTATAAACCTTACGGTCCCGGTTTTAGACCTCATTACCACCGAATGGGTATATGCCCTGTCGTTACCGTAGTATACAACACCCTTTAAGAGATCGCCGTTGGACACACCTGTTG
>Ga0334722_10002083_pt1 | contig 23257 bp, 27 predicted proteins | sample C3_bottom_MG_FD_207210 | JGI IMG/M metagenome (GOLD analysis project Ga0334722, IMG submission 207210) | Sediment microbial communities from Yellowstone Lake, YNP, Wyoming, USA - C3_bottom | ecosystem: Environmental > Aquatic > Freshwater > Lake > Sediment | place: USA: Wyoming | collected... | reverse complement strand
TGCTAGATGACGACGGCGCGGAGATAAGCGCCCGCGAGCACGGAGAATGGGAAAGAGTGCTGTGGCTCGACGGCCATAGAACCGGCCTTCTACACGTAATCCACCACATACGCGCAGCGCAGCACAATGTTTGTGCAACCATTCCATGATTGACTGGCCACGAACGGCGGCGCGGATGCGGGGCGACTTGGACCGCGCTGATTTAAGCGGGCGCGCGCGACGCCTGGCCGAGTTCTTCATCAAGACCACGCTGATGCGGCGTCGGACCCGCTGCGTGTTCAGCAACGCGCTACGCGCAGCGGCGCTGCGGACGCTGAAGATCGGGGCCAATCACATGGCGGAAGTCGTGGCGGAGCTGGAGGGTGCGCGGATCGTCACCGTGAAGGCGGAGCACGAAGGCTGGGAAATTCTGGTATACCCAGAATTCGGCGGGTGGAACGTGAAATGGCTTTACTTACGCGAAGAGATGGCCAGTTTGTTGACCGCGATTGAGTGTGCCTGCGGGCAAATTCAAGGTGAACTGTTGGAGCCCGGTCCCTGTTTGGACCGGGCTCTTTCGGAAACCAGCGCCGAAAACGCAGCCCTGCCAGTCCGAACCGCCGATGTTCCCAAAATGGGAACACGGACGCCACCAGTTAACTGTAAAGCTTCTATAAAGCAGTTAAACACTGAACAGTTAAACTCTGTCAAACAGTTATCTCCCGCGCGCGAGGGCGCCTTGATGGAATCTCTCCGCCAGTTTGTGGGCGACGAGGACATGGTGAACTGGGGTGGTGACTGGCGGAAGAACTGGGTCCGCAAGATGCCGGACGAACTGGAACGCGCGCTAGACACGCTGCTGGACGAGATACACAAAGATCAATGGCGCGCAAATAAGTCTCGCGGAGCGGCGCTGAAAGACTTAACCCGTAGGTATGCCGGGCTGATCAAATGAGTGCCGCCCCCACCAACAAACGCCGCCGGCGGAAGGCGAAAGCGTCGAAGCCAGAAGGACGACCGACCGCTTACCGGGCCCAATATGCCACGATGGTGTTTGGCTTTGCCGTCGCCGGCTACACGGATAAGGAAATGGCCGGATTCTTTGGTGTTTGCGAAAAAACATTCAACAACTGGAAGCTGAAACACACCAAGTTTTTACAGTCCATTGAGGCGGGGAAGATGCCAGCGAACGGAAAGGCCGCGGCCAGGGTGTTCGATCTGGTGATGGGTTACACTCGGCCTGCGGTAAAAATCTTCCAGCACGAGGGGGAAAGTTTCGAGCACACTTACTTGGAATACTTCCCGCCGGACCCGGGCACGGTGCGCTTCTTTATGAAGAACCGGATGCCGGACAAGTGGAAGGATAAGCACGAGCAGGTATTGACGGACCCGAACGGCGCCGGCGCGTTCGATGCGCTGGCCGTCGAGATTGCCAAGCAAATTGTGAAACAAACCGCATGAAAATTGAGATCACCATAACGGAAACGATCAACGGCGACGTCGGTGTCGGCGTGAAAACCACCGACAACGGCGGCAACGTGTTCGGGCCAGGAGCGCTGGCCACGCGGGGCGAAATCGCCTATTGCTTCGAACTCTCCAACCTGATCAAAAAGGCCATTCCAATGATCGCGGCCAAGCTGGGGGCCAGCGAAGTGCCCAAGATGCACACGGGACCCATGCCAAACTTTGTGCGCAAGCCGGAAGCACCGGAGAAGAACTGACGATGGACCCGCAGCAAGCCATGTCGGACAAAGCGCTCCAAGCAAAGGCGCGCCGGCTGGCCACGCCGGACGGCTACGCCGAGGAGCGGCTGGGGATGAAGCTGCACCCGAAGCAAGCCGCGGTGTTGCGGGACATCTTCAGCCGGGACGGTTCGCGCGTCGTGAACCGATGCGCCAACGAAGTGGGAAAGACGCGGCGCGTGTTGTGCGCGGCCATTCTCTACGCCATCGAGATCCGTAATGCCGTGGCGGTGTCCACTGCCGGCGTTTATCGGCAGATTGAGGACCAGCTAATCCCGGCACTGAAGGGCTACGCGCATCTGTTCAGTCCTGCTAAGTGGGAATTCCAGGCAACCGGTATAAAGCGCTACGATGAGCGCACCAAGCAGTGGACCCATGCCTACAGCGGCGTCAGCACCAAGGACGAACATTACTTTCAAGGCTACCACAAGGACGTGGACCGGCCCTTGTTCATCGCGATTGACGAATGCCAAGGCGTCAGCCGGGAGATTTGTCAGGCCGCGGAAGATCGTTGCAACCCCACTTGGTTTCTGGCCACCGGTTCACCGGGAAGTCCGGAAGGATCGTTTTACGAGATGGAGACGAAGAACGTCGCTCACTACTCGCACCACAAGATTTCCCGCATGGAATGCTTGGAAGAAGATGGCTGGTGGCTGAACCGTGGCGCGATCGAAAGGTTGATTGATAAGCACGGCGAGGCCAACCCGTTTGTGCAGTCAACGGTATTCGGAAACTTCACCAACATCGTCGAGGACGCGCTGATTAGCCTCACGGAGTATGACCGGTGCCTTGAAAACCCGCCCCCGTTTGTCGATGGTGACCAACATGCGTTTTGTGACTTCGCGGCGGGACGGGACAAGAACGTCATCGGCCATCGGCGCGGGAACCGGGTGAGGATCCCGAAGAAATGGGTTGAACGGGACACCATGAGCGCGGTGGGCGGTTTTCTGCGTGAGTTTGTCGCTCTACAGAAGTCAGACCGCTTGGACGCTAGCCACATCAGCGGTGACGGCGATGGACTTGGGTTGCCGATGATTCACCGGCTGCATGAACTCGACTGGAAGATCAACGAATTCCACGGCGGCAGCGAAGAGCGTTACAACCAAGGCTACCGCAACCAGATTGCCGAGGCATGGGGCGAGGGGATTGCCAAGATCAAGCGGTGCGCGGTCATTCTTCCCAATGACCCGGACTTGAAGGCGCAGATTATCGGGCGTAAGGGCAAGGTGAATTCCAGCGGACTGCTTGAGATCGAGAAGAAGGAGGATTACAAGAAACGTGCAGGCGAAAGCCCGGACGAAGCGGACGCGGTGTTGTGCTGCATGATGCCGGCGCCGCAGGCAAAGTCGTTCAACCTGATCGAACAGGCGCAACAATTTGCTAGACAGAACGAACAGGAAGGTTCAGAAGTGGGTGGAGAACGGCGGTATTTCTGATGACTTCGCAACTTAAATGCAGGGTGGAGGAGTGGAAGCTCGCTAGGCTCATAACCTTGAGGTCGTTGGTTCAATTCCAACCCCTGCAACCATTCCTGTGAAGCAACTCCTCGACAACGCGGTGCGGATGCTGACCGAACGCCTCGTTTGGGAGAACAAGGCCCGGCTCTACTACCGGATGCGGCACGAAGGATTGCCGCGGCAGAGCAAGCCGTTTCCGGGCTGTGCCGACGGTCATCTGCCCCTGATCGACAATTCCATCCGCAAGCTGAAGCCGTTTGACGCCGGCCAGTTGACGGGCGCGGATCGAATCTACTCGTTCACGTCGTTGGTGGACCAGTTGGAGGACATGACCGACGCGGCCGCTGACTATCTCACCTATCAGTTGACCACCCAGACCGATTTTATTCGCAAGATGCGGAGTGTGATGGACGCGCGGAGGCTCTACGGGCGCGGCATCCTGAAGGCGACGATTGACCCGTTGGACGGTTACAAGTTCAAGTTCGAGCACATCCACCCCATCCACATCATCATGCCCCAAGAGGCGCGAGGGTTTGAGGATGCGGACGAGTTTGTGCATGTTCGTCCCATGACCGTCGAGAGTTACAAGCGCCTCGACCGGCGTTACGCGACGGATGCGGCCACGGTGGACAAAATCAAAGGCAGCAAGGATTTTCAGAGTTTGGGACTGTGGAATGAGGAAATCCGGCTGCGCGAGGGGATTGCGTTCTCCAGGCAGCCCGGACAGTGCCTCCTGTTTGAACACTACACCAAAACGGGCGGCGGCTGGACGGTGAACACCTACTGCCCGATGGCGCCGGACGTCGACATAAGGAAGCCGTTCGGGGTGCCCTACAAGGTGCAAGGCAAGGTCAGTCTGCCGTTCTTCGACTTCGTGATGGAAGTGAAGAGCGATGAGGGATGGTATGCGGCGCGCGGCATCGCCGAACTGCTGGCGCCGTTCGAGCAATACGGGACCAAGGTGTGGAACGAGAAGGCGGATGCCATGACGTTTGCCAACCGTCCTATTTACACGGGCGAGAAAGAGATCGTCAACGCGGCGAACTACCGCTGGCAGCCGGGCGAATACATTCCCGGCAACATCAAGGGCGTGCAACAGGGTCCGCCCCCGATTTCTTATGACGAAGAAATCATGTTCACGCGGCAGATGGGCGAAGAGATTTCCCAGGTGCCCGATTTTGGTATTACGCGCGGCGACGGTGGGGGCGGCGGGACGAAGCGCACGGCCACCGAGAACAACCGGATCGGCGCGTTGCAACAGACGGGGACGAGTGACGATGCGGCATTGTTCCGCGAGGACAACACCCGGCTCGGGCGTCATCTGTGGGGCATGATATGCCAGTTCAAGGAACGCGACTTCACTTTCTACGCCAGCGGCAAGACGGGGAAACTTTCACCGCAGGCGTTGCATGACAAATACCTGATCGTTCTCGACGGCGCGCCGGATGCGTGGAACCCGGGATTGCGCTTCAACAAGGCCATGTCCGCCAAGCAGGCTTTCCAAGGTGATCCGAACGTGAATCAGGAAGTGCTGACGAAGAAGGCTCTCCAGGCGTTCGACGGACCGACCGCGTTGAAAGCCTTTGTCCCGTCGAATCTGCGCGGGGCCACCGAATACGAGGACGAAGTGGTCGAGGTCAACTCGTTGCTGGCGCCGGGAGCCGGCAAACCGCCATTCCCGGCCACGGTCCAGCCCCAAGAGGACCACGCTTCGAGAATCAAGGCGCTGATCGACTGGCTACATGCGTGCGGCCAGTTGGCTACGCCGGTGGATCCACACGCGCGCCAGCGTGTGCAGGAACACCTGGCCCAACATCTGGAGATGTTGCAGCAGCAGAACCCTGCCGCGGCCAAGCAGATCAAGCAGATGTTGACCCAGATGGAGAACCCACAACCGCCGGCCATGCCGGGCATGGAACAACCGCAACCTGAACAACCGCCCACCATATGAGTCTTTTCAAACTTGTCCTGCCGCTGATGTTGAACCGTATTTACGACGCCCTGCCGCCCAATCATCACGTGAACAGCACGGTGCTGGACGGGGACAACATCGTCATCGTGTTCGACGATCCGGCGAAGAAAACCGGGTTCACGTTCCCCACCGAAGTGAATCTTGAGGACATTCAACGGGACGGCGAAGCGCGCGCCACCCAAGCTGAGCGCAACCGCCTCGACCAGATTGCGGAGAGCAAGCGGCTGCAAGAGGAAGCCGAGCAACGGCAGATCGAAGAGGATAAGCGCATGGCTCAAGCGGAAGCGTCTGAATCACCACGCGCCGTGGATTCCTCTCCGGCTACCGCCGAGGACATCGAGCGGGCGAAAGCTTTGGTGGAAGATGAACCCACGGCGCTGAAACCTGTTGACAAACAGCGGCGCCGGCGGCAATCGTAAGTCGTCATGCGCAACTTGTTCCAATCATTCTGCAAGTGGTTGAAACTGCGCAACCGTGTCGAAGCGCCGCCGGAACCATCTCCGGCGGCGCAACCACGTCCGGCCAAGTTCGAGATTCTGCCTGAGTTCGAAGAGTGGGAACAGTCGGACGTGATGGCGCTCCGTTCGTTCCTTTCCAGTCAGACGGGCCGGAAGCTGGTCAAAGTCTGTGGCAGCGAGATTCACGTTGCTTCCCTGAAGGAGTGCGCCGGCGACAGCGGCAGCCCCCAGGCTTACGGGATGAATCAAATGCTCCTGTTCCAGTTCAATCTGGCCAGTGACAAGATGCTTTCGCAAGCGGCTGGCGATACAGCCGCAAAAACCGATACAACCGGTGGCGCACAGGACGACGCCATGCCGGTTGAATTCCGTCGATCGTTCTAACCAAGCCTATGCCCGGAATAGCTGAATTACCCGATGTGGCTGACGCCATGAAGCTGTTGGATGCCGCGGAATCCGCGGAGACTCCACCACCGACAGAAGCGTTCGAACAGCGGGAGGTTGAAGCCCAGACTCGTCAACCGGAGTCTCAGCCCAAACCGGCAGAAGCAAAGCCCGGTGATTTACCAGACGGCACACAAGCGGCGGCTGATCCAAACGCGACAGCCACGCCCAAGGTAGAGGATTCCCCGACCGCAGAAGCCCCGAAACCCGGGGACAGACCTGCGGCGGCCCCAGCGAAAGATTCGTTTGCCCGCGACAAAGCCCGGCGTGATGACAGTTGGAAGAAGTTGAACGAGGAAAAGAGCGCGTTTCAACAGGAGCGCGATCAATTCAAGGCCGAGCGCGACTATCATGCCCGGGAACGTCAGCAATTCGAGCAGGAACGAGCCAAAGCCGCGAACCGTTACACCCCGGAACAGTATGAACAAGGGAGTGCGGTCAACGCGGAGAAGGCGGCCACGCTCGAACTACAGGCGGACGGACTTGAGAAGCGGGCGGCGGCGGCGGAAGAGGCGGACCGGTATGACGAGGCAAAGCGGTTGCGCTCGGATGCCGGAGGACTGCGCAAGAAGGCAGCCTATCACGAAGAGTTGGCCGGCCAGTTGAAGGCCGAGGCGCAACACAAGCGTGAGAACCCCGACCCGGACGCGGCCAAGCTCGAACAGTCCCGGCAACAGTCGTTGCGGGATTACACGATGGAAGCCAACAAACGCTGGCCCGACGTGTTCAAGCAGGGATCCGAACTCAACAAGACGGTGGTAGCCCACATCCAGGCGGCCCGGCAGTCGGGACTGGAAGTGAAGGACCATCCGGTGTTGATCTACCATGCGGCGCGGTTGACAGCGGCGGAAGCTGCGGCCGCTTGTGTGCCAGGACTGAATAAAGAACTGGGCGAACTGAGAGCGAAGGTTAAGGAACTCGAAGCTCTTACATCGCCCGGCGGCGGCACCAGTGCCCCCGCCAATCTGCAACACGACACGCCCAAAACCGACGAGGAAGAGGGCGCCAGTCTGCGGAACACAGCGGTGGCAATGGGCTAGGGGACCGGTAACGCCTTCGCGCCTGAACTATGGGCGCAGCCAAAATTCTTACAACCGCTCCGGCGGATTTTGCGGATCGTCAGCAGAAATACTTTTCACGTCAGCTCCTGAAGGAGCTGATTTACAACCTTCGTCTCGGCACCTTCGGTGTGGCGAAGGAACTCCCGGCCAACTCGGCGGGCGACACCATCCGGTTCTTCCGGCCGCGTCGCGCGAAGAAGGGCACGGCCACCAGCGGACCCCGCGCGCTGAGCGAAAGCCTGCCGCCGGACGAAACCGAGGGTGCCCCGATCGGTTACGTGGACATCCAGCTCAAGCAGCGCGGCGACCTGTCCAGTGTTTCGGACATCACCCGGGCGGTTGACCTGTTTGACACGCTCCAGATCAACACCAAGACGATGGCGGCGGACGCGGCGCTGGACTTCGATTTCGTGTGTTCGCACGCGATTTGCTCCAGCCCTGGCGTGGCGGACGCGGATGGCACTCCCAACTCAATCCCGGCCGCGCAGGCGACCATGTTCAACTCGAACGGCAGCTTTGAGCGCTTTGCCGGCGTGGCGAACACGTTGAACAGCGCGAACGACTTCGCCACCCTGGCGGCGTTGTCGAACAGCAACGCCAAGTTCACGCGCGCCTTTCACATCGGCTGCGTGACCCGCCTCAAGGGCGTGGCGGGCAAGCCCGGCGTCCCGATGATCAACGGCAAGTATATGTGCGGGTTGCCGCCCGAGATCATGGCGGACCTCCGCCAGGAAGCCACGTGGATTGCCTCGGCCATCTACAACAACAACCGGGCTGCGGGCACGCTGGACCAGTGGGTTGAATTCGAGCTGGACGGCTGCCGGTTCTTCGAGAACCAGTCGCCGTTCATCGAGCAGTCCACCGGCTACGGCATCTATGCGCCGAGCGATACGGTGTCCGACAACATCTACGCCTGTCTCTACCTCGGGGCCGAAGCCTTCGGCGTCCCGAAACTGAGCGGGATGCGGGCGGGCTCGGATCCCAAGGCGCCGAGCATGATCATCCTCGACAAGGCGGACAAGGCGGATCCCCTGAACCAGAAAACCACCTTCGGCTGGAAGGCGTTTTACCAGGCGGGCCTGCTGAAAACCAACGAGACGACGGACACCCCGCGGCTCGTCGTGGCCCGCTGCAAGAGCACGTTTGTCTAAGCCAACCAAGCGCGAATTGATTGAAGGGGCGGGAGCAATCCCGCCCCAACCAAAACCAAAACTGAAATTCAAATCTGACAAACGTATGAAAAAGACTCTGAACATCCTCGCCGCGGCCTGCCTGGCCGTGGCTTCATTCCTCATCACCGAACCGGTTCACGCTGCCGACACTGGCATCTGGGCGGGCGTCGGCAACGGAACGGGCACACTCAGTTGGGCCGTGGTGCCGCACACCGGGAAGGCAGTTCCCGCCAGCGTCACGCCCGCCCTGCCAGTGCTGACCTATATCAATGCCACGAGCGATACCGCCGCGGGCAAGGTTCAGTTCTACACAGCCGGTAAACCGTGCTTTGTGAACAACACCAACCTGGGCACCACGGCATACGTGAACATCACGAACTCGATGACGCAGGCCGCATCCGGGTTCAATACCAACGGCGGCATCATCCTGATCTACCACAAGGCAACCGGATTGTTCGACCGACGTATCCTCGGTGCCGCTGTGAGTGGAACCAACCTTGTCACCACGGTGGCGACCACCAACGCCCTTCAAGACGTTATCTGGCCGCTCACCACAAGTGGTAACATCCCGGTTGGCGTGGCGACCAAGGAACTGAACGGTCCCGGTATTTACGCCGGCGAACCGGGCAAACCGCTCGTGTTTGAAATCACCGGCGGGACCAACAGCAGCATCAACGGGGCGTGTGCCCGTTTCTTCAGCGCCGGCCAGTGACGGAATTCTGAACCCTAAGCGGCGCCCGGGACTGGCCACCAGCCGGGCGCCTGAAAGAAACCAATATGTTAGGCGAAGAAGATCAATTACCCACCATCCCCGACGAGGGCGCCGAACCGGCCCCGATGCCGGCGATGCCAACCGCCCAAGCGGGCGAAGTTGCCGTGCCCCTGAAGTCACTGGCCCAGCCGGATGACAAGGAACAGGTGCAGACGCCGGCGGAAGGCGATGCGGTCACTTTCACGGTGGACGCCACCGTGACCCGGATCGAGGGCGAAACCGCCTACGTGAAAGTCAGCGCGGTGAATGGCAATCCCATCGACGATGAAGCCGCCGAACCGGCGCCGGACAACGAAATGCAGGAAGGCGCGGATTTGCGCTCCATGGCCGTGCAGGCCGGAATGTGATCATGGGCCGAATTGCGGAAATCATTGCCAGCGGGAAGGCGCCCGGGTTCAAAGGGTCCAAGGATCCCACGAGCCCGGACGTGGCCATACCCCGGGCGCTGAAGCAACTTGAACAAACCCAGTCTGCCGGGAGTATCGCCCGGCAGGCGGGTTTCTCGGTAAAACAACTCAAAAAGACGTGGAACATATGAAAACTCCCTTTCTCATCCTCTTCCTGCTGGCCTTGGCGCTGCCAATGGCGGCACAGAACCAACCGGTGGGCGTCCGTGGCAACGCGGCGCTGACCAACTCACTGACCGTCAGCACGGCGCCCTGCAAGGTTTACAGCGTGCTGGGCTACAACTCGTCCGTGACGGGGACGAACTACATCCAGATTTTCCAGACCTCGGCGGGGGCCACGAATGGCGCGACGCCAACCTTCAGCTTTCCCGTGCCGCAGGCGGGCTATTACAGCCTCGACCTCGGATTGAACGGCGTGGACCTTGATGCGTGCGTGGTCAAGGTGAGCACGAACGCGGCTACGCTGGGGCTGGCGCCGGCGGCGGTGAGCATCCAGGTGCTGAAGAAGAATTGACGCCATGAAAACGATAATTGCCACGCTGGCCACGCTGCTGTCACTGCCATTGTTGTGCGGCGCCGGAATCCAGACCGGACCGAACGCGGGCGCGAACCCGGCGACCCAGGCGGAAGTGAACGCGGGCGTGAACGCCATTAACCCCGTCACGCCGGCGACGCTGGCGGGGTGGGTGGGGGTGGCATCGTTGTCTTTGAACGTGATTTATGTAGATGCGGTTAGTGGAAGTGATACCACGGGCACCGGCTCATCCTCGCGGCCTTACGCGACATTGACCAAAGCCCAGACCATCGCAACGAACGGCCAGACGATCTATGCGGTGCGCGGGACGTTCTCGGAGAGCGGCCTCGGCAAGCAGGGCGTTAATTGGTATTTCAACGACGGCACTTTTCTCTCAGGAAGTAGCGCGATACCGTTCTTTCTCGGTGCGACTAACTCAACCACCTCGCTTTACATCTCTGGCAGGCTTACGCACACGAACGATCTCGTCACCTTATATGGAGCGACGAATTGCTTCGCGTTGATTGATGTTAAGGAAGGACAAATCGCTACAGCAGCGGGTGTCGTCTTTGAGACTGCGGCCTACAACGGGCTGAACTTCTCGAATCAAATCTACTATAGTTGCGACAAACTTTCCGGCGGTATGACTTTCAGGACAACAACCGGGACTTATTCAAATGTGGTCAATGAGTTCTACGTCTCGGCTCGGCAGAGCTTGTCAATGAAACCCACGTCCGGGAGCGGGAGTGGCAGCACTAACTTGTTCTTCTCTTTCACAGCGCCGAAGTTCAACGCGGTGAATGCGAGCTCCGGGTTCTTCGGAACATCGAATTGCGTCCTCGTTACCTCTCAAAACTTCACCAAGACCGGCTCTGCATTGACCGCCGTGGCTCCGGGTTATGTCTTCAATATCACGGCGCTGACGACAAACGATTTCAACACGAACGCCACCGGCCTTCGGGGTAACATTCAAATTCTCCGCTGATGAAATTCTTTTTGATAGCGGCGGCAGTCGCGTCGTTCTTGGGAAGCTCCTTCAAGGACCAGGGCGTCATCCCGACCATAACGAGCGTCGGCGATGGGCCTGTCCTGGCTAATGCAGCTTCGACGAACGTCTCATGGCCTAACACGAACGTTGGAGTTGTCTATTCAGTGACGACGCTGACCGGAGCGACGACAGGAGATCAATACTCATTCACGGCTGCATCGAACTATACGTTCATCGGGTTCGACAACTTTACGCCGGACGTTGCCGAGTTCACCGGTGGTCGAACGATTTACAAGACGAACGGCGTGTTCCGGTATCGCTATTCGCTTCGCAACACGAACGGATTCGATGTTGCGTGTGCCGGTTCTTTGAGCATCGGAACAACTACCGGCGGCGCGACGATCAACACGTTCTCTAACTTCGTCTCGGGAACCTTGGCGAACGATCTTTACACGAACATCGTTGCGATCACGAACGCGGGGCGTGACGGAATTCTTTGGGACTCCATCGCCGCGAACGGGTGGAAGTGGCACACGAACTCTGTCATCTTCGGCAAACACGGATACACCGCGTTGTCTCAGATGACTTCGCTTCAAGGCAACAATGGCTTCCCTTGGAAGTTCACAGCGATAACGAAACGGCACGCCTACTCTGCTGGCCACGTCTTCGGAGGGAACTCGACGAACGGATATGTTTATTTTGTAGGGAGCGACGGCGCGACGAACTCGATGTTCGTTACTGACTGTCGTTCGCGCAATCTCAACGCACTGACTCAGGACGATTACTGCATTGTATTTTTCAACGCAGACCTGCCAAGCACGGTTCAACCAATCAAAGTGTGTGTGAGCACGAATTTCTTTGCGAAGATGCCGACTGGAAAGACGAGCATCAACTTTCCGGAAGCGTGGTTTGAAACCTGCCAGCACGGAAGGTTCGGTAGCCAAGGGATGTTGATTTTCGACAACCACGGGATGCACGTCGGCGGTGACAGCGGGAACCCAGACTTCTTTATTCACGGAACGAACCTCGTGAACTTTCAGGGGACAAGCGGGACGCTTCTGAGCACGACGAACTTCATCAACGATATGAACGCGATGACCATTTCCGCTGGGCTCAACACAAACGACTACCAGCCAACGTATTTCGACTTGAGCGACTATCCAGTTTACTACCCATGACGCGCATCCTTTCATGTCTGTTGCTGCTGCTGTGCGGATGTTCCGCGCCATGGTTTGCGCATCCGTTGGGCGGAAAAGTTAAGGAACAGCAGCGTAATGCACTGGTTGAACCACCCGCCGCGAGCCGGGACGGCTCGCGGTCCACGGCAGGCGCCATCACGGTGGCGATGGATTACATCGAGGTGGTGCCGGAGCGGCAGAGCCGCATCTACTACTCCAACGTGGTGACGGGGCCGTGGTCCGTGGTTTGGGAGCGCACGAATGACTGGCGGGTGTGCCTGGGCAATACGCACTGGCCGCGCACGGTGCCGGTGGTGGTGTCGAATTGTGACTTTTACGCCGGCATGTTCTACGGGGAACACACGGATTTCAACGGAAGGGTGCGGCGATGACGAAAGCCGCACCAACGTGGAAACAGATCGCGGTGAAGCTCGCCGCCGCGCTGGCCTGTGGTTTTGGAATTTCCAAGCAGGGCAGCGAGGCATTGCGCGAGTTCAGGCGGAAGGTGAGGCGATGATCGTGGTCCACCCGGAATGTTTATTGCGCGAATACGGGCAGCAGGTGGACCGGCGGAATGAACGGCGGCTGGCGGAGATGCGGACGGCGGCGGCGAACATGCGGGAGTTTGCGCGGCGCTTCTGGAGCGAGACGCAGTTAATCGAATGGATGAACAGCGAAAGGGCACATGGACGCGAACGACATGGAACAGCTTAAACAGGACGTGGCAGACATCAAACGGGCCTTGCTCGGTAATGAGAATTACCAGGAGGAAGGACTGATGCAGCGCGTGTCGAGCTTGGAAAAGTGGCGGCAGAGTTTGACGGTGAAGATCGCCGGCGTCGTGGGCGGCGCGGCGGTGGTCATCTGGCTGGTGGGTAAAATCATCGAGAAGTGAAAGGCAAACGAACATGACAAACAAAGTGAACAACTGGATTCGCGGACTGATCGCCGCCGTCGTTACGGGCGGGGCCACGAGCGGCATGTCGGCCATTGGCATCGGCATCGCTGACGCGGCGGGCGCGAACATCGGCGGCTTGAATTTGAAACAGGTGGGGGTGCTGTTCGCGAGCGGGGCGCTCGTGGGCCTGCTGGCCTACCTGAAGCAATCACCCATCCCGCCAGCGGAGGATGATCCGCCCGCCGCCGGTGGCAGCGTGCCGCCGTTTCGTCCGCCCGTCTGGATCATCGGCGGGTTGCTGGCGTTGACACTGGGCGCCACGGGCTGCCTGGTGCCGAAGGGGAGCATTGCGCCTGGGGCGGACCCGCTCGTAGTGCAGGCCGAGGCGTTGACGCAAACTGCCGGCGATTCGATGGATGCCTTTGTGCAATGGGAATACCGCAACCGCGCGGCCGTGGGCCAGGACGTGACCGCGGCGGCGGATCTGGTGCGGGAGTTTGGGCCGGCGTATCTGCGCGAACTCAAGGCGGCCACGCGGACTTACAAGGCGCTGCGGAACGAGCCTAATGCCGATGCGACACGCGCGGCGATCAAGACTTTGCAGGATTTGTTGGAACAGGCCCGGAACTATTACCAGCCGAAAGGAACAACGTGAACAACCCAAAGGAAGAAACCATGCCCATCCTCGAAGCCATCGCCATCCTCGACGGGGCGATGACGATCACCGACCGGATACTGGCGTATTTGAACGAGAAGCGGATGCGCGGCGAGTTGACGCCCGAGGAAGAGGCGGCGCTGGACGCGCGGCAGGAAGCTATGTTCAAGACGGCGGCGTGGCAACCGAGCAAACCGGCTTCCCAGCCTCCCACGGGCTGAACATGCCGGGGGACGACGGGGATTGAGCGGTTAACAAGAAAATATGCTTATGCGTAATACTCTAACCTTGCTGTTGTCGTTGGCCCTGCCGGCGCTGGCCACGGACATCACGCCGGGGCTCTCCATCGGCACCGGGGCCAACCAGATCCAGGACGGCCAGCGGCTGACTTCCGCCAAGCTGCTGCAACTCGTGAGCGATGCGAGCATCCAGCCGGTGTTCTACACGGGCAAGGTGTCGCAGACCAATCTGGTGGCGGGCGACACAATGCTTGTCGTGTCTGGCTCGTCAGGCACGTTCCACAAGTTGAATGGCAATCAAGCGTTACTACAGAACTACCATCTGATCACGGACCAGAGCACTTACACGACGGTGGCGGGGTATGACCTGTTTTTGCTGTATGACCCGACCAACGGTGTGTTTGGCAAGGTGGCGTTCTCCAACCTGATTGCCAGCAGCGCGGGCAGCGTGATTGTCAGCAACCTGGTGTTCGCAACGACGAACGGCCAGAACCTACCGCTGTATGGGAGCGTGCCGGACCCGACGAGCACGAACAACCAGCCGTTCACCATGATCTGGGATACCAACGGCAACCCATGTTCGATCACCTATTCAAATTTCCTGAACGGCATGGTCGGAAATCTGGGCACCAACAAGCTCGTGCCGCATGTATATCGGCAGGTGTTCCAGCCGCAGACACTTTTGAGCACCAATCTGGCAACGAACATCTGGGGGTTTCTCGGGGTTACGCCAGTCACGAACCTCTATTTCGGAACCAACACCCTGTTGTTCACAAACAACATCACGGTGACGGCGCTGGTGGCGGGCGACCTGATTCCATTTCAAGACGAACAGCAGCACACCAACAATACGATGACGTTGGGGGCGTTGCTGGCCTGGTTCACGAACGCGGTGCCGGTCACGTCGTATGTTTCCACAAACACGAATTTTCTTTCGACGGTGACGCGGACGTTTACACATGGCTTGGGCGTGACGCCCACGCAGGTGCGGGCGGTTTTATTGTGTTTCACGAACGATTCGCCCTTTGTCGCCGGCGACGAGGTTTCCATCGAGGGGCTGCTGCGGTCATCTTACACCGTTGGCAATTATTCGTTGACGGCCAATTCAAGCAACATTGTGATCCGGTGTTACTCCGCCTCGCCGGCCATTCCGACGGGCAGCGGGACGGACATGAACCCGACGGCAGCAAATTGGCGTTACAAAGTCTATGCCCGACCATGAACCTCGCTGATCTAACCAGCTACGTTTGCACGAAGGGCCAGATGATCGGCACCGCCGACATCGCGGCGGCGAAGCTGTTCCTCTCGAAGCGCTACGAACTCATCTACAACTCCTATCTGTGGAAGGATTCGCTGGTCATGGTGAACGTGGTGGTGGATCCCGCCAACGCGGACAACGCCGAGGGGATTGTGTTGCTGCCGGAAGTGATCGACCGGGTAGTCGCCATCCGGACGGCGGACCGGAGCGTCCGGGTGCATGGACTGGAGGACTATTACCGGCAGGATTTTGACAAGTTCACCAACACCGGGGCGCCCTACGAATTCAGCTTGTTGAGCCCGGTTTGGTTTGTGTGGCGGGGTTTCGTCGGACTTCAGACGGAACTTTCAACAGGAACCGCCAAGATCACGTGGCGCGACACCGCAGGCGTTCGCCATGTGGACACGCTGGCATTAACCGCCGTAAATTACTTGGACGATACGCCCAACGGTGGGTTGGTTGTATCCGGTGCCGGAACCGCGGCGGCCAACGGAACCTACATTTACGGCAATGAAGGAGACGGCGTGTATTACTACCGGAAGAGCGCGACGGCAGCCATCGGCGTTGAAGTTATAAACCCAACGCTTCAAAGGTGGACCATTGTTATCAACGGCCAACCGAAGTATGAAATCGAACTGGCGGGCGACTCTGCCGTTCTACAAGTTCCGCTGGGAACATGGGTAAAAGTGGGCGCGGTGGCATTACCCGTGCCAACCGTGGCCAAGACCGGCGACGCCCGGATAGAGATCGAAAGCATTTTCAAGGCGGACACTTCGGAGTTTTCCTTAAACCCTCAATTTTCAGGTGAAGCTGCTGGCGGAACACTGGCTTTGAAGGACACCCGCAGCCCGAGTTACCAGCGCATCCGGCTCTTCAGCATTCCCAGCATTGTAACGACGCTGAAGGTGCTCGGGAAAAAGAAGTTTACGCCCCTGACGCTCGACTCTGAAGAACCCGAGATCAAAAACCTCGACAACTGCCTGATTGCGCTCGCGCTGGGCGACCTGTGGCACCGGCGCCGGCAGATCAACAAGGCGCAGGCGTGTTATCAGGAAGGCGCGGCGTTGTTGAAGGAACTGGCTTTGCTGGAGACGGTCCAAGCGGCGCATAATTCACGTTTCATCCCCGACGGTGGCGCGGGGGATGCCTATTTCGGCCCCGGCCGCTCCGGTGGATTCTGGATTTGAGCGATGCCATCATTATCAAATGAGCAACTCGACGACGTTCTAAGCTGGGAATTTCAACAGGACTTTTCCGGCGGGGAAAACTCGTTCCATCGGTCCACCCTGATCGACCCCAACCAATGCCAGCACTTATTGAACGTGCTCGTGCGGGACAATTACGAGGCGCGCACGCGACCCGGCGCGGACGCAATCCCTACGGTTTCAACGCTTCCCATTTTGGGAACAACAGTGGCGCGGAGCCTCAAGTATTTCGACACGCCGACTTATCACCAACTTATTGCCGCCCTGACCATCACCGGGGCTTTCGGGATTGGCAAGTATGAGGCGGGGGCGTGGACGGACATTACGGCGGCCAAGCCGGCCAGCTTTGCCCCCACGGCGGACGCCAAACTGGCGATGGCGCAGGGCATCGACAAGCTGCTGCTGGCTTACGGCGACGGCCAAGCGGCGATTTACGACGGCGCGGCATTCACGGCGGCGGGCAGCACGAACGCCGATTGCCCTGGCGACGCCACCATTCTGCTGTGGCACACGGTCCGGATGTTTGCCGCCGGGCGCGCCACGGCTCCGGATACCATCTACGTCAGCAACCTCTTGGACTTCTCTGCCGGCCAATGGGACTGGACGAAGCGCAGTTTCCGGATCGGCACCGGTGACGGGGATCCCATCGTGTCCCTTGGCAAGATGCAGGGGAATATCATGGCTGTGCTCAAGCGCAATTCCATCTGGCTGGTGGACACCAACCCGGTTTCAGACGGACTTTTCGGCACGGTCAGCGCTTTCAGCGCGGCGGAACTGACGCCGATTGCCGAGGGGATAGGCTGTGTCGGTCGCGATGCTTGGTGCAATTACGGGAACGACATCCTTTTCATGGCCCAAGACGGGATCCGGAGCGTGCAACGGATGCAGGCGGCGGCGGGCCAGTGGGAACTGGGCGACACCCTAAGCCAGCCGATCCAGAGCATCATCGCGCGGATCAACCAGTCGGCTTGGGCGGGCATCACGGCGAAGAAGTATCAGGAATTGGCGCTTTTCTTCGTCCCCATCGACGGGAGCGCGACGAACAACGCGGTAATCGTCTGGAATGGCCGGTTGCGGAAGTGGCTGGGGTTATGGACCAACTGGAACGGGTTGTGTGTGGAAGTAACCCGCTTCCTCGGCATCCCGAAACTGGTGTTCGGTGACACGACCGGCTACGTGAACCAGTGGAAAGATACGCCGACGTTGGAAAAAGAGGACAGCACCTACACGGACAACGCCGTCGGCTATCCCACGCAGGTATGGCCGAAGAGCTGGCTCTTCAACGAGCCCATCACGACCAAAACGGGCGACACCACCATTCTGAAGTTCAGCGCGGGCAACAGCGCGGTGCTGGTTTCGTGGATTGCGGACAACGCTGAGATCAAGAACTGGACCGGCGTATTCACCCAGGAAGGTGACATTTTGGGTGAAGGCACCATGCCGTTCCTGCTGGCGAGTTCCGGCCCCATCACCATCACGGAGAACATCCGCGGACTGATCGATTTCAACGAGGCGTATGTGAAGATCGAGACGGCGGCGCCATTCGGCTGGTTCTGGTTGAAGAACGTGAGCGCGGCGGCTTTCATCAACCCGTTGAACGAAGAAACATGAACGAATTACAGCCATTTTGGGAGCGCGTCCACGAAGTCACGGAGTTCTGCCTGGGCCACGCGGGGAAGTGTTTCGGTGGCTGGAGTCGAACCACGACTTTCCTTTATGTGGGTTTTCATGCGCTGGCTGGCACGATATTCGTCGTCCGGGAACCGGGAAGCGGTGCGATTGAGGCCGTGGGATTCGCGTGGCCGTTTCAACCGGGAACGGAAACGGCGGAATTCAACTGGCATCCGGTTCCGCCGGGCGAAGCTTTGATGGTGCGGGAAGTGGTAGGGACGCGCGCGGCGTGCCGGCAGATGTTCCGTCAGGCCCGGCGGCGCTGGCCCTTTGTGAAACGCTTCTTTGCGTTCCGCCAGCGCGCGGCCAGGCCGGTTTTGGTTGAATACGAACCAACATTCATGGAAAGGTTTTGCTCGTGAGCAGTCCATCAATTCCAGATCCCAACAAGGCGGCGATTGCCGGCATCCAGGCGGATGCGGCCAACTTCCCGTTTGAATGGATGATCAACAGCCTCGCCCAGACGGGCGGCAAGGCGACCATTGGCGGCAAGGAATACGACTTCACCGGGCTGGGGAACGCGGACCAGAGCGCGGCCATCTCGGATGCGATGGCGCAGACGATGCTGGACATCCAGGCGAATTACGGCCCGGAGTTCATCAAGCAACGGCTGGCCAACCTGCAACAGTCCGACCCCAATGGTTACGCGGCTCGGAAAGACCTTTTCGACCGGATTCTATCCGACTCGCAGGCGCATCCGGACCGGCCCATGGCCGAGGACTTGCAACAGCAAGTCACAGGGATGCTCCAGACCGCTGGCAAGATGGACAAGCAGATGACCGAGGAAGTCCAGCAGGGCGTCCGTGGTCATCAGGTCAGCAAAGGCATCTACTTAGGCAACGCCCCAGCCGCCGAGGAAGCGACCGCCACTGTCAACGCGGCAGACACGCTGCGCACCAACCAGCAGGACGAGGCTTTAAACTACGTGAAGAGCGGCGTATCGCCCGAGGACGTGGAATACCGCCGCATCCAGCAAGCCTTGTCCAACCTGGGCGCGTTCACGCACGGGCAGAGCCCAACGGCGCAGTTTGCGAGCGTGAGCGGGGCGCAGAATCAGGGGGCGCCATTCAACCCGGTGAACTATCAGACGCCCGCGGCGACGAATCCGAACGCGGGACAGACTGGCGTGAACTTCGCCAATGGCATCTATCAGGCGAACCAGCAACAGGCGAACCCGTTCACGAGCGGGCTGAGTCTGGGATTGAATTCATTCAACGCGGGGATGAACATCTGGGGGACGCAACCAACCGTGAACCCGACGCAATACGCGGCGGGTGCGATGGGACCGCAGTGGCCGGGCTATAACCCGACGCAATACGCGGCGGGTGCGATGGGACCGAAGCAATGAATACCACCCTTTTAACGCCAGTTTTGCCAAAGGTCGCAGACCAGGAAAAGCTTGATCGCTTTACGAAGGCGGCGCTCGCGGCGAAAGATTTCCACGTCAACATGCCGCTCGTTCATCGGTTCACTCCCGGGATGTATATTCGGGAAATCTTCATGCCCAAGGGCACCATCGTGGTGTCCCGCGTTCACCGGACGACGCACCCTTTTGTGGTCAGCAAGGGCGAGTGCGACGTTTGGTGTCCGGATCGAGGCTGGCAGAATATCAAGGCGCCTTACACCGGAATAACACGCCCCGGAACCCAACGCTTGCTGCTGATTCTTGAGGACACCATCTGGACGACGTTTCATCCCGGACCGTGGCCGGAAGGAACCGACCCTCAATCCATCGTCGAGAAAGTCAGCGCAGCTCCTTACTTGGAATATCTGAAGGGCGCCCCGGAAACGGTGATGGAATCACTGAAGGCGCATCTGCCCGCTTTGGAAGGAGGCAAACGGTTATGAGTATGGCCATTGTCAGCTTGGGACTGACCGGGATCAGTATGGGGATGAGCGCGGCCGGCGTGGGCCAACCGAACCAGCCCAACCTGGCATCGAGCAGCCGGCAGTTGTCGAACGCCAAAGCCCAGCTTCTACCATGGTTGCGCGGCATGGAAGCGGCAGCAGCCAAGGGCGAGGACTACACGTTTGCGTTGCCGCCCGGTGTCAAAGCGGCAGATTTGCTCGCGAGCCCGATGTTTCAACGCGGCGGAGAATTTTCCGGACTGCGGGAGCACATCAAAAGCGCCCTGGCATCCGGGATTGGATCCAATGGCAAATACACCGTGAGTTTCAAGGGTTACGGCACCGCCGACACACAGGGAAAACTGGCGGAACAAAACGCCGCAAACTCGCTGGCGTTGTCGAAAAAATACGACTCCCAATTTATCGACTCGGCTTTGGCGCAGGAAAAGCTGGCGGACCCGGAAAGCTTCGCGGCCCGGCAGCGGATGCACGAGTTGATTGGTGAACAGGCAAACCGGGAACCAAATCACCCCGTATCCGATTTACTGGACCGTCAAGTAGGCGACCAGCTCAAGGCCGGCAGCGGGCTGGACCAGTTCGACCGCGAAACGCTGGATCGGGCAGTGGCGGAAGCGACGGGCGCGCGCGGTGGCGGCGGGCAGGGCGCGGACTACGCCCAGCCATTGACCACAGGTTCAGCCGGCAACGCGCGGGCGGCGGCAGCCCGGCGCAAGGCGCTGGCGTTCGCGTCGAGCGGTGCTACCCCCGAGGACATTGATTATCGCCGGCGCCAGCAGGACATGGCCAACCTGAGTTCTGAAGTCAACGGCGTCACACCGCAAAGCCAGTTCGCGAGCCTTAGCGGCGCGCAGAACGGTCCAACGCCACAGGTCAACGGACAGGCGTTGCCGGTGATGAGCGGGAACACGTCGGCTCAGGCAGGCGCCAATGCGGTGACCGGCTACAATGCCGCCATGAGCCAGCCCAACCAGTGGATGGCGGGATTGAGCGCGCTGATCAATACCGCCGGCGCGGCGGGCAAGGCGGGCGCTTTCGGATAACGAGGACACGACCATGCCAAACTATCGAGACTGGGAAATGTTGAACAACGCCATTACAGGCGTGGGTGAAGGTTTTGAACGGCGCAAGCAACAGGGCGTCATCAACGATCGGGAAGCCCAGCGCCTCGCCATGGAGCGCGAGATGCGCAATACCCAAACGCAGCGCGAGGATCGCATGGAGACAGAGGGGAATCGCCGGTTCAATTTGGCTACTGACCGCGAAACCCGCCTCGATCAAGATTCGAAGGCGCGCGGTGATCGGGAAGAGAAGCGGCTGAATCTTGCGATGCAACCGCACATTCAGGCGGACGTCACCGACCCAGTGAGCGGCACGAGCATGACATTGACCGGGACGCCGGAACAACTCGCCGCTATGCAGTCGGAATACGCCAAGAAATTCCCCGGGAAACAGCTTCAGGTGTCCAACAAGAAGGCTTTTGCGGCACAATTCAACGTCGGCGGCGCCCAGTTCAGCTTTCAGGATCCGGAAGCGGCGAACAAATTCGCTACGGACATGAAAACCACGCACGGTATTGACGTGTTCAAGACCGACAGCGCCACACCGGAAGTGTTCACCAGTCCAGGCGGGCAAGAGTTTGTGAAGCGCGGCAAACAGTTCCTCAAGGGCGCCCCCGCCCCTACCGGAAGCACTACGACTTCAGTCAAAGAAACACCGCCGGGCCCGTTCGCCCGGGTCGGCACGCCGATCACCAAGACAACCAACGTCACAACGCGGGTTTCCAGCGCTGTTCCACGTGGAACAACCGGCGCGGAACCGGGCGGCCAGCGGGTGAAGGTGAAAGGGCCAAACGGCGAAAGTGGCACGGTGGACGCCAGCGACACATTGCCCGAAGGATGGAGCAAAATTGAGTGAGCACACCCAAAACATTCATCCCGGATCAGCCCAAAAGCTTCATCCCGGATGATGAGGCAGCGGCGCCGAAATCTTTCGTTGCCGACGAACCCGCCCCGATAGAACTGGACCCGATTGCCACGGCTTACGGGCGGTCCTTGATGGAATCCGGCATGGTGGACCCGTCCAGCGACCGGACCTTGGCGGAACTTCAGGCAAACCAACCCAGCGAATCCGAGCGGGAATCGGCACGCGCGGCGTTGCTTGCCCCCGGACGGACGCTGGATACCAGCGGGAGAGTCATCAAGGGCGCGCTGGCGGACACGGCGAACCTTCTAGTTGGGGGCGAAGCGATCACACCCGAAGCGCCATTCGAGAACATTTCCGCCGGCTGGAACGGCGAAGAGATGCCCGTCGATAAAATGACGCGGCTGCTACCCGGCTACCAGCAAGTCGCGGTCAAAGGTCTGGGCGGACTCGCCGAGTCGGCGCCGCGGCTGGCGCTCATGTCGGGCATGACCGCCGGAGGAATGGCTCCAGCCATGAGCGGCGGGTTATCCTTTGGTATATCCAGCGACAAGGCGATTGACCCCAAGCAAGCCGTCATCGGTGCCATCCTGCCCGAAGTGGGCAAGTATTCCGGCGCCATCGTCGAGGCGGTAGCGAAGCAATCGGGCGTCCAGAACGCCACCGCGGCCGCCGTCTTGAATCACGTTGGCCAGGCGTTTGGAAGCGCTGGCGTCGTCGGCGCTGATGGCTTGGTTACAATCAGCCGGTTACCACCCGAACAACGCCCGCAAGCGTGGATCGACTTTTCGAGCAACGTCGGAACCATGCTGATCATGGGCATGATGGGCGAGCGCGTCAGCAAGCTGCCCGAGGGACGTTTCAAGGATTTGGTTTCCAAGGTGGCGTTGAAGCGCGACGGGACCAGCTACAGCGCGTCGGAAGTCAAAGACATCTACCGCCGGGCGAACACGGGTGAAGCCACGCCGGAAGAGTTGAACTTGGTGCGCCAGATCAATTCCGAGTTGGAAGCACCCGGACAGGCATTGCGCCAAGGCGTGACGACCAGCCAGACCGAGGCGCGGATTGCCCCAGAGTTTTTCAAGAGTCTCGGCATTGAGGGCGGTGGCAGCGAAATCAGCCTAGGCGGCACTTCCCAAAAGGGGAAGGCACCCGCCAGTTTCGTCCCGGATAAACCTTCGGCGTCTCAGCCTACAGAACCGCGTCAGCTTCCCAATACTCCGCCGGCGGCGGCTGAGAAGGGGACGCCAGTGGCCCCGCCGGCAACTCTTTACGAGCACGGGTTGCAGCGCACGATTGACGAGCTGACGGCGGAGAAGCCGCCGCTGGAAGAACCGTCGAACCCTGAACCTCGAACCCAGAACATTGAAAAGCCGAAGCCGCTGGCGACGGTGGCAG
>Ga0334722_10002082_pt1 | contig 23257 bp, 18 predicted proteins | sample C3_bottom_MG_FD_207210 | JGI IMG/M metagenome (GOLD analysis project Ga0334722, IMG submission 207210) | Sediment microbial communities from Yellowstone Lake, YNP, Wyoming, USA - C3_bottom | ecosystem: Environmental > Aquatic > Freshwater > Lake > Sediment | place: USA: Wyoming | collected... | reverse complement strand
GACCGATGTGAAGACGGCCAGCGATCCGGCGCGGGTGAGTGCACTGATGGCGGTCGTGAAGGAGCTGGCGCGTTAGCGGTCGATAGTCTCGTGTTCTCTCAACACGGAGTCACGGAGGACCACGGAGGTCGCGGAGACTACAACGACCACTACCTGGGGTAAACGACCCCGCGCCACGCACGTTCTGCGTGGCGCGGGTTGTTCCCCCAGGTCGTGGTCGTCTCCGTGAACTCCGTGGTTCTCCGTGACTCCGTGTTGAAAGAACCACGCCCCCTTCGTCACAACGCCGGTGTCAGCGATTCTCGCTAGGCGGCCAGCTCCCGCAGCGCGCTGACGAACGCGTCGAGCTCCGTCGTGCTGGTGTACACCTGGGGTGTGACGCGCACGCCATGCACGCCGGCGCCATCGATGGCCACCGTCCAGATGCGGTACTTCTCGAACAGGACTTTCATCAGCTCGCCGGGCGCTATCCCGTCGATGCCGACGTTGGCGATGCCGCAGGAACGCGCGGCGTCGGCCGGCGTGTTCATCACGATCCGCCGCTGGCCGCGCACCTTGTCGCTCCAGTACCGCTGCAGGAAGCGCAGGCGCGCCTCCTTGCGCGCACCACCGATCGCCTGGTGGAATGCAATGGCGCCCTCGATCCCGAGGTCGGTGTGCACGGGGTGCGTGCCGGTGTGGTTGAGCTTGCGGATGTCGTTCGCTGCCGCGCCCTCGTCGCCGTAGATGGGCCACAGCCCGGCAATCCGGTCCTGCCGCACGTACAGGATGCCGGCGCCGAGCGGGACGGAGAGCCATTTGTGCAGCGACGCGCCATAGTAGTCGCAGTGCAGGTCGGGAATCGCGAAGTCGAGGTGCGCGAAGGCGTGTGCGCCGTCCACCATCACCTGCACACCGCGGGCATGCGCCATGTCGCAGATGGCGCGCACCGGGAGCACGTGCCCGGTGATGTTCACCATGTGCGGGATCATGAGCAAGCGGGTCTTCGGCGTCAGCGCCCTGGCATAGACCTGCACGACCTCGTCGTCGCTCTTCGGGTCCATCGGGATGTCCACGAACCGGTTGACCATCCCGTACCGGCGCGCCTGCAGCTTGAACTGGTCGATCATCGCGCCGTAGTCCTGGTTGGCCATCACGGCCTCGTCGCCGGCGTCCCAGTTGAAGCCCGCAATCACCGTGTCGAGCGACTCGGTGGTGTTGCGCGTGATGATCAGCTCGGCCGGGGAGCAGCCGGCGAGTGCCGCGAGCTTCGTGCGCACGCGCAGCTTGTCGTCGTCCTTCACCGTGCGCATGTACCGCGAGCCCATGAGGTTCACCCGGCGCACGTGGCCGATGAACTGCTCGAGCACCTCCTCGGGCTGAAAGCAGTAGTAGCCGTTCTCGAGGTTGATGTACTCGGGGGTCAGCTTGAACTTGGTCCGCACAGCGGCCCAGAACGGCTCGTCCTCGGCCAGTGCCGCGGCCGGCGTCCGCGCCGCCTGCGCCATGAGCTCGGGACCGAGGAGCAGGCCCGCCGACACGCCGCCCATCGCCTGCAGGAACTCGCGCTTGTTCATCTGCCGTCTCCTCACTTGGCCGGGGTGCCGGCGTCCACGTCTTTCAGGAACCTGATGAGTCCGCCGTAGTAGATGGGGCCGTCGTCGTACATCGCCATGTGCCCGCTGTTGGGGCAGAGCAGGAAGCGCCCCTTGGGGAGCTGCTTCGACACCCACTCCATATGCTTGGGGTCCATGGTGTCGTACGTCCCGCCGATCACGAGCGTGGGCACGGTGATCTTCGACAGGTCGGCCGTGCGGTCCCAGTGCAGCAGCTTGCCGCTGGCGCCGAGTTCGCTGGGACCCTGCATGGGGATGTAGATGTCGTTGTTGATGTGGCCAAAGGCCCGGTTCACCGGGTCGGGCCATTCGGCCGCTGGGCGGCGCAGGATGTGCTTCTCGTAGTGGTTGGGCCCGAGCAGCTCCATGTACCGCGGATTCTTGTAGTCCTTCCGGGCTTCGATCGCCTTGATCTCGGCCAGCACCTTGGGATCCATCGACGGCATCAGCACCTTCTCCGCGTAGTCCACGTACGCGGGGATGCTCATCATCATGTTGGAGATGATGAGTCCCTTGAGGTTCTTCTGGTACTTGAGCGCGTATTCGGTGGCGAGGATGCCGCCCCACGAGTGGCCGAGCAGGTAGAAGTTGGTGCTGTCCATCCCGAGGGCGGTGCGCACCTGCTCCACTTCGTCGACGAACCGCTCCGTGTTCCAGAGCGACGAGTCCTTCGGCTGGTCGCTGTAGAACGAGCCAAGCTGGTCGTAGTAGTAGTACTCGATGCCCGCGGCGGGGAGGTACGAATCGGCGGACTCGAAGTACTCGTGCGTGGCGCCGGGCCCACCGTGGAGCAGCAGCAGCTTGATGCGCGGGTTGTAGCCGACGCGCTTGGTCCACACGGTGAAGGTGCCCTTCGGCGTCTTCACCGCGATGCGGCGCACGCCGCCGCTGTAGACGTCGGCGCGGCCGGTGGTGTCGTAGTAGCTGGCGGGCGGGGCACCTGCGGTTGCGGCGTCACGTCGCGGGGCTGAGCACGCCGCAGCAATGCCTGCGGCGGTGAGCGCGACCAGGAGGCGGGGGAAGATCACTGGATGCTCGCGGGGTTCGGGGCGACTATATACTAGCCACCCGTGCCGCCGCCGGTCAGGCGACGGCGCCGACATCCTGTCGCACCACGGAGCCCCCGATGCGCACCCGCCATTCCGTTCACCTGCCGCGGCTCGCCGCGCTGGTCCTCCTGCCGGTCGGTCTCGTCGCCCAGGGGGGGCCGCCGGGCGGTCAACCCTCGCCGCGCGGCGACAGCACGCGCATGGCATCGCGGCTCGATGTGGACGGCAAGACGCGCGAGGCGCGCGCGATCTTCCAGCGGCTCATCGACGGCGCACCCGACCCCGCCGCCCGGGCGGCGTCGCAGCGCGCCATGGCCATGTCGTATGCGTTCGACGGCGATTGCGCGAAGGCCGTGAAGTACGAGGAGATGGTCATCGCGTATTGGGTGACGCGCGAACAGGCCGAGCCGCAGAACGCGTTCTACCAGCAGGGCGAGATGGCCAACGAGGCGGCGCGCGTCTGCATTGACGCGGGCAACCTGGCCACCGCCGAGAAGTACTACCGTCGGGGGAGCGCGCTCGGGCTCAAGGAGCCCGCGCCGCGAACGCATCCCGGGAGCCTGTGGGACTTCCGCCTGCAGCATGCGCTGGCGCGGCTGGCGGCACGACGGGGTGACGCCAAGACGGCGGCGTATCATGTGGCCGCCGCCCAGTCGCTGCTGGACGGCGATCCGGCGATGGCGGCCCAGCAGGAGCGGTTCTTTCCATACCTGACCGGGTACGTGGCGCTCTACACGGGCAACCTTGCCGGCGCCGAGGAAGACCTGACGGCGGCCATCGCCCTGCGCGGCAACGAGCGCGACCCCTTCATGCATGTGCTGCTCGCCATGACGTACGAGAAGCAGGGCGAGGCGGCCAGGGCGCGGGAGTACTTCCAGAAGGCGTACGACCTGGCGACCGGGCACAACCCGCCCGCCGCCTTCGTGCGCCCGTTCGCGCGAAGGGCGCTCGGGCTTCCCTGAGCGGTGCCCGGTGGCCGGCGGGGCGGGAGGGGACGCGGCGGTTTAAATTGGTATCCATAGCTCCCCTTTGCCACCCGAGGTTGAAATGCGCCCCCTGCTCCTCCTCAGCGCCGCCGCCTGTGTCGCTTGCGGCCGCGGTCCGTCACCGGCGCCTGCGTCGCAGGCCGCCACCACCTCCGCGCCGATGATGCCGCCGGCGGAAATGTCGCACGGCGAGGCGCCGGTCGGCCCCGAGCTCACGCATCCGGACCGCGCGGCGGATGCGCCGCCCCGCGCGACGTCGCGCCACCATCGCGTGCGGATGGTCACGGCCGCGGTGCGGCACGAGGTCAGCCCCGGCGTCATGTACGACGCGTGGACCTTCGACTCCATCGTGCCGGGGCCGATCCTGCGCGCGACGGTCGGCGACACCATCGACTTCACGCTGGTCAACGGCGCCGACATGCCGCACTCCATGGATTTCCACGCGGCGGAGATCGCCCCGAACCGCGCGTACCGCAACGTGATGCCGCACGACAGCATCTCGTTCCGGTTCGTGCCGCGCGTGCCCGGCGCCTTCATGTACCATTGCGGCACCGCGCCGGTGGCGGCGCACATTGCCAACGGCATGTACGGTGCGCTCATCATCGACCCGGCGGCGCCGCGCGCCCCGGCGCAGGAGTTCGTGCTGGTGCAGAGCGAGTTCTACCTGGCGCCGGCGCAGGGCATGGACTCGGTGCACGCCCTCGAGTGGCAGAAAGTGCTGAATGCGTCGCCCGACTACGTGACCTTCAACGGCGCCGCGTCGCGCTACGCCACGCACCCGATCCCGGTGAAGGCGCGGCAGCCCGTGCGGCTGTACGTCGTGAACGCCGGCCCCAACCGCATCAGTTCGTTCCACGTGGTAGGCGCGATCTTCGACAAGGTGATCGCCGACGGCTTCGGACCGCCCCAGCTGGGACTCCAGACGTACAACGTGCCGGTGGGCGGCGGCGCCATCTTCGAATTGCGGCTGGCCGAGGACGGGCTGTATCCTTTCGTGACGCACGCGTTCGCCGACGCCACCAAGGGCGCGGTCGGCATCCTCCAGGCCGGGAGCGCGACGAAGCGCGAGTGAGCAGCCCCGCCGGACGCCGGCGGTTCGCGGAGGCACGCATGCGGTACGTCATGAAGCAGAAGCTCCTGTCGTGGGGCGACGACTACACCATTCGCGACGAGTCGGGCACCGACGCCTTCTTTGTGGACGGCAAGGCGATCAGCCTGGGCGCGAAGGCGTCGTTCCAGGACATGTCCGGCAACGAGTTGGCGTTCATCAGCCAGAAGCTGCTGGCGTGGGGGCCGACGTACGAGATCTATCGCGGCGGTGCGCTCGCGGCGGTGGTGAAGAAGGAGCTGTTCACCTTCTTCCACTGCACGTTCACGGTGGACGTGCCCGGCCCCGACGACCTGAAGGCCGAGGGCGACCTGATGGACCACGAGTACACCTTCCACCGCGGCGACGTGCCGGTGGCGCATGTCTCGAAGCAGTGGTTCACGTGGAGCGACACGTACGGCGTGGACATTGCCGACGGCGAGGATCCGGTGCTGCTGTTGGCGAGCGCCGTGGTGGTGGACCTCGCCTGTCACGACAGCCGGAAGCGCCGGTGACGGGACGGGAATGGCGGTGGTGGGCGGCGTTGGCCTGTGCGCTGACCACCACCGCGTGCCTGCCGGCCCAGGCCCCGAACTGCCGCATCGTGCCGCCCAGCGCGGAATGCACGCGCGTGCTGTTCATCGGCAACAGCTACACGTTCGTCAACAACCTCCCGGGCGTCTTTGCCGCGGTGTCGGCCGCGCTCCGTCGTCCCGTGTACGCCGACATGATTGCTCCGGGCGGCGCGACGCTGGCCGATCATGCGGCATCCACCGACGTGCTCGGGCTGATTCGCACCGGACACTGGACCTACGTCGTCCTGCAGGAGCAGAGCCTGATGCCGGCCGTCGAGCCGTCGCGCCAACGGCAGATGTACCCGGCGGCGCGCACGCTGGTGGACGAGATCCGCCGCGCGGGCGCGCGGCCGGTCTTCCTTGCGACATGGGGCCACCGGGACGGGTGGCCCGAAGGCGCCCTGGCCGACTACGCCGCGATGCAGGCGCAGGTGACGCGGGGGTACCGCACGATCGCCGACGAGCTGCAGGCCGTCGTCGCGCCGGTGGGCGATGCGTGGGCGTCCGTCGTCGCCCGGCACCCGGATATTCCGCTGTGGCAGCCCGACGGCAGCCATCCGACGGTGCAGGGGACGTTCCTCGCCGCCAACGTGCTGTACGCGACGCTCTTTCACGAGGCACCGCGCGGCCTGGGCTCGCGCGGGCCGGTGCCCGAGACGCAGGTCTTTCGCCTGCAGCAGGCGGCCGCGGGCGCCGCCTCCGGCAACCCGGCGGCGACGCGGTAGATTTCGCACGATCATCCTCCCTGACCCGGACCATGACCGCCCCCCGCTCGTACGCGCGATACGTCGCCATCGGCGACAGCTCCACCGAAGGGCTCGATGATCCGGACGGCCGCGGAGGATACCGCGGCTGGGCCAACCGGCTCGCCGCCCATGTCGCGGCCGCCCAGGAGGGTCCTCTGCTGTATGCCAACCTCGCGGTCCGTGGACGCAGGACGCGCCAGGTGCGGCGCGAGCAGCTGCCGGCGGCGCTCGGCATGCACCCGGATCTGGTGACCGTCTTTGCCGGCGTCAACGACGTCGTACGCCGCCAGTGCGACGTGGCGGCGGTGGCGCGCGAGATGGAAACGCTGCTTGCCGCGTTCACCGAGACCGGGGCGGCGGTGCTGACCATCACGATGCCCGACCTCAGTGCGGTGGCGCCGGTGGCGCGCCTGGTGCGCGACCGCGTGCTGGCCCTCAACGAGCGCGTGCGCGAGGCGTGCGCGCGCACCGGCGCGCGGTGCGTGGACGTGGCGCGCGCGCCGGTCACGGGCGACGTGCGGCTCTGGAGCCCGGACCGCCTGCACGCCAACAGCGAGGGGCACCGGCGCATCGCGGCCGCACTGGCGCACACGCTGCGGCTTGCCGGCCACGATGGCTCCTGGGCAGAGCCGCTGCCGCCGGCGCCTATGCCGTCGCTCGCCGCACGCCTTGGCGACGAGCTGCGCTGGACCGGCGAGCACCTGATCCCCTGGCTCTGGCGCCACGCGCGCGGTATTTCCTCGGGGGACGGCCGCACGGCCAAGCGGCCGACCCTCGAGACGGTGACCGCGGACAACGTCTGACACCGGCGCAGGAGCGCGCATGCCACAGCACGCAGTGCGGGACCCCGACTTCGCGCGACGGGTGCACGACAGCTTTGCGCGCCAGCAGTTCATGGCCACCCTGGGGGCCACGCTCGTGCGGGTGGCGCCCGGGGAAGTGCTCATCGCGGTGCCGTTCAGCGCCGCCCTGACCCAGCAGCACGGCTTCCTGCACGCCGGCGTCGTCACCTCGGTGATCGACAGCGCCTGCGGCTATGCCGCGCTCACGCTCATGGAACCGGGGGCCGGCGTCATGAGCGTGGAATTCAAGGTGAACCTCCTGCAGCCGGCGGCCGGCAACCGGTTTGTCGCCGTCGGACGCGTACTGCGCTCGGGGCGCACCATCACGGCATGCCAGGGTGAGCTGCGCGCGGTGCACGACGAGGGCGAGGTCGTCGTCGCCGTGATGCAGGGAACGATGATGACGGTGCGCGACCGCGACGGCATCATCGACTAACCGCGGCGCCGCAGCCGCCGTCCCCCTCCCACGCGCCGCTCCGCATGCTGCTCCGCGTGCCGGTGCGCGTGCCGATGGCGAGCAGGAGGTCGCTGATCTTGTAGTAGCGGCCGCCGCGGATCACGACCTCGATCTTCTGCAGGTCGCTCACGCGCTCCGCCGGCTTGCCGTCGACCACCAGGATGTCGGCCACCTTGCCCACGGCGATGCTGCCGTACTCCCGGTCGTCCTTCATGAACCGCGCGGCGTCGATGGTGGCGATCTGCAGAATCTTCGGCACCGGAATGCCGGCCCTCTCGTACATCTCGAGCTCGCGGCGGTACGTGATGCCCGCGGAGTTGTCGGTGCCGGCGACGAGCGGCACGCCCGCCGCGTACAGGCGCCGGATGAGCTGCATGTACGCGGAGTCGGCCCGCTCCTGGTTGGCGGAACCGCCCGCACCGACCAGCGAGCCGCCGCCACCGATCCAGAGATTGAACGTGCCGTCGATCACCGTCCGGTGCGCCGCCAGGAAGTCGATGAGCGACGACATCTGCGGCGAGTTCACGTCGAAGGTCGGCGCCACCGCCGTCGCCACCTGCGAGTAGGCGCGCATGTGCGGCACGTACAGCGAATCCTGGAAGAAATTCGAGAAGAAGAACGCGGCGTGCTGCACCTCGTCGTAGCCGAGCGCCACGGCGTCCTGCATGGTGAGCCCGCGCGGAATGTGGCCGCTGAGCAGCATGCCGCGCCGGTGCGCCTCGGCGGCGATGACCGGCACCAGGTCGGGGTGCACCAGGTTGTACAGCTTGATCTGCCGGTACCCGAGCGAGTCGTATCGGGCAATCCAGGCGCGCGCCTCGGCCTCGGTGCTGATGACCGCCTCGGTCGGGCCCGCCCACTTGAGCGGTCCCTCGAGGAAACCGGCGAGGATGATGCGCGGCGAGGCGAGCTTGCCCTCGCGCTCACGGTTGCGCTGCGACACGGCAACGTCGATGTCCGACGCCAGGTCGCGCGCCGTCGTCAGCCCCTGCGCCAGCTGCATGAGGCTCAGCGCCGACTGGTTGCTCACCTGCAGGTGCGTGTGCATCTCCCACATGCCGGGCATGATGGTCTTTCCGGTGGCGTCCACCACCGTGGCGCCGTCCGGCACCGGGGTGCCGGCGGCAGGCCCCACCGCCACGATGCGGTCGCCCCGCACCACGACCGTCTGTCCCGGCACGACGATGCCGCGCTCGCTGTCGAACAGGTTGCCGTTCCTCAGCACCAGAGCGCCGTCGACCTTGGTGACCACCTTCTTGGCCACCGCCTCGCCGACCGCATTGCGCCATTGCAGCTCGATGGCGCGCATCTCGGGCAGGAACCGCTCGGCGTCCGGGCGCACGACGATGAACCACTGCACGTCGGTGGCGAGCAGGTCGCCGTGCTCGTCGAGCCAGGTGCCGTTGGGTGTCGGGATGCCGCCGCGGTACACCATCACCAGGCGGGCGCGCTGCCGAACCTTGCCGTCGCGCAGCGTCGTGTCGGCAATCACCTCGGCGCGCGCGGTGCTGCCGCCGCTCACCGCGGTGGTCATGTTGGGCTGGGTGAGCAGGTGGCGCGCGAGCAGCGACTGCTCCCACGGCGTCCCGCCGCGCGCCCCGACGAACGCCGCCGGGTCGCGCCGCAGCGCCACGCGGCGCGTGCCGTTGGCCCCGTTGGCCAGTCCGAACCAGATGGAATCGGCGCTCGTCGCAAATGCGTCGATCGGTGCGCCGGCGGTTCCGTCGGGGCGCACCGGGCGCTGCTCGCCGCTCAGGAGCTCGCCCGCCGGGCCCAGGCGATAGCGCATTTCCAGGCGGGTGCCGCGATTGCGATCGGTGAAGACCCAGCGCACGATGGCGGAGTCGGCCGTGCGCACGAGCACCAGGTCGCCCGCCTCGCGGCCGTGGTTGGAGACGATCCAGCGCGTGGTGTCGGCGGCGAGCGCCGAGCCGGCGAGGGCGAGGAGGGCGAGCAGCATGGCACGAGGGGCTGAAGGGCGAACCTCTGTATCGTATAATGTGCACCCCGGGTCCGGTTTGCAGGATGGGCTGGCGGCGCGGCGTCCGGGGCCCGATTCTCTCCGGGTCCCACCCGCACACGGAGTCGTCGATGCGCCGGTCTGCGCTGCTGTTTGCCCTGTTCACCCTTGTCGCCTGCGCGACGCCGCAGCGTCCCTCGCCGGCCACGGCCCCCGTGGCGGTGCCGGTGGCGCGCGCCGCGCCGGACACCACGTACGACATCGTCATCCGCAACGGGCGCGTGCTTGACGGCGAGGGCAACCCGTTCATCCTCGCCGACGTCGGCATCCGTCACGGACGGTTCTCGCGGATCGGCGTCATCCCGCAGCGCGGCACGCGCGAGATCGACGCCCAGGGGCAGTACGTGAGCCCCGGGTGGATCGACATGATGGACCAGTCCGGCAGCGTGCTGCTGCGCAACGGGCTCGCGGAGAACAAGCTGCAGGAGGGCGTGACGACCGCCATCGGCGGCGAGGGAGGCACCCCCGCGCCGGCCGCCGGCGTCGGTGCCTACTTTGCGCGCCTCGAGCAGCAGGGAATCAGCATCAACTTCGGCTCGTACTTCAGCGAAGCGCAGGCGCGCAACGCGGTGCTCGGCCCGACGTCGCGCGCGCCGACCGGCCCCGAACTCGCGCGCATGCGCGCCATCGTGGACACGGCGATGCGCGGCGGCGCCATGGGCATGACGACGGCGCTCATCTACGCGCCGGGGAGCTACGCCCAGACGCCGGAATTGACCGAGGTCGCCAAGGCCGCGGCCCGGTACGGCGGCGTCTACGCGAGTCACATTCGCGGCGAGGGTCCCGAGGTGCTCGATGCCGTGAAGGAGGCCATCGCCATCGGCGAGGGGGCCAGGCTCCCGGTGGAGATCTTCCATCTGAAGGTGAGCTACAAGCCCGGGTTCGGCATCCTCATGGACAGCGTGGGGCTGCTGGTGAATGCGGCGCGTGCCCGCGGCGTGGACGTGGCGGCCGACCTGTACCTGTATACGGCGGCGGGCACCGGGCTCGAGGCGACGATTCCCAACTGGGCATTCGAGGGCGGCAACGACTCGCTGCGCGCCCGCCTCGGCAATCCGGAGACGCGCGCCCGCCTCAAGCGCGAGGTCGAAACCGGGTCGCCCGGCTGGTTCAACATCGTCGCGGCCGGCGGCGGGTGGGACAAGGTGGTGCTCGCCAATGCCCGCAACGCCGACAACGCGAAGTACGAGCAGCGCACCATCGCCGACATCGCGCGCGAGCTCGGGCGCGATCCGGCCGACGTCGCGTGGGACTTCGTCACGCAGGGGCAGGGACGCGTGATGGCCATCTACCACATGATGAGCGAGCCCGACATCGAGACGGCACTGCGGTTCCCGTGGACGAGCATCGGCAGCGACGCCGGGGCCACCATGCAGGTGGGCGCCGTTGACCAGACCGGACTGCCGCATCCGCGGGCGTACGGCAACTTTCCGCGCCTCGTCGCGTGCTACGTGCGTGAGCGGCAGGTGCTCACGCTGCCGGAGGCGATTCGCAAGATGACCGGCTGGCCGGCCACGCGCATGCGGCTGGCGCACCGCGGCACCATTCGCGTGGGCAACTGGGCCGACGTGACCATCTTCGACTACGACCGCCTGCAGGACCGCGCGACGTTCGCGGCGCCGCGGGAACTGCCGGTGGGCATCTCGTACGTGCTCGTGAATGGCGTGGTGACCATCGAGCACGGGAAGCATACGGGCGCCAAGGCCGGTCAGGTGCTGTACGGTCCCGGGAGGAGCGACCAGTGACGCGACGGCTCATCACGAGCGGCTCGACGTTCGAGCAGGCCATCGGCTACTCCCGCGCCGTCGTCGATGGACGGTGGGTGTTCGTCTCGGGGACGACGGGCTTTGACTACAACACCATGACCATCAGCGACGACATCGTGGTGCAGGCCGACCGCTGCTTCCAGAACATCCAGCGCGCCCTCGCCGACGCGAAATGTCGGCTGGGTGACGTCGTGCGCGTGACATACATCGTGCCCGATCGCGACGAGTTCCCCAAGACCTGGCCGGTGCTGCAGCGCTACCTTGGCGACATCCGGCCGGCGGCCACGATGATCGTCGCCGGACTCTCCGATCCGCGCATGAAGATCGAGATCCAGGTGACCGCGCGGCGGCAGCGGCGGGCGAAGGGCGAGAAGGAGGCGCGCACATGAGAGCGAGTCTCATGCGCACTCCGGTGCTCGCGCTTGTCGTCGGCGCCGCGTGTTCCGGCGGAGTGGCCAAGACCGCGGCGGAGCCTAGGAGCTGCGAGCCGAAGGAGCTGGACGCGGCGTGGACGGCCCCGGCACCGGTGTACCGTTCGTGCGAAGTGGCGACCCCGGCCAGGCAGCTCGGGACGCCGCCGCGGCCCGACTGGACGCCGCCGCGCCCGCCGCAGGCCTGCAACACGGCGCTCGTCGAGTTCGTCGTCGATACGCTGGGCGTGCCCGAGCCGATGGGCGCGCGCATCGTGCGCGCCACCGATTCGGGGCTGGCCTCCGCCCTGCTGGCCTCGGTGCCCGGGCGCCGGTACACTCCGGCGCGGACGCGCGACCACGCGGTACGCCAGGTGGTGCGCGAATCGTACGTCCTCAGCGTCGTGACGATGACGACGGTCTCGACTTCCGGCGGGCAGCCCGCCCGCCCCGTCATGCCGCCTCGTCTGCGCAACGGAACGAACTGCAGGCCCTAGGCGACCGCCGGCTGCGACGACACGCGATACACGGGCACCGCGTCGACTTTCCCCTTGAGTCGCAGCGGGGCGAGCGCCTCGAAGACGAGCCCGGCGGCGCCGTGCAGTTCCCGCTGGACGTCGTCGGTCACCAGCACCTCGCCGGCCCCGGCCGCCGAGCAGAGCCGCGCGGCCACGTTGACGGTGTCGCCGATGGCGGTGTAGTCCATCCGCAGCTCCGCGCCCATCGCGCCGAGAATCGCGTCGCCGACGTTGACGCCCACCCCGATGCGGCACAGTGACCCGCCACGCGAGCGGTTCAGCGCTTCCACCGCGGCCACCATCTCGACCGCCGCGCGCACGGCCCGCCGCGCCATGTCGGTGCCGGTGAAACGCGTCATCATCTCGTCGCCGACGAACTTGTCGATGTCGCCGCCGTGCCGAGCCGCGACCTCGGCCTGGGCACTCAGGTAGGTGTTCAGCATCGCGACCACGGCCTCGGGTTCGTGCGCCTCGGAGAACGGCGTGAAACCCCGGATGTCGGAGAAGACCACCGCGATGCGCCGGCGTTCGCCGCCGCGTGCCACCGCTCCCGCGTTCTCCTCGACGGCCCGCATGGTGCTCTGCGACACGAACTTCGAGAGTTCGAGCTTGTGCCGGAGGCCGCGCACCATCTCGTTCACGCGCGTCCCGAGGCGGCCCATCTCGTCGTGCGAATCGAGGCTCACCGTGCGATCCAGCCGGCCGGCACCCACCTCGTCGGCCACCGCCCCGATGGCCCGCACGGGGCGAATGACGGTGTAGTACAGGCCGATCCCGAGCAGCGCGAACACGAGGACGACGGTGATGCCGGCCGCGAAGACGCTGGCGCGCTGCAGCCGGCCGAGTTCCGCGCGTTCCTCGCTCGTATTCAGGCGGATGTCGACGGCGCCGAGGAATGCATCGCCGGTGCCGTGGCAACGCTGGCACGACCGGTCGTTCCGCAGCGGTTCGACGAACTCGAACTCGGCAGCCCGCGTGTCGGTGATCGCACGCGGACGGCCCGCACGGAGTGCGCTGTCCACCTCGGCGGGCGGGACGCGGCGGGCGAATGCGTCGTGCACGAGCCGCCCCTGCCCGTCGTGCAGCGTGAGCGCGCGGACGGTGCCCGAACGCGCGACGTCATCGAGAAACGCCATCGTGAGCTCGCCGAGGCCGGCGCCCATCACCTGCTCGAGCGCCCCGGTGACGAGGGCCGGCACGGCATCGGGGCGCGCGCGCTCGCGGGCGTCGAAGGCGGCGACGAGCGTACTGCCGTCCACGGCAGACCGGTCCTCGTGACAGCCGGCGCACCGTGCGTCCGCGCGCAGCGTCAGCACGCGCACGAGATCGCCGCGATCCCGGCGCACGGCGCGGCCATAGGCGAGCGCGTGGTCTGGCGCGTACACCGCCGCGCCGCGCAGGCCGGGCACGTGCTGCGCCAGTTCGTCCAGGTATTCGTCGAGGCGCGGCGCCGATGGCGCGAGCATCACGCGGTAGAATCCGTCTCGGATGACGGCCGTGCGCGCATCGAGATCGAGCGCCGCGGTGCGAAGCGGCGCGGAGGCGACGGTGAGCACGCCAAGCACCGGCCCGCCCTCGTGGCAGGCGGCGCACCGGGCGCCGTTCAGGATCGGCACCGCCTGCTCACCCGTCGCGGTGGCCACGGCGGCGTGCCGGTCGAGAACGGCGCGGACGTGCGCCGGCACCTGCGCGCGCGGCGGGGCCGGCGGCCGGATCGCGAAGACCTCGTCACCGTCCGCCGAATAGATGCGAATGCCAACCTTCGGCAGCCGCGCCTTGACCTCGGTGACCAGTCGCCGGACGTTGCCGCCGTCACCGGCCAGCATGGAGGTGCGCAGGCTCGCGCCGAGGCTCGCCGCCAGCGAGCTCGCGGCGTCGCGATGGAGTCGCGCCGACGATCGCACGATGGCGCGCGTGCCGAGGGCGGTGGCAAGGGCAAAGCCGGCCGCGACGGCCACCGTGACCAGCAGGCCGAGCTTGACCGCGAGCCAGCGTTCGACGATCCCGATCATCTGCCAACCCCCAGCACCCATGGCTGGCCGGCGCGGCGCCGTTGGGCGGCCGCGGCTGCTCAGGCCTGCAGCACCTCACGCACCGCGTCGAGCAGTTCCTGCGTCGAGAACGGCTTCGCCATCGTCTTCCGCGCGCCGAGCTTCGCCGCGAGGTCCAGGTAGTCGGCCGCATTGCCGCGGCCACCACCGGACATCGCGATGATCGGCAGATCCGGCTGCTGGTGCCGCATTGCGATGATCGTCTCGAGGCCTTCGCGGTCGGGCATGACGAGGTCGGTGATCACGAGGTCGAACGTGCCATGGGCCACGGCCGCCAGGGCCGCGTTGCCGTCGCCCGCCGTCGTCACCTCGTGGTGGTCGATCTCGAGGACTTCGGCGAACAGCCGGCGGACGATCTCTTCGTCATCGACCAGGAGAATGCGAGCCATGGAAACTCCACGTGCCGGCGCCGAAACGGCTCACGGAGCCGGCACAGACGGACGCCCGGTGCAGGGACAGGGGGGGCACTATGTCACGCTCCAACTTCAGGGTCGTCACTCGGGTGTGCAAGGTGCACCTCCCTCCGCCTTCTCTTGTGGCGACTTCGGCGGCAGGGTAGCATTTGAAGAGTAGCCCTCCTCTACGGTCGCATCAGCCTCGAGTGACGGGCTGGGGAGGAACGGGTGACCAGGGTGTCCCTGACCGATGCGCCGTCGCCGGATGGCGCGTTCGTGGACGCAGCGCTGTCCGGCGCTCCGTTCGGCGTGGCGTTGATCGACACCGAACTGCGCTGCCTCCGCGTCAACGCGGCGTTTGCCGCGCTGAGCGGGCTCGATCCGGCCGCGCTCGCCGGACGTCGGCTGGTCGAGGCGCTCCCCGGCGATTGTCCGGGCATCGAGGATCGGGTGCGCGAGGTCCTGCAGAGCGGCCTGCCGCGCACCAACGTCCCGCTCTGTGCGGCCGTGCACGGCGATGCGCCGCGGCGGTGGAACGCGACGGTCTTTCCGGTGCGCTCCGGCGACGGGACGCTTCTCGGCGCCTGTTGCGTAAGCAGCGACGTCACCGAAGTGTCGGCGCTCGTTGACCAGTTCCTGCAGTCGCAGAAGCTGGAGGCCGTCGGGCTGCTCGCCAACCTCATCGCGCACGACTTCAACAACCTGCTGACCGTCATCCAGGGGTACAGCGACCTGCTGCTTCGTGATTCCTCGGATGCGGCCAAGCGCACGAAGCGGATCGAGGAGATCCGCACGGCGGCCGAGGCGGCAGGCCACTTGTCGCGCCAGCTCCTGACGCTCAGCCGGCGCAACATGGGGGTGCTGGGTCCGGTGGACGCCAACCTGCTCGTGCGCACCATCGGCGCGATGCTCGAGCGCATCCTGCCGGCCAACGTCGCCCAGGAACTCGTGCTAGCCGAGAACCTGGGCCTCACGCTGGCCGACCCGGGCCAGGTCGAGCAGATCGTGATGAACCTGATCACCAACGCCATCGATGCCATGCCGGCGGGAGGCCTGCTCACCATCGAGACGGCCAATGTCGTGCTCTCGTCGGCCGAAGCCGCCGCTGCCGGGATCGGCGCGGGCGAGTACGTCCGGGTGACGGTGACCGACACCGGCGTCGGCATGGATGCGCAGACGCAGGCCCGGATCTTCTCTCCGCGCTTCACCACCAAGCTGCCCGGGCAGGGATCGGGGCTTGGCCTGTCGGCCGTGCGGGCGATGGTGGCACAGATGCATGGCCGCGTGACGTTCGTCAGTGCACGGGACCAGGGCTCGACGTTCATCGTGGACTTGCCGCGCGCCGTCGACGCTGTGCGGCACGCCGTCGGCGCCGCGGCGCCGGGAATGCGTGCCGCCACCATCATGGTCGTCGAGGATCACGCGGCGCTGCGCAGCTCCATTCTCAGCGTGCTGGAGAATGCCGGCTACACCGTCATCGCCACTGGCTCGGGGGGCGAGGCACTGCAGGCCGCGGCCGCGCACCAGGGTCCGGTTGACCTGCTGCTCGCCGACATCGAACTGCCCGATGCCGACGGGGTGTCGCTGGCCGCGCGGCTCCGTACCGAACGCCCCGGCTTGCGCGTCGTCCTGACGTCGGGCCTGCGCGACAAGGCGCTGTCACCGGCCGGGCAGGCCGCCCGCGCCGATGCGTTCCTCAGCAAGCCCTTTGCCGTTGACGACCTGCTCGGCACCATTCAGGCGACCCTTCACCCCGCCGCCGCGGCCAGGCCGGCCGCAACGGACTGAGCGCGGCAACGCGCGGAGCCCCACCTCATGGCTACTGACTATTCGGCGTTCAGCGTGCTCGTCATCGACGACCAGCAGGTCGCGCGGCAGTGGGCGCGTGGCGTGCTGGGCAGCGTCGGCATCGAGCGCGTGGTCGATGCCAACAGCGGGCGTGAGGCGCTGCAGGCCGTCACCGAGCGCGGCGCGCATTTCGACCTCATCCTGTGCGACCTGCGGATGCCGGGCAAGGATGGCATCGAAACCCTGCGTCAGCTGGCGAGCGTGGGTCTGGAGTGCGCTGTCGCCATCCTGAGCGTGGAGGACGACCGCGTCATCGAGAGCGCCGGCCTGCTGGCGTCGCTGCGCGGGCTCAACCTCGTCGGCGCGGTGTCGAAGCCCCTGAACGTCGAGAAGCTGGAACTGCTGCTGCAGCGCACCGCCGAGGCCCGGCGGCCCACCGCACCGGCGCGGCTCGACATCACGGATGCCGAGGTCGAACAGGCCTTCGCGCGCGGCGAATTCGAGATTCACTACCAGCCCAAGATCCACATGTTCTCGGGCGAGTGCATCGGCGCCGAGGCGATGGTGCGCTGGACGCACCCGAAGCACGGGCTGCTGAACGCCGATGTGGTCGTGCCGGCCGCCGAGCGCTCACCGGCGCTGCTGGCGTCGCTCACCACCATGACGGTGCGCGAGGCCCTCATGGCCTGCAGCAAGTGGCAGGGCGATGGCCGCGCCATCGGCGTGTCGGTGAACCTGTCGCCCATGGTGTTCAACCAGCTCGACCTGCCCGACCTCGTCGAGGCGGCCGCGCTGGAGCGCAACGTCCTGCCCGGCAGCGTCACCATCGAGGTGGCGGAGTCAACGCTGCCCGGGAACCTCGCGCTGTGGATGGACATCGCCGCCCGCTTCCGCATCAAGGGCTTCCGCCTGGCGCTCGACGATTTTTCGGGCCGCCACTCGGCGGTCGAGGAGATCCTCAAGATCCCGTTCAGCGAGCTGAAGCTCGATCGCGCGGTGGTTGACGGGTGTTCGGAGGCCGCCGGCAAGCGCGCCGTGGTCGAGGCGGGGCTCGCCATCGCCCGCAACCTGCGGCTCTCGACGGTGGCGGTCGGCGTGACGCACCGTCCCGACTGGGAGCTGCTGGCGGACCTCGGGTGTGACGCCGCACAGGGTCACTTCATTGCGCACCCGATGCCCGAGATGGGCTTCAGCATCTGGGTGACGCAGTGGATGATGCACAAGCAGCGCTGACGTTTGGGCGGCTGGCGACGACCGCGCCGCGCGCGGTCAGTCGTCCAGCGTCTCGCGCACGGTGTCGGCCAGCGCCTTCATGCTGAACGGCTTCTGGATGAAGTGCACGCCGGCATCCAGGATGCCCTCGGTGGAGATGATGCTGCCGGCATAGCCGGACATGAACAGCACCTTGAGCTCCGGGTGGAGTGCCACGAGGGCGTCTGCCAGCTCCGCACCGTGCATGCCGGGCATGATCACGTCGGTCAGCAGCAGGTGGATGGGCTCCTGCTGGCCGGCGGCGACGGCCATTGCCTCGGCGGCGTCGCGCGTCGCGAGCACGCGGTATCCCAGCGCCTGCAGCATGCGCGTGGTGGAGGTGCGCACGCCGCGCTCGTCCTCGGCGAGCAGGATGGTCTCGGTGCCGTGCGGGGGCGCCGGATCCGTGGGTGTCAGGGCGGCACGACGCGCGCTGGTGCGCGGGAAGTACAGGTGGAAGGCCGTGCCGACGTCCACCGCGCTCTCGACGTCGATGAAGCCGTCATGCTGCAGCATGATGCCGTGCACCGTGGACAGCCCGAGGCCGGTGCCCTTGCCCGGCTCCTTGGTGGTGAAGAACGGCTCGAACAGGTGCGAGAGCGTCGCCTCATCCATGCCGACGCCGTTGTCGCGAAAGCAGAGGTGCACGAACTCGCCCTCGCGCGCCCCGGGATGCGCCGCCACGAAGGCGGCGTCGAGCACGACGTTGGTCGTGGACACGGTGAGCACCGCGTCGCGGCCCTGCATGGCGTCCCGCGCGTTGACGGCGAGGTTCGTCAGCACCTGGTCGAGGTGGCTGGAATCGCCCTCGATCTGCCAGAGCGTCGCACCCGGATGCCAGACGAGCCGCACGTTCTCGCCGAGCAGGCGGCGCAGGATCTTCAGGATGCCGTCAACGACCTCGTTCAGCTCGAGCACCTTCAGCGTGAGCACCTGCTTGCGGGCGAAGGCCAGCAGGTGGCCCGTCATGTCGGCGGACCGCTTGGCGGCGGTCCGGATGGCGTCGACGTTGGCGTAGGCGGGGTGCTCCGTTCCCAGCTTCAGCATCGTCAGCTCGGCATAGCCGAGAATGGCCGCGAGCATGTTGTTGAAGTCATGCGCCACGCCGCCGGCAAGCAGGCCGATCGACTCCATCTTCTGTATCTGCGCCAGGTGCTCGCGCAGCACCACCTGCTCTTCCTCGGCACGCTTGCGCGCCGTGATGTCCTCCTTGACGGCGATGAAGTGGCGCACCTGCCCAGTTTCGTCCGTCAGGCCCGAGATGGCGGCAAACTCCCAGTACAGGTCGCCGTCCTTGCGGCGATTGCACAGCTCGCCGCGCCACTCGCCGCCCCCGGTGATCGCGCGCCAGAGCGCCTCGTAGGTTTCCACCGGCGTGGTGCCGGACTTGAGGATGCGCGGGTTGTTGCCAAGCGCCTCCTCCCGGGTGTAGCCCGACACCTGCTCGAAGCGCGGATTCACGTACTCGATGCGGCCATCGCGGTCGGTGATCACGATCGACGCCGGGCTCTGCTCGACGGCGCGCGACAGCGAGCGCAGCTCCTCCTCCGCCCGCCGCCGCTCGGTGATGTCCTCGATCATGCACATGTGCTGGGGATGCCCGCCGGCTTCGATGGTCATCCGGGCAATGGTCATGTTGATCCAGACGTACGAGCCGTCGGGCCGGCGATACCGCTTGACCATGGTGAAGCCGGGGATCTCGCCGGCGTTCATGCGCGCCATGTGCTCCAGGTCCGCCTGCACGTCGTCCGGATGGGTGATGCTCATCCAGTCGAGGCTCTCCATCTCGGCGGCCGTCCGTCCGGCAATGGCGCCAAACCGGGCGTTCGACTCCACGATGCGTCCGGTCAGCGAGTCGATGACGGCCACGCCGAGCGGTGCCTCGGCGAAGATCATGCGGAACAGCTCCTCGCTCTTCGCCAGCGCCTCCGCGGCCCGCTTGCGCGCCGTGATGTCCTGCAGCAGCGTGACGAAGAGTCCGCCGCGGACTGCGTGGTACTGGATCCTGATTTCCACGTCGAACATCGTCCCGTTCTTGCGGCGATGCCGCGACTCGAACGTGGTCTCCCCGTGCACGATGGCGTCCCGTCCGCGGCCGATGATGCTCTCGCTGCTCTCCACGGCCTCGAGTTGGTCGATGCGCATCGCCAGCAGTTCCGACGCGCTGTAGCCGCTCATCCGGCAATACGCGTCATTGACCTCGATCAGCCGCCCGGCGGCGTCCACCAGCCAGAAGCCGGCCATCGCCGTCTTGAGAATGGTGCGGTGCCACTGCTCGCTGGCCTGCAGCGCGTCGGCCACCTGGCGCCGCTCCGTGACGTCCTGGAACGCGCCGTGCAGCTCGGCCACGCGGCCGTTCGCCATCACGGCGGATCCCTGGGCGCGCACCCAGAGCTGCCGTCCGGCGGCGGTGACCAGCGGGAGTTCGAGATCGAAGGGCGTGCCTTCGGCGATGCAGGCCTCCACCGCGGCGGTGATCGCCGGGCGCGCCTCGGGTGTGTAGAAGCCGATGGCCCGCTCGACCGTGAGCGGTTCGTCCGGATCGAGATCGTGCAGCCGGTAGGTCTCCCGCGTCCAGGTCAGCGTGTTGGTCCGCAGGTCGAGCTGCCATCCGCCGATCCGCGCCAGCTCGCCTGTGCGCTCCAGCAGCTCGGCGGAATCCGCGAGCGCCTTGCGCACGCGGTATTCCTCGGAGACGTCGTTGAAGACCAGCACCACGCCTTCCATGCGGCCCGCGGCGTCGCAGATGGGCGCCGCGGTGTCGGCGATCTGGAACTGCCGGCCATCGCGCGACGTCAGCGTGGTGCCCGCCGCCACGCCGGCCAACACGCCCGTCTCGAGCACCCGCGCCACGGGACCGGCCGCCAGCGGTCGCCCCTCGGCGTCGGAGATCTGGAACACCTCAGCCGCCGGGCGGCCCGCCGCCTCGGCGATGGACCATCCCGTGAGGCGCTCGGCCATGGCGTTCATGCGCGTGACGAGCCCCGACGCGTCGAACGCGATGACCGCGTCGCCGATCGACTGCAGGGTGATGGCGAGGCTTGCTTCGTTGCGGCGCAGCTGCTGGGCGGCCAGTTCGCGCTCCGTGACGTCCTGCAGCGTCCCGACCATCTGCAGCGGCGCCCCGTCGGCGCCGTACGTCACCCGGCCAAGTCCCAGTACCCAGCGCTCCGCACCGTCAGCCGCGCGTACGATGCGGTAGGTCCGCCTGAACTGGCCATGCGCTCGCCGCGCGTCGGCCTGGTCGGCGAGCACCGCGGCGCGATCCTCCGGATGGATCACGCTCGCCCAGCTGGCAGCGGTGCGGGGAAAATCGGCCCCGATGCCGAGGATCTCGAGCATCACCGGCGACCCGCTCCAGCTGTCGCCGCGGAGGTCGAACACGTAGCTGCCGATGCGGGCGATGGACTGCGCCTCGCGCAGGTTGCGTGCACTCTCGCGCAGCGCCTCCTCCGCCTTCACGCGCTCGGTCGCATCGCGCATGATGCCCGTGTAGTACCTGGCGTTGGCGCTCGTCCATGCGGAGAGTGACATCTCGAGCGGGAACGGATGGCCGTGCTTGCGCAGCCCGGTGAGCGACAGGGTCTGGTTGGGCGCCGGCGCCGCTTCCCCCTCCGCGAGGCCGGCGATGGCGGCGTCGTACCTGGTGCGCATCTCCGCCGGGAAGAGCATGGCGATCGGCTCCCCGATGGCCACGTCGGCGCTGTAGCCGAAGATCTGCCCCGCGCCCGGGTTCCATCCCACGATCACGCCGTCGCTGTTGCTCGTGACGATGGCATCGTGGGCCGACTGGGTCATCGCCCGGAAGCGGGCCTCGCTCTCGCGCAGCCGGCGGTTGCTCTCGTCGAGGTTGCGGCCAAGCACGCGCGCGATGCGGGTGATGGCCAGCACCGTCAGGACGACCACGCTCAGTCCGGTCAGCGACGTAAGCGTCGCATCGTTGAGCTTTCGCCAATGCAGCCCCACGTGGTACAGCGAGCCGTGCAGCACCACGGCCGCCACGACCACGGGGACAAACGCCCGAGAGAGCGTCGCGGCGGTGGTGGTGCCGACGACTAGGCGCATCGGGAGGCTCGTCGGGCCGGCGGCGGCGATGAGCGCAATGCCCAGGCACAGCAGGCCGAGGGCGCTGGTGGCCGCCACCGGCGTGATGCCGGTGCGGAAGTGCGGCGGGATGCCGTACAGGTAGCTCAGGAGCACCGGCGAGGCGATGAGCAGCGTGACCACACCCAAGTAGCCCGCGGCGTGCCGCAGGCGCCGCGCGGAGCGTGCATGGCGTGCGGACGCGAGCAACAGGAGGATGGCGGTTCCCGCCGCCGCGACGGCCGCGCCGGTCACCGGCGACATCCGGCCGATCGGTATTCCCCCCAGCGTTCCCATCGCGGGGAAGACGCGGTCCTCGAGACTGAGGTCCATCCCGGTGAACAGCTCGAGGAACTCGAGCAGCCCGAAGAGCGTGACGAAGGCCACCGGCAGCGCCAGCGCTGGCCGCATGGCCTTGGGCCACGGCGTCCGGTCGAACGCCATCAGCGCGGCACCCAGCAGCAGCAGGCAGGCCGCCGTGCTGGGCGCCATCGGGATGAAGTCGGACTCGATGCGGCCAAGGAACCGCAGGCCGGGGAGGTAACCCAGGATGCCGGCGGCCGCGACGATCATCGCCGCGACCGAGGCCGCCGTCGCGGTCGTCCTGAAGCGGCGGTGCGTCGGAGAATCGGACTCGTCGAAGGCGAGTTCGAATCCTTGCAGCGGTGTCACGGTGGCGGCGCCCCAGGCATGCGGATCTCCCGATGTTCGCGAGTCCTGCGTGCGTTCACGGCTCCGTATAATGGCGCGTTCGCGTCCTCCTGCGCCAACCGGGCGATGGCGGCGCGTTCGGCCTTCCTAGCGGCGCCGCACCATCAGGCAGCAGCACGTCACCGCCCCCTCGGCCTTCGCGAGTTCCGACACGTCGATGGCGTGCACGTCATGGCCGAGCGCGGAAAGCCGCTCGTTCGTGCGCGCATGCGCCGCGGCGCAGACGAGGGCGCCCTGCACGCGCAGCACGTTGGCCGCGGCCGGCTCCGCCGGATCGACCGTTGCCACCCGACGGCCGGTGAAGGCGGCGGCGTCCACCCACGCCGGGTTCAGCAGCACCGTGTCGTCGTCGAGCGCCGTCACCGCGCTCTTCAGGTGCAGGCAGTGCGTGACGGGCACGGCGCGCACGTCGTAGCCGTGTGGCCCGACGGCCGCGCGCAGTTGACTGGCGCCCTCGTCGTTGGTACGCAACGTGCGGCCGACGTACACGGTACGGCCGACCACGAGCACGTCGCCGCCATCGAGCGTCGCGGGGGCGGCGAGGTGCACGAGCAGTCGGAGTGGACCAAGCGCTGCCGCCACCGCCGCCACTTCGCGGCGGCGCGCCTCCGCGCCCGGCCGGGTGATCACGGCAAGCTCGTCGAACACCACCGCGGTGTCCTCGATGAAGACGGCGTCGGGGCTGTCCGGCGCCGGGGCAACACGGCGCACGTCGACGTCCAGCCGTGCCAGCGCCGCCTCGTAGGCCGCGTGCTGGGCACGCGCGACGTCGATATCGATGGGCATGCGGGCAAGGTGCGTCAGCTCGCACTGGGCGAGGGTCGGCGACACGTCACGCGTGAAAGCGATCCAAAAGGGCGTCATTTCAGCGCCAACAATGGGCGACGCGGCGTGCGGGCGCCACCGCCGAAGGGGTCACGCGAAATG
>Ga0334722_10002081_pt1 | contig 23258 bp, 14 predicted proteins | sample C3_bottom_MG_FD_207210 | JGI IMG/M metagenome (GOLD analysis project Ga0334722, IMG submission 207210) | Sediment microbial communities from Yellowstone Lake, YNP, Wyoming, USA - C3_bottom | ecosystem: Environmental > Aquatic > Freshwater > Lake > Sediment | place: USA: Wyoming | collected... | reverse complement strand
CCGCAGCCTGCCACCCAGCTTCCTCGTCGGATCGATCAGGTGCTGGAGGGCGAGCCGCGGATTCTACGAGCGCAATTCGATTCGCTCTTTGCTCAAGCAGACTTGCAGGAGGCGAGGGCGGTCCAGCCTGGCAGCGTCCGGCCGATCTACCAGCGCGCTTTTGATCTGCCGGTCTCGAACCAACTGCGTGGGCTGGCACTGGCTGGCGTGGCACGCTGCGCCAGAAAGTCGGGCGATCTGGCGGGTGCCCTCCTGGCGTACCGCATATTGATCAGTCAGTTCTCTGATCAATACGACCTGTCCAATACGCCCTACGGCATCACGGCGGCTCTCGCGCTCGACGAACTCGACCGCGGCCGCCAGACGTCAAGGACGGCCACGCTCTCGGCGGTTCTGACCGACCTCTCCAACGGCCGTTGGGAGGTTGACGCAGACACCGCCAAGTACTTCCAACAGGTTCTCTCCGAACGTATCGGCCAAGTCCGAACACCTCCGCCCAGTTCTTACATCGACTATCTCTCGCTCGCGGATCGACTGCAGATGCACGCCAGGCCGCCCGGCGTCGCAAAGACCGGCGATATCGTCCCCGTCGCCCTCAACGGCGAGGGAGAGGCCGGTCAGGTGTTCTATCTGCAATCGGAAGGGGAATTCGGCAGCGCACACAGCCTGGTTATTGGCATGGTGGTCGACCTCGCCTGGGTCGCGAAAGACCTTCTGCCATCTGTCGCCCGCGACTTGAAGGTGCCGTCGAACCACCGGCTGCTCCGACAGCCCGCCAGTCTCCCGTCTCAGGCGGGAGGCTCCGCCGCCGCAGTGGTGCCGTTCAGAACCGTCTTTCGGTTCTGGTCCGTCGAGGTCCCGCCCGCGAGCATCGCCGAGCCTGGCGCCGTCTGGCTCTTCGCCGGAACCACTCTGGCCGTGCTCGCCGTGCTCCTGCTGGGTGTCGTGCTCCTGGTCAGAGACGCGTCGCGCGAGGCCTCGCTGGCACGCCTGCGGTCGGGCTTCGTCAGCGGTGTCTCGCATGAATTGAAGACGCCGCTCACGCTGATCCGCATGTACGGCGAAATGCTGCAGGATGATCCCGACGCGCCTGCCGACGAGCGGCAAATCTACTCCGGAATCATCACCCGCGAGAGCCAGCGGCTGACGCGTTTGATCGACCGTGTCCTCGACTTCTCGCGCGCCGAGCGGGGCGCAAGAAAATACAGGCTGGCACTGGTGAGCCTCGCGCCGGTTCTTCAGGCGACGCTCGATGAATACGTCCCCTACCTCGAACAGAAGGGCTTCGTGCTCGAGCAGCAACTCGGCGAGGTCGCACCCGTCAACGCCGACGCCGACGCGGTGCGCGAAGCCATCGTCAATCTGCTCGACAACGCCACCAAGTACAGCGGCGACTCCCGCCACATCACCGTGCGCCTCGTCGCACGGGTCGGAGAGGCGGTGGCCGAGGTGCGGGACCGGGGGATCGGGCTTGACGACCGGACGCGCGCCCATCTGTTCAAGCCGTTCGCAAGGGGCGAGCACGGCGACGGCACGGGAGGCCACGGACTGGGCCTATACCTGGTCAAGCACATCATGGACGCGCATGCCGGGCGCGTCGAGGTCGATACCGCAGCCGGGGAAGGCAGCTGCTTTCGGCTCGTCTTCCCGGCCTTGTCTTCGCGAACCGACGGCACAGCGCAGATACAGGAATAGGGGTTGGAGCACGAGACTGGCATGTCCAAGATCCTGATCGTCGAAGACGAGGCCGACATTCTCCGGGGCCTGGAGATCAACCTCAAGAAGGAAGGCTACAGCGTGGCGAAGGCCACGCGGGGTGATACCGCAATCAACATCGTGCTGGCAGAGAACCCCGACCTGATTCTGCTCGACGTGATGCTGCCTGGCATGAACGGCATCGAAGTCTGCCGCGAGCTCCGCCGCCGTGGCATCGAAACGCCCATCGTCATACTGACGGCGCGAGCCGATGAGGTCGACCGCGTGGTGGGTCTGGAAATAGGCGCCGACGACTACGTGACCAAGCCCTTCAGCCCGCGAGAGCTGATGGCCCGTATCCGACTACGCCTCCGCCGCCAGCCGGCCCGGTCCGAGGGCACGCTTCGACAGTATCGCTTCGACGATGTGGAGCTGGATTTCGAGAAGTTCACGGCAACGCGCAACGGGGAGCCGATCGATCTGCGCGCGAAGGAGTTCGAAATCATGCGGTTGCTCATCCGGTGTCGAGGCGAGGTCGTGACGCGCGACCGGATGCTCAACGAGGTGTGGGGCTACGAGTCCTCACCGACGACGCGAACGGTGGATACCCATATCCTGAGGCTGCGGCAGAAGCTTGAGGCGGATCCGCCCAATCCAAAACACATCCTGTCGATGTACGGCGAAGGCTACCGTTTCGTCGATTGACAATTGATGACAATGCGTCACGCTCTGGTGACTACTCGACCGCCACGGATCCGGTATGGTGACACCATGCGGACACGTCTCTACGCCACAATCCTGACGTTCGGCGTTCTCGTCGCGGTGGCATCGCAGCCTGCGGCTCCGCGGGCGCAGGCCGGCGTCAAGGCCGCCGCGCAGCCTGCGTCACAAGCGCGCACGCAGGAGCAGTTGCTGCAGGACGCCATCCAGTTGATGAATACGAAGGGCGATTACCCGGCGGCTGCCAAGTTGTTCGAGGCCGCATCCAAAGGCAAGGATCGGAACCGCGCGGCGCTGGCTCTGCTCTACCTGGCACAGGTGTACGAGAAGCAAGGGAGATCCGAGGCCGCGCGCACGCTGCGGGATCTGATCGATCGCTTCGCAGATCAAACCCTGATCGTCGCCGAAGCTCGTGTGAAGCTGGCGGCGCTCACGGCAGGCTCGGCCGATCGGCCCCCGGGGAAGATGGTGCGCTCCAACTGGGCAGCGGGCGATGTCTTCGACGCCATCGCCCCCCCCTCGCGTGACGGGCAGTACATGCCCGGCATCGATTGGTCCACCAGAGAGTTGATGCTCGTGGAGCTGGCGACGAGGAAGGTTCGCCGCATCGCGAAGCAGGCCAACGGTCAGGGTGCTGCGGTGGCCCCAGACAACCGGGAGATTGCCTTCGTGGCGTTCGTAGCCGGCGAAGGTAACCGACCCGGTGCAGACGAAGTGCGTGTCGTCACGTTCGACGGCACTGGCACCAAGACGATCCACCGCAACGAGGGCGGCGACACACTGCTGAGCAACTGGACCCCTGACGGAAAGTCGGGTATGTACCTGGTCGATGCGACGACGGCTCAGTCAGAGTTCGTTGCGGGTGTGAATGGCCCGCCCGAATGGGCGCCCGATGGCAGCCGGTTCGTCGTCCGCACCGATAAGGGACTGGAGGCGATCGACCTGGCCACCCGGGAGCGGCGCGAGGTCTACCACACGTCGTCGGCCGTGCACCAGTTCATCACGTGGTCGCACGATGGCACACGCATCGCGTTCGCGGAGTGGACGTCGATGGCGGACGAGGCGCCCCTCGCCGTTCGCGTCGTCCCGGCGGGTGGCGGGGATGCAGTGACGGTGTGGACGGCTCCGTCACAGAAACACGGGATTGAATTGGCCGGCTGGAGCCCAGACGATCGCGAATTGCTGTTTGTCCAGAGGGTCCCAGGCGCGTTTCCGGCACTGTATCGAATACCGGTCTCGGGGGGAACACCGCGTCCGATGGGCCTGTCCGCCGACGGCCTGCGCGATGCGCGGATCAGCCCCGACGGTCGCCACGTGGCGTACACCGCCGGCTGGCAGACGATCGAGACCCGCATTCTCGAGAACTTTCTGCCGCCGCTCGAGCCCCCGAAGCCGGCCGTCAACAAGTAACAGAAAGAAAGGGGTCGGACCTGGCCCGACCCCTTCGTCCGCCACAATCAGAACGTCGCTAGCAGCCTGGCTTGACGCCATTCACACCAGGTCCGCTGATCGCCGTGATCGTCGCGGAAAACGGCATCGGATAGTAGCCTTGAACGATGTCGTTTGTACCCTGTCTCACCAACCACTCCATCACGCGGGGGTAGTACTGGGTGTCGGAGCGCTCGCCCCTCGAACTCTGGACCGGCAAGGCAGCCGGGTCAAACCAGACCACCCACGTGCAGGCGGTCTGCGCACTCACGAAGACCGACGATGACAGGGGGACCGAGCCGATGAAGTTACTGTCGCCCCGGAACAGGCCGCCGACGACGCGCTTCGGGTCGGTCACGTAGGACCGGAAGGGCAACACATCCATGAACGTCGGGCTGCTGGGGTCGTAGGCGATGGCGGCAAGCCCTTTGACCTCGAACGAGCCTTTGTTCGAGAACGTCGCGTACGCCGGGCCAGGCACGCCGCCAGCCTGTCCGGGGAAGGTCATCGCGCGAGTACTGGTCTTGGCGCTCAGATCGACATTCAGCCACTGATAGTGGGAGCCGGTAATCGACTGGTCGATCCCACACAGCACCCCGTTGACGCCATCGCGGTACGCACCCTTTCCGTCACTCATGATGGCATCGCCGGGCGCATCGCGAAAGGTGATCTGGCAGGCCCAGCGAAGTGGCGCTGGTTTGACGGGTCCAGCCTTGGCTGCTCCGGACTTGTCGGCCTGCAGCGCGGCTTGCCCCTCTGCAATGACGGCCGCCGCCAGGGCGACGAACAGGACAACGGTGAGACGTTTCATGCTGTTCTCCTCCACGCCGACATCGCGGCGCAACACTGGTTGATGAAGACCACTCCCGGAGTGGTCTTCTCGCTCGGGAGGAAGACTAGCAAGCGGGCGGCGGCGGAATGTCATATCCGCGTAACCCACTGTCAACCATTGTCAACCGGGCGGAGGGTCTCCTAGAACGAGAACCGCACGCCCACTCGCAACGACCGCGGATCGATCCACTTGGTGGGCTGGCCAAATTTCGGCCCCGACATTTCAACGACCGGCTTGATGCCCTCGGCATTCGGCACGCCCTGATTGCCCAGGTTGAACGCGTCGACGAACACGCCGAGCGTGCGGTTGTGAGCAAACCCGATGGTCTTCTCCAGCCGCATGTCCAGGTTATTGATCGCCGCTGTCCGGCGCGCACCGATGGGCTCCGTCTTGATGCCAAGGTAGGTTCCGAGGTTCAACGGAGCCCGGACGACTCGTCCCCATGCATATCCGGTGTGCGCACGATAGACGGCGCTCACCATCACACCTCCCCACCACGGCACGCGGTAGCTTCCCAGCACCTTGACTTCGTGCGTAAAGTCGAATGGGGCGTGCCCATACGAATTGATGCCGTTGTTGGGATTCACGTACGTTCCCGGATTGCCCAGGTCGTAGCGTGCGGCGTTCGAGTGCCAGTGGTTCGTCACCGTACCCACGGCGCGCGACCAGGTATACGAGGCCTGCAGTTGCCACCCGTGCGCGAGCCGCTTGCGACCAATCACCTGGACCGCAGAGTATCGCCGGTATGCGCCGGAGGGGTTTGTGTAGAGGAAGACCTCGTTCCCCGGATTCGTCTTTCGATAAACCGTCAGCAATTTACCGTCATCTGGCGTGCCGACGATGCCGTCTGGCCCGGGATCCTGGAGCGTGGTGGGCGCCCACGTCGACCCCGTGTCGATCATGCCCATGAACACATCGAAGTTCCGCCGAATCACCTGGGCCTGCAACGAGAAGTTCGTCCCGAATTGCCGCTCGACGCCAACGACGAACTGATCGACATACGAGTGCTTGATGTTGGGATCGACACCATCTGAGTTGCCGTCCCCTACCCACCGGTCAACTTCCTCAAACTGGCCGGGACCCGTCACCATGGCCACTACTGTCGGGTCGAACTGACTCGAATCCGCTCCAATACGGCTGCTGAAGGTCGCATCAAAATACCGGCCCCCGTGTGCCCGTACCACCGTCCGATGACCAGCGCCTACGTCCCACGCCGCTCCAAGGCGCATCGACACCGGCGTTGTCGAAAAAAATCCAGGGCTGGAGGGCGGGCCGCCGCGGTTGACGCTGATGCGAACGCCGGGACTCAGCGTTAGCCGGCTGCCCAGGCGCCATTCGTCCTGCAGGTACGCCGTGGTTCGGGTCGTCCTTCCCGTCGTAAAGAAGTCCCCGCCGAGGTAGGCCATGTAGGGCTCGCCGCCGTAGTCAAGGTACGCCTTGCCGGTAGGCGTCCTCATGGCGTCTGTGGATGTCGTGTGCTCGATCTCCACGCCAAACCGGAAGGAGTGGCTCCCACCAAGCGCCCGCGCCACCTCCTGGGTCAATGTCAGTGCCGCCGTCTGCCGGGTGCCACCCCAGTCGTACGTCCACCAGACGCCACCCGAGTAGAGGCCGGTGACGACATCGTAACGGGGCGCGGGGCCGGCCATGGTGGCCGGTGCGTGCGGATCCTGATGGGAGACGCTGTCGATACCGCCTCCGCGCAGCTCGATCAGGGTCTGCGGCCGGGGCGACCACGTCAGCCCGGCGTTCCAAGTGGTCTGCGGCTGACGCGTGTCCCACGCGGATTCGATCGGTGTCCACGGGTCGATGCCGTCTCCGGTGACCAGGTAGTTGCTGCGAGAGATAAACCCCTCGAACCGCACGGATGGCGCCACCGCCGCCGTGATCTTCGCGATCATCCGGGGATCGTGCTCGCGCCGCGATCCGGTCCATTTGTATCCGGCCGGACGCGAATCCTCGGTGGCGCGCTGGAACCCGGCAAAGAACCAGAGGCGATCACGGAGGATCGGACCACCAAGCTGAGCGCTGGTATCCCAGGATTCCAGCAGCTTCTTCGATTCGAAACTCGTGGCCAGTGAGGCTTCGAGCGCGCCAGTGTTGTGCGCCAGCCAGTTGGGTCGCGTGGTCCAGTATTCGGCCAGGCCAGAGAACCGGTTGCTGCCCGAGCGCAAAACCGAGCGCGCCGACACGCCGGTGAATTCGCCGTTTTGGGCAGATGCGCCGAGCCCGAGCACCTGGACTTCCTGAATCCAGTTGTAGTTGATGCGGCCGACGACATCCTGAAAATGGGGCTCGGTGATATCCACGCCATCGACATACATGCCGTTGCTGGCCTGCGTGCCGCCGAACGCCACGTCGCCTGCCACGCCGGGCGCCAGATTGATGATGGATGGCAACCACCGGCTCGTCGGCAATGCCTGGAGCGCATCCTGGTCGAGATGCGTCGGGATGGCCGCGCTTCTGACGTCGACAAGCGGCGCAGATCCCCCGACCTCCACGGCATTGGAAATCCCGGCCACGTCGAGCACGAGGTCGACAACGATGGTCGCGCCGGCCTCCAGACGCACGCCCCGCTTGCTGGCTGATCGAAATCCCTGGAACTTCGCAGTGACGTCGTAGCTTCCTGGGGCCAGCGCGGAGAAACGGAACCGGCCGTCAGGCCCTGTCGAGACGCGCCGCGGCCCGCCGATCAAGTTCGAGCCGGTCAGCGTGACCTTTGCATCGACGATCACGGCGCGGCTGCTGTCGATGATGACGCCGGAGACCGCTGACTGGTCTGGCCCTTGTGCGTCAGCGACAGCGGGGGCCAACGCAAACAGCACGACGGCTGCAACGAAGCAGTGGGGGCGCATCGGCATCCTCTCTATGGCACCACGCGCCTCGGGTGTCCCCGTGGAACACGAGGACCGGCCTCCCCACGCGTGCGTGTGGGACGTAGCCTACTTCGTGCCGGGGTTCGTTGTGTATAGGCGGCTGCGAACAATTGTCAACAATTGTCAATGCCGCCTTGTCGCAATTGGGATACACGCGCACGAGGCCGCGCTCTTCGAGACTCAACGAACACAGCAGCCCAGGCCGATCACGTCGCGTGACCTGGGCTGCCGCGTCGTGAGAAGCGCGTTAGAAAGGAAGGCAGGTCTTCGCTTTGATCAGCAGCTGGAACGACATCGTGTACTGGCCCGAGTGCAGATCCGGATTCTTGCCAGTCCCGGCCTTGTGCAGCGTCCCGACGAACGCCGGGTCGATTGTCACGATCCAGCTGTCAAGGCCTGAACCGCCGGTGTGGCAGGAGCCGGGGATGTCCTGTACCGTGACCGTGGCGGTGTCCGAAGGCAAGTTCACGTCCAGCGGAACGTACGGGTCCGGGGGAGGATCGGCTAACGGCGCCATGAAGCGCAGGTTGGAATCGGATTTGTCTCCCGGTCCTCTGAGGAACCCGAAGCCCATGCGAGTGGTGAAGGTGGCCTGGCCGTGCATGCGGCCCCATAGGATGTTTCGAATATTCATGAACGGCTTCGCCATGAACTGGACGCCGTTGGCCCACGCCGGGCTGGGACCAGCGATGATCGAGCCGGCAATCGCTTGCGGAAAGGTAAAGCCGATACTTCGCTGTGAGCCATTCACGCCGAGCGTGGCATCGTAGGTCGGGTTGCTGGGGCAGAGGTGAATGACGGCGTTGAACACACCATCGACGCCGTTCGTATACACGCTGCCCTTGCTGTCGCCGGCGAGTGCGCTCCCGGCAATCGGGACAATCGTGATCTCGAGCGACGGGTCGGTGCAGGGAGCGGGTTTCCCGGCGGCCCCATTGCCTTTTCCTTGTGCGCCCGCGCTGCCTGCGACCAACAGAACCAGCGACGCGCCCCAAACGATGATCTTGCGTGTGCTCATTGCCTGTCTCCTCCTGATGACGCTTTGGCCTCCAACGTTGACGGGAGAAGATTACCAATCTGTCAGGCGCGGAGTGTCGCGGCGACGTGAAGCTCTGTGAACAAGTGTCAAGTCGGCAGGTTTTTGAATGTTTTTACAATTGCGTGAGCCATTCTCACGCCCACGGGGCTAAGCTCACAGCGATGATGAGGATCCGGGGTGCGCCACCGACCATCAAGATCCTGCTGACCGCCATTGTCCTGATTCTTCTGCCGGGCGCGGTACTCAGCTACATCGGTCTCGCCTCGGTCAGCGACCGGGCCCGCCAGCTCGAAGCCGGCTATCGCGGCACGCTCAGCCTGGTGCGCGACCGGATTGAGCAGGAAATCGCGCGGCTGGAACAGCAGGTGGCTGGTTCGCTGGATCAATCCGGCTGGGACATCGAGAATCTGAACACCTCGAGACACCGGCTGCAGAAGATCCGTTCGCAGCACGCGTGGCTGACGCTCCCCTTCCTGGTCGGCCCGGACGGCGCGCTCCTCACTCCCACCGTGTCTCTCGGATGGGTCAAGAGCCGAAACAGGCCCTCGTTCCTGTCTGCCGTGGCGGCCGATCTGTTGTTGCGCGCGGAAGCCGCCGAATTCGCGCGCAAGGACTTCGGCGAAGGCCTGGCCCTCTACTCCCAGGCACTCGACAGGGTTCGGTCACCCGGCGAGCGCGCGTGGCTTCTTGCCGACTTGGGCCGCTGCCGCTTCAAGATGGGCCGCTACGCGCGTGGGATCCAGGACTACCGCGAGCTGCTGTCCCTGGCACAACCTGTCGCTCTTCTGGGAGCTGTTCCGACCTTCGTGGTGGCACTGTCGCAGATCGCCGACGGCTGCGCCGCGGCACACGACGAAAAGGGGCGGATCGCTGCGCTGCAGCAGTTGTACGAGAAGCTCGTCACACTCCCGTGGGACGTCCCCGGCAGCGAGAGCACCTATTATCTGGAGCAGACCAGGCGCGAGCTCGAGGCTTCCGCACGGCGGCAAGGAGGCGATCGGGCGGTGTCGGACGCTGGCCGTCCCGGCGCGCTCGACGCGAGGGGGGGTGAGCTCCTCCAGACACTCCAGCGGGTGGAGTGGATTCGCACGACGCTGCTGCCCGACATCCGCCCGAAGGCGACAAGGTCTATCGCGCATGTCACGGCCCGGCGCGAGGGGGTGCCGGCGCCCTTCAGCTACGTCAGACTCGGCAGCGCCGGGCTCGCGTCTGGCGACTGGATGCTCGGGTACGAGCTGAACCCGGATCACATCCTGCGCGCCGTGGTTCCCCGGGTCCTGGAGACGGTGGATCGCGGCGTGGACATGCGGGTGGCGGTTCTCGACGAGGCGGGCGCGGTCCGCTTCACGCAGGCCAATCCCCGATCCGCGGCACTGCTGGTGACGGAGCGATTTACCGGCGCGCTGCCCTTCCTGACGGTGGGGTTGTTTCACGCCAACGGCGGATCGATCGACCAGGTGATTCGCCGCGAGAAGGCCACGTACCTGGCGTTCCTGATTGGCACCCTCTTCGTCATGGGACTCGGGATCTTTCTCACCGTCCGTGCCGCCGCTCACGAAGTGGCCATCTCCCGCCTGAAGTCGGAGTTCGTTTCAAACGTGTCGCACGAGTTCAAAACGCCGCTCGCGCTGATCCGCATGTTCGGCGAAACGCTCGAGAGCGGCCTCGTGCAAGACGACGAGAAGCGCCGGGAGTTCTATACCATCATCCGCACCGAGAGCGAGCGTCTGACGCACATGGTCAATCGAGTCCTCGATTTCTCGCGGATCGAGGCTGGCGTCAAGCAATACCACTTCGAGGAGGCCGACGTGGTCGAGGTCGTCCGGCACACGCTGGACATCTATGGCAGCCAGATTCGCGACCGCGGATTCGTCATCGAGTCGCAACTGTCCCCAACACCGATCATTGGCCGTTTCGATCGCGATGCGATCGCCGAGGCGCTGCTGAACCTGCTCGACAACGCGACCAAGTACTCAGGCGACAGCAGACAGATTCGCGTCACCGTCGAGCGCGAGGACCGGGCGATGTGCCTGTCGGTCGAGGATTGGGGCATCGGCATTCCGAAAGACGAACAGGGGAAAATCTTTGACAAGTTCTACCGTGCGCGAGCCACGGCCACGAGGGCGACACCCGGGAGCGGCCTCGGCCTGACGCTGGTCAAGCACATCGCCGAGGCGCACGGCGGCCGAGTCGAGGTCTCGAGCGAGGTCGGCCGGGGAAGCCGGTTCACGATTAGGATTCCGATCCAGAACTAGTCCGTCCGGCGTCATGCCGCCAGGAGACATCTATGCAGGATCCACCCGAAGCGCGAATCCTGATCATCGAAGATGAGAAGGCCATGGTGGCGGGCTTGCAGTTCAACCTCGAAGCCAGAGGCTATCGCGTCTCGGCGGCGTACGACGGCGAGCAGGGCTGCCGCAAGGCGATTGAACTGCATCCAGACCTGGTCATCCTGGACCTGATGCTGCCCAAGCGGGACGGGTATGAGGTCTGCAAGCGACTGAAGAAGGACGTCCCAGACATTCCCATCATCATGTTGACGGCGCGAAGCCAGGAGGCCGAAGTGGTGCTCGGCTTCGAACTCGGGGCCGATGACTACGTCACCAAGCCGTTCAGCGTGCTCGAATTGATGGCGCGGATCAAGACCGTGCTCAAGCGCGCCCATCCGGAAGGCCGCGACGTGGCGCCGATCCAGTTCGGAACCGTGGTCGTGGATGTCGGTCGACACACCGCCTCGAAGGGCGGCACTCCCCTCGATCTGTCGCCGCGCGAATACGACATCATCCATTACTTCGCCGGGCGCCGGGGCGACGTCGTCTCGCGCGACGAATTGCTGGATGCCGTGTGGGGGTACGACAGCTCGTCGATGAGCCGGACGGTGGACACCCATGTGGCCAAGCTGCGGCAGAAGATAGAGGACAATCCGAAGGCTCCGAGGCACATCATTACCATCCACGGCGTCGGCTACAAGTTCCTGGGCTAGCGGCCCCGGGTTTTTGCAATCGTTGACATCAAGTTTGCGACTCTCGACACCGCCTCTTCCACACTGGAACCTGTCACGCTTTCGTGATTCGGAAGAGGGAGGCTATATGAAACGGATGATCATCGTTGCGCTGGCAGTCACGCTTTCTGCCTTTGTGGCGGCGGCCCAGGACGCGTCGGAGCTGTTCAACAGGGCAGTCCATCTGCAGGACGTCAAGGGCGACCTCGAAGCCGCGATTCCGCTGTTTCAGAAAGTCGTTACTGGATCGACCGACGCTCCGCTGGCCGGCAAGGCCCAGATGCGCATGGCGATGTGTTACGAAAAACTGGGACGAGACGAGGCCTACGACGCATACCAGAAAGTGATTCGCGACTTCGCGACACAGGCAGACCTGGTGGGTCTGGCGAAAGAAAAGCTGTCCCGTCTCAAGCGGACGACGACGGCCGCGGGAGCAGCGAAGGGGGTCACGCTCACGAAGATATATTCTGGAAAGACGTACGCCACGGCACTGTCGCCGGACGGAAAGCGGTTGGCGCTGGTCCGCTCGGAGCTCTCGTCGCGCGACATCTGGACGAGAGACGTGGCAACAGGCAAGGAAGTGCGCCTGACCACTCTTGTCAGTGTGAGTGGGGACGCCGCCTGGTCTCCTGATGGCCGATGGATCGCGTTCGCCGATCGAGACCGTGAGATCAAAGTCGTGTCGGTCGACGGGGGCCCGGTCAGAACGCTCTTCACGCCGGACTCGAAAGACCCCAACACCGCGGGTATCGCGGCCACCGGCTGGACGTCAGATTCCAGGAAGGTGACATTCCACATCCCCTCGAGAGGGCTGTTTGCCGTTCCGGCGGCGGGCGGAACGTGGGAGCGGATCCTCGCCTTCGAGAATCCTGACGAGGCCAAGCGGTACCAGGCCATGACGCTCTCGCCGGACGGCAGGTGGATCGCCTACGCGTCGACCCAGAACGGCAATGCCGACCTCTATGTAATGCCGGTCACAGGTCAGGGACCTGTTCGCGTCACCGCCACTCCGGCCTCCGAGCAGAAGCCGCGTTGGTCTCCAGACGGACACTGGCTTGCGTTTACCTCGTCTGGCGCCGAGAATCCTCAGATCTGGGCGATCAAGATATCTCCCAACGGCGGACCCGATGGGCTGCCTGTGCAGATCTCCAAGGACACGTTCGTACTGGGAGGGGATTGGACAGGAGGCTCACGTATCGGTGTCGCCGCGGCATTTCGGGCCGAGCATATTTACACCGCCAACGCCGACGGCACCGGAGAAATCCAGTTGACACAGTTTGCGGCGTTCAACGCGCGGCCACAATGGTCTCCCAATGGCGACAGGATTGCGTTTCGCTCCGATTATCGGAAACCGCTGAACACCTTCCAGCTCTGGACGATGCCGTCGGCTGGCGGAACACCAGGGCTTGTCAGCGACAGGGAAGTCGGTGGCTTCGTCTGGTCGAGGGATGGCGAGAAACTCCTGTTCCGGAATGCCTCGGAGCGCGTCACCATGGAGGTCCCCGCGAAAGGCGGGGAACCCAGGGACATCACGGCCAAGCCGGGCGGCGCCGCAGCTGGTCCGGTCTATTGGCCCGACGGCCGGAGCCAGTGCTCGACGTTTACGATCGACCCGCCGAAATTTGCCACCGCCGATGAGTTGATGAAGGAACGCATGTCAGGCATCGGCGTCACACTGTCTGGTGGCGGTGAACACCGCATCCTCATTCCCGCGGACAAGAAGGGAATCTGGTACAGCGCCTGTCGTCTGTCTCCCGATGAAAAACGGATTGCCTACATCCTGTTCGACTACGCCAAGTACGGGAAGGAGGGCATGTACTCGATCTGGACGATGGACGTCGACGGAGACTCGCGCAAACAGATCACGTTCGGAGGAGAATACGTGCTCGCCTGGTCCCCGGACGGCACGTGGATCGCGTTCGAGAAGCGAATCAAAGACATGGACTTCGAGCTCTACAAGATCGCGGCCGGCGGCGGCGAGCCCATCAACATGAACATCAAAGGCCGAAACCCGGAGTTCTCCCCGGATGGAAAGAAGATTGCCTACTCCAGGCGCATTGACTCCGGCTACGAATACTGGCTGGTGGAGAATGCCCTGCCGAAGGCGGCCGCGACGACTGCGAAGCAGAAATAGACAGGCGGTGGCCGCGAAATCTGGGGCCGCGAGATCTGGGGCCGCGCACTGGAGGCCGGGGCTTCAGCCCCGGCACTCTCACACAAACCTGACACGGGGCTGGATGGAGACGCGGCATAATCTCAGCCGTTGACCCACCAGCCCGTCGCACCTTCGTTGGGCCGCTGGTTCCGCCCACCACGCCACGTGCTGACGCTGTTTCTCGGCGTCACGGGCGTGCTCTCGCTGGCGATGGGATGGCTCGCCTGGCAGTTCGTCGCCCAGGACCGGGCTCTCGCGGCCCAGCGCGCGCAGGAACGACTCGACAATGCCGCCGAAACAGCCGTCTCCGTGCTCCGGCACGGCATCGACGAAATCACGCAGCGGCTCGACGCGCTCTCGAAGTTGCCTCCCAACCTGGCGCCCGCCACATTTGCGGCGCAGACTTCTGCCGTCGGAGACGATGCGGCGCTGGTCCTGACTGCCGAGCGGAGCATCGATGTCTGGCCTGCCGGCCGCCTCGTCTACTACCCGGCTGCGGCGCTTACACGGAACTCGCCGGACTTGACGATCGCGGCGTTTGCCTCGGGCGAAGAACTCGAGTTCCAGCGTCGCGATCTCGCCGGTGCTCTCCGCGCATTCGATCCGCTCACCCACTCGGCCAACCTGCAACTCCGGGCCGGCGCGCTCCTTCGAACCGCGCGGATCTGGGCACAACTCCGCCAGCCTGATCGCGCGCTCGGCGCCTACGAGCAACTGGCCGGGTTGGGAGCAACCCCCGCCGAGGAGGTGCCGGCCGGACTCCTGGCGCGATACGGCCGATGCCTTGTGCTGCGAGAGTCTGGACGAGGCCGCGACCTTGGCAGCGAGTCCGCCGAACTCGAACGCGATCTCAACGCCGGCACGTGGCGGTTGACGCGCGCCGAATACGAGTTCTATCAGGCGCAGGCTCGCGCCTGGCAGCCCTCGACGCGCGTCTCCGAGCCGAAGACGGCGCCGACCGCGAGTGAGCAGTTGTCGGCCGCCGTTGCCGCTATCTGGAACGAGTGGGAGACTGCCCGCGCGTCCCCGACGGCGGCAACCGGCAGCAGGTTGGTGGCCGCTGAAAGCGCCGCCGTGCTTGTCGCGTGGCGCAGCACAGCCGGACGAGTAGCCGCATTGGTTGCCGGACCGCGGTTCATCGACGCGCATTTTGTTGAGCCTGCCCGTGCCGCACTCACCCGCTACCGCGCCCGCGTGATCCTCGCCGACGCTGATGGCCACTCGCCCGGCGGCGACCGACGAACGGGCGGCGACGCGCCCACCGGCAGCGACCGTCACCTGCAGCGCGCGGCCGCCGACACCGGCCTCCCCTGGTCCGTCCGCATCGTCGACGCCGATCCCGGCGCGGAAATCGCGATGACCGCGAGCCGTCGTCAGGTCGTTTTCGCCGGCCTTGTCGCCCTCGGTTTGTTCGTGCTGGCGGGCGGCACCTTCATCGTCCGCGCGGTCAATCGCGAACTCGAGGTGTCACGGCTGCAAACCGACTTTGTCGCGGCCGTGTCGCACGAGTTCCGGACGCCGCTCACGTCGATGCGGCAAGTGAGCGAGTTGCTGCTCGAAGGACGGGTGCCGGAGGCGCGTCGCGACGAGTACTACCGGATGCAGCAGCGCGACAGCCAGCGACTGCAGCGCCTGGTCGAGTCGTTACTCGACTTCGGCCGGATGGAATCGGGCGCGCGGGAGTACCGCCCCGAGCCGGTCGACATCACGGCGCTCGCGCGCGCGGTCGCCGACGAGTTCTCGGCGGGCGTGGCAGCGGCAGGCTACAGGGTGGAGTCGACGCTGCAGTCTGAGGGCACGTGTGTCTCAGCGGATCGCGAGGCGCTTGGGCGCGCGATCTGGAACCTCCTCGACAACGCGGTCAAGTACTCGCCGTCGCACAAGACCGTGTGGCTGACGACTGCGGTCACTGGCGATTCTGTGATGATCTCGGTGAGGGATAAGGGTATCGGCGTGCCGCCGGAGGACCAGCGCCGCATCTTCGACAAGTTCGCCCGCGGCGCCAATGCCGCTGCGATCGGCGCGAAGGGCACGGGCCTGGGACTCGCGATGGTCCAGCACACCGTCAGCGCGCACGGCGGGAATGTGCAGGTGGAAAGCACGCCTGGCGATGGCAGCACGTTCACGATCACGCTTCCCCGAGGAGGGCCCGATGCCGCGCATCCTGATTGTCGAAGATGAGTTGTCGATCGCCACACTGCTGGGCGACGATCTCGCGCTCGACGGCTACGATGTGGAGATCGTTGGGGACGGCGAGTCAGCCATTGCCGCCGCAGCGGCCCGCCGCTTCGATCTGGCACTCCTCGATGTGATGCTGCCCGGCAAGGATGGCTTCGACGTGTGCCGCGAACTGCGCGCCTCGGGCCAGCGTATGCCGATCATCATGCTCACCGCGAAGACGCAGGAATCCGACAAAGTGATGGGCCTCGAGATCGGCGCCGACGACTACGTCACAAAGCCCTTCAGCCCCCGCGAACTGCGGGCGCGGATCAAGGCCGCGCTGCGCCGGGCGGCCGGCGAAACGCCCGAGGTCTACCGCTTCGGCCAGATGGAGGTGGACTTCGGCCGGCGGGAGCTCCGATTGGGCGGCCAGGCCGTTGAGGTGACGACGATCGAGTTCAAGCTGCTGTCGGCTTTCATCCGGCATCGCGGCCACGTGCTTTCGCGCGAGGAGCTTCTCGACGAGGCGTGGGGGCACGGCGTGTATGTCACCGATCGCGCCGTCGATACGCACATCGTCAACCTGCGCCGAAAGATCGAGCCCGACCCGGCCGTCCCGCAATACGTCGTGAGCGTGCGGGGCGCCGGGTATCGCTTCGACGGGTAGTCGCCGAGCTGCGTCAGCCGACTCGCATCGGCAGTGTGAGGCGCTGGTTCGCGACGCCTCACACGAACCTGATACGGATGTCATGTCTTCTCCATCTGCGGGCGAGATGATGGGTGCGGAGGAAACGACAATGCCGAAGACCAACCGTTCTCGAGCGTGGCGGAGAATCGCGGTAGTGGCGCTCGCCGTCGTGGCGCTTGTCGCGGGTTCGATGGCGGTGTTCGCGCAAAAGACCGATCCGGCCGAGCTTCTCATGCAGGCAGCGCGGAACAAGCAGGTCGTCGAGGGCAAGCTCGACGAGGCCATCACGATCTATCGCGACGTGCTGGCGAAGTACGGCGCGAACAGGCCTGTGATCGCGCGAGCGCTGGTCGGACTCGGTCAGTGCTACGAAAAGCTCGGCGCGACGCAAGCGGCGGAAGCGCGGAAGGCCTACGAGACCATCGTCGCCCAGTACGGCGATCAGCAGGACGCCCTCGCCCTCGCGCGCGTGCGCCTGGCGGCGCTGGCGGGAACGGCCGGCGCGGCGGGCAGTTCGACGCTGGCCGTGAGGAGGATCTGGGCGGGAGCGGACATCACCGGCCAAGTGTCTTTCGACGGGCACTTCCTGTCGTTCACGGACTGGGGGTCCGGTGGCAACGTGGCTATCCGCGACCTCGCAACCGGCCAGAAGAAGGTGTTGATCAGCGAGGGCAACATCGGTGCGTCTGGAGGCTACGCCGAGTATTCCGTGCCGTCGCCAGACGGGAAGAGCATCGCCTACGCCTGGAGCGGCAAGAACAGCGGGTACGATTTGCGCGTCGTCGGGCTCGATGGCTCGAAGCCGCGGGTCCTTCAAGCGGCTGGAAATGGAGTCCAACACCACATTCCCTTGGCATGGTCGCCTGACGGCAGGCACCTGCTTGCCGAATTCGTGAAGGCTGATGGGGCCCGCGACATGATGCTGGTGGCCGTCGCCGATGGATCCGCGAAGCTGTTGAAAGCCGTGGGAAGGGACCCGTCTCCAGGCGGAGTGTTCTCTCCTGACGGACGTTACATCGCCTGGGCGACCAGAGAGGGGCTTTGCCGCGTTGATATCCAGACCGGGATTGAGCTGTCGCTCATTTCGGATCGGTCGACACACAGCGTGCTGGGGTGGGCCCCGGATGGAAGGCACATTCTGTTTTCCAGTGAGCGTTCGGGATCAGCCGACGCATGGCTCGTCGCCGTCACCGACGGGAAGGCTCACGGCGAACCGATGTTCGTCAAGAAGGAATGGGGCTCTCTGCCCATGGGCTTCACCAGTACGGGTGCTTTCTACTACGGGGTCAATAACAACGTCGGGAGCGTCCTGATTGCCGAACTCGACCCGGCCGGCGGTACCCCGGCGTCGCCCCCGGAACCGGCATTCCGGCATGGCAATACCTGGGCGTCAGCCTGGTCTCCAGATGGACGCTCGCTGGCAGCCGTTCTCCGCAGCGAGCGGAGCCAGGCGGTGATCATCCGCTCGATGGCCACGGGCGAGGAGCGGGAATTCCAGGTCGGCGAGAGCGGGATCGGAATGGGTGGTCTCAGATGGACACCGGACGGAGACGCGGTCGTGGTTCCGGCCTCGGGTTCATGGAAAGGTGACAACCTGCTCCGAATCGACGTGCGTTCGGGAAAAGTGACCTCGCTGATGTCGCTTCCCGCTTTGGGCGGCTGGCCTCGGTTCCACTTCTCTCGAGATGGGAACACGATCTTCTACGTCAGGCCGCCCGTTCCTCCGGCAGACTCGAATGGGGCGCGCCTCATGGCCCGCGATCTGCGATCGGGTCAGGATAAGGTCGTCGTTGAAAGACGAGGACTTTACGCGGGCGTTGTGTCGCCCGACGGCCAGCGACTCCTCATCGCGGTCGGGGAAGGCAAGTCCCAGGTGCTGCTCATCATGCCGGTGTCCGGCGGACCCGTCCGGGAGCTGGTGAGAGTCGACGGCGAAAAGGAGATCCCCTTCTGGGGTTCGCCGTCGTGGACGGACGATGGCCGCTCCGTCGCCTTCGTGAAAGGCGTCAAAGGGAAGGCCGGGCAATGGCAACTGTGGCGCATCGCGGCCGAGGGCGGAGAACCACAACCGATGGGGCTGATTGTTGCGAATCAATTGTTGGGGATGGGGTTGCACCCTGATGGCCGGCGCGTGGCGATCAGCGATGTCAAGGTGGACCTCGAGGTCTGGGTGATGGAGAACTTCCTGCCGAAGCCGGGCGCCGCGCCCAGCGCCAAAGCGAAGTAGATCGGGGAACCGGAGCCTGGCGGCTGAGTGCCGGGCCTCAAGGCCCGGCCTACATTCGGACAGCCCCGGCAGACGGAATCGGAATCGATGTAGGCCGGGGCCTCCGCCCCGGCGAGCGGAATCGGAATCGATGTAGGCCGGGGCTTCCCCGGCCTGAGCGGAGTCGCCCCTCGGCGTTGCTCGGGACGACCCTGAGCTCGTCGAAGGGTCGAAGGCAGCCCCGGCACTCAGGTTCGTCTAGCGGGCAGCGTTAAGCAGCGTCAGGAGCTGCTTCGACGACTGGTAGCCGACTGCGCGCCCGATCTCCTTGCCATCCGGCCCGAGCACGATCATCGTCGGATACCCAATGACGTTGAACTTGGTGGCAAGCGCCTTCTCGAGGTCGCCGTCGAGCTTGACGCCGATGTAGCCGGCACCAAGCACGGAGACGACCTCGGCGTCCGACCACACCCACTCTTCCATCGTCTTGCATGGCCCGCACCAGTCGGTCCAGAAGTCGATGATGACGCGCTGGCCCGCCTTCTTCGCGGTCGCCTGCGCCTCGGCCAGTTGCTTGCTCCAGGCAAACGGCGTCTTCGCCCGCGGCCGCGGTCGCTCCTCTCGCAGGCCGTCGTCGCCGGCCCGATCCTCGGCCTTGGTCACGGGGCGATCGACCACCGCGAAGGTGATGGACCGGCCGTCCGGGCTGAAGCTCTGGAATTGCAGGACGAGTTCTTTCGCGGCGGTCTTGACGAACATCAACCGCTTGGTGCCCATCGCCTCGCTGATCGACAGTACCTTCTTCGGCGCGTCCGGCGCACTCGCCTCGAGCACGCTCCACATGTCCTCGTTGTCGAAGATCGCATCGTTATTGGAGTCCATCGCCGCGACCAGCGCCTCGACGCCGCCGATCGAGGTCGTGCCGCTTCGCCACGATCCAACCGAGAAACGCAGGATGTCGGGGACGACGTCACCCTGGCGCACGATCCACATCGACACCATGTACGGCTCTGCGACATCGCCTTGGGGCCCACGACCGTACGGAACAGTCAGCTCGATGTTCGAGAACGACGTCCACACGTCGCCGGTCTTCTCGCGTGGCGCCGGCTTGGCGACAAACGCGGGGCCGTCATCGGCGAAGTTCCCGTTGCGGTTCTTGTCGACGTAGATACGGCAGAGATCCTTCGGGTTGCCGGCGTCGGCGGTGGCCAGCACGCGCACCCACGATGATTCGCCGGGTCCGATCTTGATCGTGCCAGCCTTCGCAGGACGGATCGCCCCCTCCGGCAGCGTCGCCGTCGCGGCGACGTCGACGATGGGTACCTGCGTGCCCTTCGGGCTGAAGTTGGGAGCCGGGCCCGTCGTGCCGCCGCGTGTCCGGTACGCGAGATCGACTCGCACGACCTGCTGCGCCTCGGCCACGCACGTGGCACCCAGCATCACACCCAGGACTGCCGTCGCTGCTATCCTTCGTGTCACCGTCATTTCTGTACTCCCAATCTCAATGAACGGCCAGTCGAATCCCCTGACCGAATCCTGACAAATCTCGAGGTGCTGCCGACAACGTCTCTGGAATTGCTGGGTTCTGGACCTGACACCGGTTCACGCGCCGCGATCACGCGATCGCTCGGAATGGATTCTCGACGTGCACGCCGCCGTAGTCACGTCCGTCCGCCAGGTCCTCAGACAGCACCGTCGCGCAGCCGAGTGCCCGTGCGGCCTCGATCACCGCGGCGTCCCAGTACGAAATCCTGGAGCGATGTGCGGTCGAGGCGGCTGCCTGCATGATCGGCACGGTAGCGTCCTGCACAGGAAAGCGCAGCCAGGCCTCTACGAGCAGCGACGCCTGGTCGTGCGTGAGATGGTGCCGACGAGTGGGCCGCGTGGCCTGGACATAGAACTCCTGGAGCACTTGCACTGAGAGCGCGAGGTCGGTGGAATCCAGCAGCGCCCGGGCGGTTGTCGCCTTGGCTGCCTCGCCCGGGTCCGTGCTGACCGCGTACAGGAAGACGTTGGTGTCAACGAAGCGCACGGTCGTGCACCTGGTCGCGGGTCAATCGGTCGCGCGCGCTGAAGCGGCGAACGTCGGCCAGTACCTGATCCTGGAGTCGACGACGGCGCTCGAAGTCAGTCTCGGCCGTCCCGACATCGGTGAGGAATTGGCGAACCATGGCGCTGACAGACGTGTTCTGCTCAGCTGCCCTGATCCGGGCGCGACGATAGACGTCGTCTGGGAGTGATACCGTGACATTTGGCACATTGTTACAGTATCACAGTGCCAAGAGTGCATCAACCGCTGCAATGCGAATCGGAGAGGATCGAGATCCGGCCAGGACGTCGCTGGTCGAACGCCACGCCACTAACCGAGTCTTGACAGATTGCTGTCGGCGGCAACATTCGAACGTGTTTGAATAGCGCGAACCCACACGATGCGTCTTGACAGAATCTGGGGAGGCAACTCCCGCTCGCTCGCCGTCTTGTTGGTGGCGGTCGCCGTCCCGCCGGCCGTGACGCTCGTGTGGCTCGGCGTGCAGCTGCTCCAGCAGGATCGCTCACTGCTCGCGCAGCGCGAATGCTCCGTCAGCAACATCGGTGGGACGAGGCATTGCGCGCATTCGGTCTTCTGGCGGACATTCGCGACGTGGACATCGCGGGAGCACCCGCCGATCTCCAGGCTCGCCGGGCCGCTTGTGGGGTGCTCGAGGAAGCAGGCCGAACAGCCGCACTCGCGGCGGCGTCACAGGCTCTGGAAGCTGACCTTGTTGCCGGCCGCTGGCTGCTCGACCGCCCGGCGTGGGAATTGGCCGCCGCCGATCTCGAACGCTGGACGCGTCACTCACTCCCGATCGCCACCGACCGCGGACTCTTCTCCGATGTCGCGATGGCCTTGATGAACGAACGGCAGAGCGGCGCCTGGCCCGGACGCTCTCTCTCAGGACGCCGATTGGTCACCGCAGGCGACACCGACATCACGGCCGTGTGGCGGACGCAGGGATCACAGACAGCTGCGCTCGCGATCTCTCCGGCGGTGCTGCGGGCGTGGCTAGCACGCGCGAATGACGCCAGCACAGCAACAGGCGACAGGCTGTGCGTACTCACGCCATCGGGACAGGTGCTGGCGGACAACGGCCCGATGACCCCTCAGCCCCTCATCAAAGCGCGGGCGTCAGACACGACTTCGACAGGACAGAGACCGGCAGGCAACACGCCCCTCGCGCGCCCGACACCCATCAACCCCCAGACGCCCAGCACGTCTGCCACAACGCAGGTGCCGGCAGACAGCGCACCGACCGCGGAAGGATCCGCCGTCCGGATGGCCGCGTCCGACACCGGACTGCCCTGGACGGTCGTGCTGAGTCCCGGGCCGTCGTCTCCACTCGCGGCCGAGTTCGCGGCGCGCAAGCGCCTCTTGGCCGCGGGCCTTGTCGCAATTCTGATGTTCCTCGCGGGCGGCAGCTACTTCCTGTGGCGCGTCGTCCGTCGCGAACTTGCGGTGGCGCAACAGCAGCAGGACTTCGTCGCGGCGGTCTCGCACGAATTCCGCACGCCGCTCACCTCGCTGCGTCACACCACCGAACTCCTCCAGGAAAGCGATGCAGTCCCGCCGGAGCGGCGCCACGCGTTCTACGAATCACTCGGCCGAAACACCGAGCGCCTGCATCGGCTCGTCGAGTCGCTTCTCGATTTCTCGCGGATGGAAAGCGGAAAGAAGTCGTACGAGTTGCGGCCGCTGGATGCGGGCCAACTCGTCGGACGCATCGTCGCTGAGTTTCGGCAGGAGGTCGGGTCGCGGGGCGTCACGGTTGACCTGGACGTGGCAGATGGCGACCGCCTGTCCGTGCGCGCGGACGCCGCCGCACTCACCAACGCCGTCTGGAACCTGCTCGACAACGCGGTGAAGTACTCGCCGCAGACGCCCGTGGTTCACGTGTCGGTCGCCCGCCGCGGAGCCGACACCGTGGTAGCGGTGCGCGACCAGGGGCTCGGGATCCCCGCGCACGAGCAGAAGGATGTGTTTCGCCGGTTCGTTCGCGGCGGTCAAGCCACGCGCCTCGGCATCAAGGGCACGGGACTCGGACTCGCCATTGTCTCTCACATCGTTTCGGCGCATGGCGGCTCCATCGAACTTGCATCCGAGGAGGGCGCGGGCAGCATGTTCAGCGTGGTGCTTCCGGCCGAACGCGAGACGCATGGCAGGGGATTCATCATTGCCGAATAAGACCAGTCCCCGTCACCGCGGCGAAAGCCGGGGTCCAGAGAGGTACGCCGGTGGATTCCGGCGTACGCCGGAATGACGGACTGACCAGAGGATCAGCCATGGCCAAGATTCTCATCGTCGAAGACGAGCCCGACATCGTTCTAAGTCTCGAAGAAGACCTGCGCCGCCAGGGACATCAGACAACCGCCGCGAAGGATGGCGCCCAAGGGCTCTCGCTCGGCAAGCAGGGGACATGGGAT
>Ga0334722_10002080_pt1 | contig 23267 bp, 18 predicted proteins | sample C3_bottom_MG_FD_207210 | JGI IMG/M metagenome (GOLD analysis project Ga0334722, IMG submission 207210) | Sediment microbial communities from Yellowstone Lake, YNP, Wyoming, USA - C3_bottom | ecosystem: Environmental > Aquatic > Freshwater > Lake > Sediment | place: USA: Wyoming | collected... | reverse complement strand
CAGGCTGGCGATCGCATACGACCACGACCTCACCGACGTCGCGCGCGTGCTGGCGGGCCTGGACCCCGAGGACGCGCAGCGCTTTGCCGCCGTCACGTCCCGGCCGGCCTGGAAGGCCCACAAGGCCGCGTTCGACACCAACTGGTCGCAGATCGAGCAGCAGCGCTTCACGGTGATGCGGGCGTGGCGCGACCGGGAGCTCAAGCCGGTCGTGGACGGCTGCGACGTGCTCTTCTACCCCTTCGGCGGGCCGGACTTCATCAACGCGCACCTCTTCAATCCGACGTGCCAGACCTACCTGCTGTTCGGCCTCGAGCCGACCGGCAGCGTGCTGCGGCTCGACAAGCTCACGCCGGAGAAGGCGGACCGGGCGCTGGGGGAAATCCGCGAAGCGCTGTCCGACATCTTTAAGCGCGGCTACCTGATCACCCAGACGATGGAGAAGGAACTGCGCACGCCGCAGGTGGACGGCACGCTCCCGATGATGATGGTGTTCCTGGCCCGTCTCGACGCCAGAATCGTCTCGATCGAGTTCGGCGGATCCAGCCCGTGGGATCCGACGGCGCCCGCGCCGACGCGCGCCGGCCGGCTCCCGTCCGTCACGGTCGCCTTCGTCGCGAAGGACTCCGACCGGATTCAGAAGGTCAGCTACATCCGCGTCGACATGATGAACCCGGGATTCTCGCAGCGCGCGACGCTCCTCGCGTACCTGAAGGGACTCGGGCCGGTGACGACGTTCGTCAAGTCGGCGTCGTACCTGATGCATGACGATCGCTTCTCCATGGTGCGGGACATCGTGCTGACGCAGTCAAAGGCGCTGCTGCAGGACGACACCGGCGTGCCGTTCCACTTCCTCGATCCGGCGAAATGGACGCTGACGTTCTACGGGAAGTACTCGCCGCCGATCAGCGACTTCAAGTACGGGTTCCAGAAGGACCTCGACGCCGTGTTCAAGCAGCCGGGCACCGCGCGCGAACTGCCGTTCACGTTCGGCTACCACTGGCAGCAGGGCACGTCGAGTGTGATCCTCGCGGTCAGGAAACCGGCAGGTCAGTAGCGATTTCCGCCAGCGGCAGCCACGTCTCCGGATCCTGGGCGGCCAGGGTCCGGAGGTACAGCCGGACCGATTCCACCGGGAACTCCCCCGCCAGCGCCAGCGCGGCGGTGCGCAGCGCCGCCGGGTCCGGCGCAGCGGTCGCCGCGTCCGCGATCATGCCGTCCTTGTGAGGAATGCCCAGGCGGTTGAGAAACGCCTCGAGCATGGGACGCTGGACGCCGAGGTGGTACACCACCAGCGCCCGGTTCGCCACGCCTTCGGAGACCTGGAGGAGGTGGGCCAGCTGCCGCACCCGCTTCTCGACCGGCTGCGACAGGACGCTCTGCGGGCGGAACCGGAGCTGCCTGGCGATCAGCTGGACGGCTTCGATCTGCTGGGGAACGGAGTCGGTATCGGCCCACAGCGCCTGCGAGAGCGCCAGCCGCTGCTCGGTCGTCAGCTCGCGCCACAGCTTTGCGGGGCCTGCCGGAGTTTCCTGGTGCGCCACACGGTCCTCCAATGGTCGGCCGGCCGCCGCCAAGGCGCCGGGCCGCCTTATTCTATCCAACCGGCGTCAACGGCGTTGCCTGTCATGACCCGGCGCGCGTAAGATTCGTATGCGGCGCCGGGCGGGCGCCGCCGAGAGGACACCCATGAGCCTGAGCCGTTGGTGGCGTGACAAGCGGTTCGATCGCGCCTACCGGAAGTCCATCAAGGCGGACCTGGCGCGCATCGGCGCGACGTACAAGACGACGTTCGAAGCCGCGAAGGCGGGCAACGACTTCGATGTCGCCATGACGGCGTACCTGAAGGAATGCCGGCTTCCCGACCTGCGCCTCGAGACGCTCACGAGCCGCCGGCTGCGCCGGAAAGCGGAGCGCCACGGCATCGACACGCCGCGGGACTGGTGGATTCACGACGAAGAGCACGACCTGTGGTACTTGACGCCTGACGGGCGCCGGCAGCTCAAACGCCGCGTGACGCAGGAACGCATCTGGACGATCAAGCAGTGGTTCCATGCCCTGACGCCGGTGGTCGCGCTGCTCGTCGGCCTGCTGGGCGTGCTGATCGGCCTCGTCGGGATCTGGCGCTGGCCATGATCGCCGGCACCCGCCGGCGGGCGGCCGGGGCCGCCCTGGCCTGCGTTCTTGCGATCGCCGTGGCGGCGAACCCGTCGTCGCAGCCCCTTCGGCCGCGGGCGCGCGATCTCGGCATCGCACCCGGCGTGCTCGCGCCGGGCCCGCTCAACGCCATCACCGATGTCGCCGGTGTCCGCGTCGGGCAGACCACGATTATCCAGGGCGACACGGTCCGGACGGGCGTCACCGCGGTGCTGCCGCACGCCGGCAATCTCTTCCAGGACAAGGTGGCCGGCGCCGTGTTCGTCGGCAACGCCTTCGGCAAGCTCGCCGGCTCCACGCAGGTCGACGAACTCGGCACGATTGAAACGCCCATCGTCCTCACCAACACGCTGGCGGTCGGCGTCGCCGTCGATGCCGTGGCCGGGTGGACGATCGCCCAGCCCGGCAACGGCGACGTGCGGTCGGTCAACGCCCTGGTGGGCGAAACGAACGACGGCGGGCTCAACGACATCCGCGGGCGCCACGTGACGCGCGACCATGTGATCGCGGCGATCGCGGCCGCGCGCGACGGCGCGGTGGACGAGGGGACGGTCGGGGCCGGCACCGGCACGCAGGCGCTCGGCTGGAAGGGCGGCATCGGCACGTCGTCCCGCGCGGTTCCCGCCCCCGGCGGAACGGCGGGATCGGGTGTCGCGGCCTACACCGTGGGCGTGCTGGTGCAGACGAACTTCGGCGGCGTGCTGACCATCGACGGCGTGCCGGTGGGCAAGGCGCTCGGCCGCCACGCGTTTGCGCCGGCGCCCCCGCCCGGCGCGGGCGCCGGCGCGGATCCCGCCGACGGATCCTGCATGATTGTCGTGGCCACCGATGCGCCCATCGACGCGCGCGACCTGAAGCGCCTTGCGGCGCGGGCCGTGTTCGGCCTGGCGCGGACCGGGTCGTCGTTCAGCAACGGCAGCGGTGACTTCGCGATCGCGTTCTCGACGGCCGCCACGATGCGCAGCCGGTTCAACGCGCGGACGCCGGTGTCGCGCACGATTCTCCCGACCGACGGCGTGTCGGGTCTGTTTGAAGCCGCGCTGGAGGCGACGGAAGAAGCCGTCTACAACTCGCTCCTGCGCGCGACCACCGTCACGGCGGGCGCTCGCACGGCCGAGGCGATTCCCATCGACAAGGTCAGGGAGTTGCTGGCTGCGTACGGCCGCCAGCCGAAGACGTTCTGAGCCGGCGCGCCCGGCGCCGGCCCGGGTACCCGCCTACAGTTCCTGTTGCAGCGGCGTCGAAATAAGCGGCTCGGTCGGCAGCGTCTTCGGGCCGGCCTCGGTGCACACCGCGAAGTCCGACGGATACATCGACACGCCGGCGTACTCGCCCCTGGCGTTGAGCACGTAGAAGATCATCTGGAACGCCGGGTTACCGCTCCTGGTCAGCAGGCGCTTCTCGATCGTGTTCGCCCTGATGCGCTTCAGCGCCGTCATGCCGGCGTCCTTCGGCGACGCCCCGCGGCGCATCTCCTCGACGACCAGGAACGAGCACAGGTTGTAGAGATTGGCCTCGCCGCGGCCGGTGGACCCCGCCGCGCCCACCTCGCCGTCGACGTACAGGCCGGCGCCCAGGATTGGCGAGTCGCCCGCCCGCCCCGGGATCTTCCAGGCCATCCCGCTCGTCGTCGTCACACCGCAGATCTCGCCCTTCGGGCCGAGGCCGCTGCAGTTGATCGTGCCCCAGAAGTGATCGAGTTCGATGAGGCCGTCCTTCACCATCTGGAGGCCGGCCTGGTAGTTCGCGGCGGATCGCTTGATGGGATCGAGGTAGTGATCGGGGTCCGTCCGCCGCTTCCACTCGAGCCAGAGCCGGCGGGACGTGGGCGTGTTGAGGTCGTCTTCAATGGTGAAGCCGAGCGTGCGGGCGAACTCCTGCGCGCCCTTGCCGACGAGCAGGTGATGGTCCGTCAGATCCGCCACCGCTTTGGCGACGAGGGCGGGCGTGCGCACGCCCTCGATGCAGGCGACGGCGCCTGCCCGTTTCCTGGGCCCGTGCATCACGGACGCGTCGAGCTGGACAACGCCTTCGGCGTTGGGCAGCCCGCCGTAGCCCACGCTGTACTCTGCCGGGTCGAGCTCGCAGAGGTTGACGCCGGCGACGACGGCGTCGAGCACGTCGGATCCGCCGGCGATCAGTTTGAACGCCTTCTCGATGCCCGTGACGTCGCCGCCGTTCTTGAACTGGTTGCCGTTCGACGACGAGATCACCACCGGCCCGACCGTCTTGCGGGCCATGACCGTCGGCGCCTGCGCTCCCGCCGGAACGGACGTCACTGCGGCGGCCGCGACCGCGGCAGCGCCTGACAGGACAAACTCGCGGCGATTCACTTTCGGGCTCATGTGTCGGCTCCTCGCGGGGGAATCTTCCGCCGCCGATTCTATCTGCGATGGGTTGAGCCGACAACCGGTCGGCGCCGGCGATTGACGCGCCGGCGCCTCCCGGCCGCGTTTGACGCCCGGCGGTTGCACCGATACCATACAGCTCTGCTCTCATTTGTGCGGTTTTTACGGGGTTTTCCCAAATGACGCCTGCGCCGCCGCGCTTCCCGGAACGCATCAAGGACATCGGTGACCTCGCCTCGGACGTCTGGTGGAGCTGGAACGACCGGTCGCGGGAGCTGTTCCGGCGCCTGGACTACGAGCTGTGGCGGTCGACGCAGCACAACGCCGTCCAGATGCTCCGGCTGATTTCGCCGGATCGCCTCGAGGCCGTGTCCCGCGATCGCACGTTCCTGGCGCTCTACGACGACATGATCCGCGGGCTGCGTGAAGCGCGGACCGGGAAGAACTCGTGGTGGGAGAAGGAGAAGAACGGCCATCCCGTCGGCACGATCGCGTACTTCTCGGCCGAGTTCGCCCTGCACAAGTCACTGCCGATCTACGCCGGCGGCCTCGGCGTCCTCGCCGGCGACATCTGCAAGGAAGCCAGCGACCTCGGCCTGCCGTTTGTCGGCGTCGGCTTCATGTATCCCCAGGGCTACTTCCATCAGCGCGTCACCGCCGACGGCTGGCAGCTCGAGAAGTACGAGAAGCTGGACTGGGACGAGGCCCCCATCGAGCCGGCGATGCAGGGCGACGGGTCCCGGTGCATCGTGGACGTGCCGCTCGACGGCCGCTCGGTCAAGGTGGCGGCGTGGAAGGTCCGCGTGGGGCACGTCGCGCTCTACCTGCTCGACACGGACGTGGACGGCAACGCGGCGTGGGATCGCGAACTGACCGCGCGCCTCTACAGCGGCGACCAGGAGACGCGCATCCAGCAGGAGATCATCCTGGGCCTGGGCGGCGTGCGGGTGCTGCAGGCCATGGGTGTCGCGCCCGTGCTCTACCATCTGAACGAAGGCCACGCGGCGTTCGTCGTGCTCCAGCGGCTGTGGGACATGGAGAGCCGCGGCGCGTCGTTCGACGAGGCGATGGCCGAAGTGCGCCGGACGACCGTGTTCACGACCCACACGCCCGTCGCCGCCGGCCACGACGCGTTCCCGTTCCGCCTGGTCGAGACGTATCTCGGTTCGGCCCGGCAGGACCTGCCGGGCTGGCGTGATCGCTTCCTCGGCCTGGGCAGCTACGACAGCGGTCTCGGCCCGATGTTCAACATGACCGCGCTCGCCATGCGGTCGTCGTCCGGCATCAACGCGGTCAGTCAGCTGCACGGCCAGGTGACGCGGCAGATGTGGACGGGGCTGTGGCCGGGCGTGCCTGTCGATCAGATTCCCGTCCGCGCCGTCACCAACGGCGTGCATACCGGCACGTGGCTCGCGACCGCCCTCGCCCAGCTCTTCGACCGGGCCATCGGGGCGAACTGGCGTGAGCGGATCGACGAGCCCGAATTCTGGGATCGCGTCCTGGACATCCCGGACGCGGACCTGCTCGGCGTGCGGCAGACACTGCGCAGCGAACTGTTCCACTTCATCCGCGACCGGGCCCGCACGCGCTGGGGCACGCACTACGGCAGCGCGGCCCAGGTGGTGGCCGCCGGCACGCTGCTCGACCCGGATGCGCTCACCATCGGCTTCGCGCGGCGCTTCACCGGCTACAAGCGGCCGGAGCTCGTGTTCCACGATCCCGCGCGGCTGGCCGCCATCCTCGGGGCCTTCCGCCGGCCCGTCCAGCTGGTGTTCGCGGGCAAGGCGCACCCGGCCGACGAAACCGGCAAGCACCACCTCCAGCAGGTGTACCAGAAGGCCGCCGACCCCGCGTTCGGGGGCCGGGTGGCGTTCGTCGACGACTACGACCTGCACGTCGCGCACTATCTCGTGCACGGCTGCGACGTCTGGCTGAACAACCCGCGCAAGCCGATGGAGGCGAGCGGCACGAGCGGCATGAAGGCGGCCATCAACGGCGTCCCGCACATGAGCATCGGCGACGGCTGGTGGGCCGAAGGGTTCCACGACACCAACGGCTGGCTGATCGACGGTGGTGTGTCGGGCGGCGATCAGGCGGCGCAGGATGCGGCCGACGCGAACGCGCTCTACACGCTGCTCGAAACGAAGGTCGTGCCGACGTTCTACGACCGCGACGCCAGCGGTATCCCGCGTGCGTGGCTGCAAATCGTGAAGGAGTCGATCCGCACGGCGCTGGCGAATTTCACCACGCGGCGGATGGTCAAGCAGTACGTGGAAGAGATGTACGCCCCCGTGCTGGGCCTCGCGTCGCGCCGCCAGGCCGGTTCAGCCGACTGAGGGCCCGGCCCCGCCCCGGCAATCTGGGATAAGATCGCATCGATGGCCCGGAAGACGACGGAAAAGCCCAAGTGCGCGCTCTGCGGCGCGAAGGAACTCTCGGAACCGCGCGGCGACGAACGCTACTGCTCCGCCTGCTGGGACAAGAAGATTGCCGTCGAGGAAATTGTCGCGAACGAGTTCGCGGTCAAGCGCTATATCCGGGCCCACAGCGCCGAGAAATACCTCGTCTATCACTCGACGCTCAAGCGCCCCTGCGGCCAGTTGATCGTCATCGACGACGGGTACGACCTGTTCCTGACGCTGATTCTCTACCCGTCGTTCCTGTGGGACGACCCGGCGTACCACCTCGAAGGGGACCCGGAACACCGCAGTTTCGCGGAGATCGTCGTCGACGTGGTGGTGTCCGAAGTGATCGAGCCGTGGGGCGGCGGGAAGTGGCACCTCGAGGTCTACCGGTCGGCCGGTCCGGAGCCGGAAGACTGGAACGGCGAGGTCTGAGTTGAGCTTTCGCCGCCGCCGTCCTATAATCCGGCCGGTTGATCTCGTGGCCAGACGGCCTTATGCATGCCCCCTGGAGGGAATATGACTCGCCTGTCTTACGCCGCTGCGGCGGTGCTCGTCATGCTGGTATTGACCGTTGGAACCCTGGTGGCCCAGACCGCGTTCGTGGCGCCAATCAAGGGTGAGGCGGAGATCCAGGTTCTGCCCATCAAGGCGGTACCCGACTTTGCCGCCAAGATGGTGAAGACCGTGATCCGGGTGAAGAATGCCTCGCCGACCGGCTCGATCGTGGGCCTGAAGGTGGAACAGTTCTGGTACGACAAGGCCAACGCGGTGTTGACGGCCACGAGCGGAAGGATCCGGACGCCGCTCAAGCCGGGCGAAGAGGGGAAGATCGAACTGCAGCTGCCCTACGACGCGAAGATGTTCCGCGAGCAGTACGTCTTCACCCACCAGAACGGCAAGATCAAGATCAAGCAGGTCAAGAACTTCTAGCGCCGACCCGGCCCCGCTAGGGGACGATTCGGATGGCCACTTCGCGGGCGATGCTCCTGGGATCCCCAAGACTCGCCCGCGCTTCCACCTTCAGCACGTAGAGTCCCGGCGCCAGGCCGGCCAGCGGGACCTTGGACGTGTACCCGTACCCTCCCCGCGACCCCGTGAGTTCCGAGCTCCGCCGCGTCTCGCCGTTGCTGAACACGGTCTCTCCGCCGTCCGACCGCAGCGTCGTGGTGATATCCACGGCGTGGCCGACGGCGCCGATGTTGTCGTAGACTTCGGCCAGCACCGTCAGCTGATCGCGAGATGTGAATTCCCGCGCCGTCGTCGGCGGCGCGGGCAGCAGGTCGCGCAGATCGGACCCGCCGGCCGTCGGCACCTGGCCGGCCGCTTGCGAGGTCAGGGCGAGCCCGCTCATCACGAGCCGCTCCTTGTGCACGTCCGGCACCACGAGATCGACGAAGACCGAACCCACCTTCCCGCCGCTCTCGTGCACGGCCAGGCGGAGCGCGTAGCGTCCGGGCGGCACGTCGATCTTCGACTGCAGGCGGAACCCCCGATCGAGCACCATGGCGTGCGTGTCGGGCTTGAAGCTCATGTTGAGCGTTTCCTTGTTGCCGTTGACGACCTTGCCCTGCGGATCCACGAGGATGTAGGCCATGTCCACGCCGCAGTTGAAGCGGCCGTCCTTCTCGGTGAACGTCAGCTGCCTGCCGCTGAACTCGGTGACCACGGCTACCGTGGCATTGGGTGAGGGCCCCTTGAAGGGCGCCGCGAACACCGACACCGTGAGGCCGGACATCTGCATCGGGCTGTTGAGCGCGTCGCGCACCGCGGCCGACGAGGTGTTCGACTCGTCGGCCTTCCTGGCGCTGACGGCGGCCGGCTTGCCGCTCGGGGCCACGTAGCCCTTGCGGGCGTGGACGGTCAGGCCCGGCCTCGCCAGCCGGACCTCGACCTTCCGGTAGCGGCCGTCCCGCTTGTCGTTGGTCGGGTTGTAGCCGAGGACGTAGTACGAGCTGTTCTCGTCGACGATGCGCTTCAGCTGCGCGCGGGTGTCGTTGGTGTTGGTCACCGCGAAGCCGCCGGTGGCGTCGGCGATGCTGTAGAGGCTGGACTGCGACACCCGGATCTCGTCGCGCAGGGACGACATCCCGAGGGTGAACTCGTTCGGATCGCCGGGAATCAGCGCCTCGACCGACATCGAGTCGTCATTCGCGTCGGCGAGCCCGCGCGGGTCGAGCGCGTAGACGTTGACGTTCGCCCGCGTCGCCGCACCGATGCTCTCCACCGTGTCGGAGTGCAGGAGTGTGCCATTGGGGTTGGCCGCCCGCGACACTTCGGTGTTCGACGTCTGCATCATCTGGTCCACGTCGTAGTCGAGCCCTTCGCTCAACAGGACGATGGCCTTCCGCCGGCCGTGAATGGCCGACAGGTAGTCGGCCACGCTGGAGATCGTCGACAGCATCGCCCGCGCGTTGTAGGCGCGGTGCGCCTCCTCGTCGTCAACGGCCGTGGCCGCGGCCGACCCGGTGATCGAGCTCATCACCGAGTTGAGCGAGTTGTCGATCTTGTTGAGCGTGGCGGAGCGCAGCTTGCGGCCCATGAACTTGTCGATGGCCTCGTCCAGCAGCCGCTTGTTGCTGGTGAAGTCCTGGCTGGCGTTGAGGCGCCCGCTGGTGTGGATGACCGCCGCCAGGTCGTTCGCCGCCATGTACCGGTCGACGAACTGCCTGGCGATCTTGCGCACCTTGGCCGAACGTGTGACGTCCACGTGCAGGTCGTCGAGCAGCAGGACGTAGAGCCGGCCGTCGGGCGGCTTCGCGTTCGAACGCACATCGGGCTCCACGATCCGGGTGCCCAGGAACGCCGGCTGCTCGAAGCGCTCGACCGGCAGATCCACGAGCGCGAACGCCGACACCGACTGCACCTTGCCGTTCTCGAGCACGACGAAGTCGCTGCGGTTGAGGTTGCGGACGAAATTGCCGTTCGCGTCGGTCACCGCCGCGTCAATCTCGACGTAGTTCACCTCCGAGCGGAAGGTGATTGGCGGCATCTGCGGGTCGGGCTTCGCCTGGCCCGCCGGCGGAGCCTGCCGGGCGGTGAGGGTAACTGCGGCAACGGCAACGAACAGGGCGGCAATGGATTGTCTGGACACCACCCCATTATAGACGGCGAACGCGGCTCGCCGGCCGGTCCCCGGCGGGCGGGGCGGCGGCCCGGGGGGGCGGAGCCGGCCCGCGGCCGGGGCGGCGCCCAAACTTCCGGCCCGCCGCAGTCGTCATACTGAAGGAGAGGTCGGCGTATACTCGATCGTGACCCGCGGTTCAGGCCGGCCCGGACGGTCCGGCCCGTCTGGACCCGGGTCCTTGTGTCTGTTTCGTGTGTTGGAGGGTTTGTATGTCCGCTCGGAAGACCACGTTTTTCTACACCGTGCTGATTGCCGTCGCGTCGGTGGCCGTCGGGATGGTCATCGCGTCGCGGCTGGATCTGTCACCGCAGTCGAGCGCCCAGACACTGTCGCCCCAGCTGGGCGCCAGCACACCCGTCACCGGCCCGCTGGACGCCATGACGTTCCGGAACATCGCCAAGGCGGCCACGCCGACCGTCGTCAACATCCGGACGACATCCAAGCGCAAGGCGCAGGACCCGGGCGACCCGTTCGGCGGCGACCAGGATCCGCTGCAGCGGTTCTTCCGGGGGCCGCAGAACCAGCGCCCGCGGGAGGAAGTGACCCAGGCCTCCGGCACCGGGTTCATCATCAGCAAGGACGGCTACATCCTGACGAACAATCACGTCGTCGAGGGCGCGACGAAGATCGAAGTCGGGTTGTACGGCGAGGAAGACCAGGTCTACCAGGCCAGGGTCGTCGGCCGTGACCAGCTGACCGACTCCGCGCTCATCCAGCTGACCGAGAAGGTCAATCACCCGCTGCAGGAGGCCCGTCTGGGCGACTCGAACCAGATGCAGCCCGGCGACTGGGTGATGGCGATCGGCAACCCGTTCACGCTGAGCGACTCGGTGAGCGTGGGCGTGATCAGTGCGCTCGCCCGGCCGATGCAGGTGGCCGACAACCGGTTCCAGGACGTGCTCCAGACCGACGCGGCCATCAACCCGGGAAACTCGGGCGGGCCGCTGCTGAATCTGCGCGGTGAGGTGATTGGCATCAACTCGGCGATCTTCACCGACAGCGCGCGCGGAGCCAACATCGGCATCGGATTCGCCATCCCGATCAACACGGTCCGCGAGATCCTGCCGAAGCTCGAGAAGGGCAAGATCGTCCGCGGGCGGATCGGCGTGCAGGTGGCCGAAGTGACGCGCGACGCGCTCGGAGAGCTGGGCCTCAAGGAGAAGAAGGGCGCGCTGGTGTCGCAGGTGACCTCGGGCGGCCCGGCGGCCAAGGCGGGCCTTGAACCCGGCGACGTCATCCTCGAGTTCAACGGCCGGTCGATTCCCAACCGGCAGGCGCTCATCAACCTCGTGATGGGGACCACGCCGGGCGCCACGGTGCCGATGCGGATCCTGCGCGACAAGGTGGAGAAGAGCCTGACGGTGACGGTGATCGAGCTCGACCTCGACGCCGAGGCCAACCGGTCGCCGTCGAGCGGCGCCGCGGAGGAAGGCGTTGGCAGCGGCTTCGGCCTGACGCTGGGCGCGCTGACGGGCGACTGGTCGCGGCGGCTGCAGGTGCCCACCGGCACGCGCGGCGTCCTGATCACCGACGTCGAAGCGGCCAGCACGGCGGCCCGCGCCGGCCTCCGCCCGGGCGACATCATCCTCCGGATCAACCGCCGGCCGGTCGAAACCGTCGCGGACGCGAGCCGCGCGCTCGCAGCCGTCCGGTCGGGCGGCGCGGTCCAGTTGCTGCTCCTGAGTCAGGGTGAAGAACGCTTCGTCGTGATCGCGAAGGAGTAGACGTCATCGACCGCGGTATGGAACCCGACTGCCAGGGCGTCATCGCTGGCCGCATCCGGCAGTCGGGCCCCATCACCGTGGCCGAGTTCATGGACCTGGCGCTCTACGCGCCGGACGCCGGCTACTACGCCCGCGCCAGCCAACGGTCAGGCCGCGCGGGCGATTTCGTCACCAGCGTCGACGTCAGCCCGCTGTTCGGCGAGCTGCTTTCCATCCAGTTCGGCGAGTTCTGGCGCACGCTGGGGTCGGGCCCGTGCCGGCTCGTCGAGGCGGGCGCCGGCAACGGCCGTCTGGCGCGCGACGTGCTCGACGCCGCGGCCCGCCGCGACCCCGACTTCCATCAGGCCGTCTCCCTGCATCTGGTCGAGCGCAGCGCCGCCGCGCGCGCCGCGCAACGGCAGACGCTGGGGCCCCACGCGCACATGATCGCCGGCTCGACGCCGGACCTGCCGGGCGCCGTGACCGGCATCCTGTATGCGAACGAGTTGATCGATGCCTTCCCCGTCCACCTGGTGACGATGACCGGCGACGGGTTGCGCGAGGTGTTCGTCGATCTCGAAGGCGAGGGGTTCATCGAACGGACGGGCGCGCCGTCGACCGCACGGCTCGGGCAGTACTTCGACGACCTGGGAATCGCGCTCGAACCGGGCGCGCGCGCCGAGGTGAACCTCGCCGCCGTCGACTGGATTCGGCAGGCCGCCGCGAGCCTCGAGCGGGGCTTCGTGGTGCTCATCGACTACGGCTACCAGGCCCGCACGCTGTATGGCGACCCTGACGGGGTGGAAACGCTGACGGCGTTCGCACGGCAGATGGCCGACCCGCCTGGCGGCGGCCGGCGCGGCACACCCTCCTGGCTCGTGGCCCCGGGCACGCGCGACCTGACGTCGCACGTCGACTTCACGACACTGCGGCGCGAAGCGGCGGCGGCGGGCCTCACGCCGCTCGGCATGGTGAGCCAGTCGCGCTTCCTCCTCGACCTCGTCGAGCGGGGCGGCCTCGCCGAGGCGCTGTCGGGCGAAGACAGGCTCAGGGACCGCCTGGCGCTGAAGTCGCTCCTGGTGCCAGGCGGCCTCGGAAGCAGTCATACTGTGCTGGTGTTCGCGAAGGATGTCCGCGTCTGACGGCCCCGCGGCGGCACCAGGAGATCCCGGGCATGGCCGACTCCATCGAACGTGAAGTCAAGCTGCGGTTCGACACGCCTGCCGACGCGCGGGCGGCCGTGGCACGAGCCGGCGGCGTCCCGCTGCGCGCCCGTCGCCTGCAGGCGGACAGCCTGTTCGATTTCGACGACGACCGGCTGAAGCAGAGCCGCTGCACGCTGCGCGTCCGGCGCGAGGACCGCGCGAGCCTCCTGACGTTCAAGGGGCCGGTGCAGCCTGGCCCGATGAAGGTCCGCGAGGAACTCGAGACACAGGCCGCCGACGGCGACGTGCTGGGCCAGATGCTGGACCGGCTCGGCCTGCACGTGTGGTTCCGCTACGAGAAGTACCGCGAGGAGTTCACGCGCGACGGCGTGGTCATTGCTGTGGACGAGACGCCCATCGGCACGTTCGTCGAGATCGAGGGAACCGCGGACGGTATCACGGCGGCGGCCGCCGCGCTGGGGCGGGGCCCCGGGCACTACATCCTCGACTCGTACTTCCGCCTCTTCTCGAAGGTCAGGGACGTGCTGGGCTTCAAGGGCAGCGACATGGTGTTTGACGATCCGGGGCGGGCGTCGTGACGGCTCCGCGGTGGCCCGCCATGGTGCTGACCGCCGGGCTCGGCACGCGGCTGCGGCCGCTGTCGCTGTTGCGGGCGAAGCCCGCGCTGCCGGTGGCGGGCGTGCCGCTGGCCGGCCGTATCCTGCAGTGGCTGGCTGCCGCAGGCGTCCCGTCCGCTGTGCTCAACCTGCACCACCTGCCGGCCACGATCACCGGCGCCATCGGCGACGGCGAGGCCTTCGGCATCCCGGTGCGCTATTCGTGGGAACCGGTCATCCTGGGCAGCGCCGGCGGCCCGGCGCACGCGCTGCCGCTTCTCGACAGTGATCGGTTCTTCATCATCAACGGCGACACGCTCACCGACGTGGACCTGGCGGCGCTCGGCGCCGACCACCTCCGCTCGGGCGCGCGCGTCACAATGGCGCTCGTCAGGAACCCGGATCCGCTGCACTACGGCGGCGTGACCCTGGATGCCGGCGGAGCAATCACCGGCTTTTCGGCGCCTGGACCCTCGAACCAGGGGTGGCACTTCATCGGCGCGCAGGCCGTCGATGCGGGCGTGTTCGCACCGCTCGATCCGGACCGGCCGGCCGAGACGGTGATGGGCGTCTACCGCGAGATGATGACGGCCCGACCGGGCAGCGTGCGCGGCTTTACCAGCGGCGCATCATTCCGCGACATCGGGACGGCAAAGGACTACCTCGAGACAAGCCTGCTGGTGGCGCAGGCCGAACGGCGCGGGGACTGCCTGCCCGGACCGGGCGCAACAGTCGAACCGGGGGCTCGCGCGACGCGCTCGATCCTGTGGGATGATGTGCGCGTCGGGACCGGCGCGGCGATCCGCGACTGCGTCGTATGCGACGGCGTGGTGATTCCGCCAGGGACTCAGTGGGAGGGCCGGGTCGTCCGCCGTCGCGAAGGCGCGGCACCCGAACCGCTCGAAGAAGCCATCGGGGACGTGCTCGTGTCACGCCTCGACGCCCGCCGGCCGGCGGCCGCATCAAGGACCTGAATTTCATGTCGACGCTCAAGACTGCCCCGGACGTCCCGCTGCCCGATCCCATCTCGACGTACCTGGAACGCTCGGGGCTTGCCGCCTCTGGCGCGCGGGTGCTGCCGCTGACCGGCGACGCCTCGGATCGGCGGTACTTCCGCGTGATCCCGCGCGGCGGGGAAACGTGCGTGCTGGCGCTCAACTCGGCGCCCTTCCAGTTCGATGCCCTGCCCTTCGTCAATGTCGCGCACCTGCTTGAGCAGGTGCCGGTGCCGATTCCCCGGATCCTCGGCCACGCCGACGACCTCGGGATCATCGTCCAGCAGGATCTCGGCGACGTGACGCTGCAGGCGCACGTCGGCGCGGCGGCCGACGCGGCGCATGCGGCGCTCTACCGGCAGGCCATCCAGTTCGTGGCGGATCTCCAGCGGCGGGGCGAGGCCCTGCGGTCGGATCGCTACATCCCGTACAGCATCGCGTTCGACGTCGACAAGCTGATGTGGGAGTTCGACTTCTTCGTCAAGCACTTCGTCGTCGGCTACCGCGGGGCCGCGATCGAACCGGCCGCCCGCGCCGCGATCGCCGAAGAATGCGGCCTGATCGCCCGCGAACTGGCCGCCGAGCCGCGCGTGCTGTGCCACCGCGACTACCACAGCCGAAACCTGATGCTGCGCGGCGGTCAGTTGTTCGTCATCGACTTCCAGGACGCGCGCATGGGCCCTGACACGTACGACCTGGTGTCGCTGCTGCGCGATTCGTACGTCGACATCAGCGAGGACGCCGTCGAGCAGTTCATCGCCTACTTCATGGCGCTCAAGGGCGGCCAGGCAGAGTCCCCGGCCGACGTCGCCGAGTTCCGCCGCCGGTTCGACCTGATGGCGCTGCAGCGCAACCTGAAGGCGCTCGGCACGTTCGGCTATCAGACGGCCACGCGCAGCAATCCCGTCTACATCCAGTACATGCCGCGGACCCTGCGGCACGCGCGCACGAACCTGCTCAAGTACCCCCGGTTTGCCCGGTTCCGAGAACTGCTGGCCGCCTACGTCGAGGAACTCCGGTAACTTGGGGATGAGCAGTCGCCCGATACGACCCGCCCTGCTGCTGATGGCGTGCGCGTTGGTGGTCCTCACGCTGGCCGTCTACTGGCCCGTGAGCCATCACGCCTTCGTGTCACTCGACGATCCCGCCTACGTCACGCTCAATCCGCACGTCTTGAAAGGACTGACCTGGGAGGGCGTGCGCTGGGCGTTCTCGACCGGCAGCGGCGCCAACTGGCATCCGCTCACCTGGCTGTCGCACATGCTGGATGTCAGCCTCTTCGGGCCGGAGCCCGGCGGGCACCACGTCACCAGCCTTCTGCTCCACATCCTCAACACCCTGCTGTTGTTTGCCTGGCTCGCGCGCGCGACGGGGCAAGCGGGCCGAAGCTTGTTCGTGGCGGCCCTCTTTGCCGTCCATCCGCTGCACGTGGAATCGGTGGCCTGGGTCTCCGAGCGCAAGGACGTGCTGAGTACGGCGTTTGCGTTCCTGGCGTTGTGGTTCTACACGGACTACGCGCGGTCGCCCCGCTGGTGGCGGTACGGCCTGGTGCTCGGCTGCCTGGCGCTGGGGCTGCTCGCCAAGCAGATGCTGGTCACGCTGCCCCTGCTGCTCCTGCTCGTCGACGTGTGGCCGCTCGGGCGGTGGCACCCGGCCGGCGAGACCGGCAGGCAGAAGCGGCGCACCGGGCGGCCGCGCTGGGCCGGACTCGTCATCGAGAAGGTACCGTTGCTCGGACTGGCCGCGGCCGCGAGCGTCGCGGCCTTCGTGGCCCAGCGTCACGGCGGCACGGTGGCCGATCTGGCCGTGGTGCCGCTCGATATGCGGATCGGAAATGCGCTGATCAGCTGCGTGGCGTATCTGCGCGGCACGGTCTGGCCTGCGGGCCTGGCAGCGTTCTACCCGTACCCGCTGCCGCCGATCGCCGCGCCCGCGCTGGCCGCCGCCTGTGTGCTGGCCGCCGCCTCGTTCGCGGCAATCCGTTTGTCGGGTCCGTGGCGGCCCGGCCGCGTGGCGCCCCGGCGTCCCTACTTGCTGGTCGGGTGGCTCTGGTACCTCGTCACGCTCGTGCCGGTCATCGGGCTGGTGCAGATTGGCCTGCAAGCACGCGCGGACCGGTACACGTACGTGCCGATGATCGGTCTGGCGGTCGTGGCCGCCTGGGGCGCGGTGGATCTGGCCGCGCGCTGGCGCGTGTCCTGGCGCGTCGTTCCGCTGCTGGCATGCGGCGTCTGCCTCGCGTGCGTTCCGCTGGCGAGATCGCAGGTCGACACGTGGGCCACGAGCGAGTCGTTGTGGCGGCACGCGCTGGCGGTGAACCCCGGCAACTACTACGCGCACAGCGCACTCGGGGCCGTACTGAGCGTCGCGGGGCGCCAGGCCGAGGCGGTGCAGCATCTCGAGGAGTCGGCGCGGCTTGCGCCTTGGTACCCGGATCCGCACGCCGAGTTGGGCGACGCACTGGCCGCGCAGGGAAAACCAGGCGACGCCGTTCCGCACTACATGGAGGCACTCAGGCTTGCCCCGGCGTCGGCCGAAGCGCACAACGGTGTGTGCGCGGCCCTGACGTCGCTCGCGCGAGCCGCGGAGGGCCTCGGGCACTGCGAGGAGGCGGTGCGCCTCAAGCCCGACATGGCGCTCTTTCACTGCAACCTGGCCGCAGCGCGCGCCGACCTCCGGGATCTCGACGGTGCGGTCTCGGAGTTCCGCGAAGCCATCGCGCGGCGGCCGCACTTCCCCGGCGCCTACACGGGGCTCGGAGCGGCACTGGCGGGCCGGGGCGATACCGCCGGCGCGAGCGACGCCCTGAACGAGGCCCTGCGGCAGGATCCGCGGGCCGTCGGCGCCCATGTGAACCTGGGCATGCTCGCGTTCGCACAGGGCCGGGTTGATGATGCCATCGCGTCGTTCCGGCGGGCGCTCGCGATGGAACCGGACAACGCCGATGGATTGAACAATCTCGGCGGCGCCCTGGTCGTGCAGGGCAAACTCGACGAGGCCGCCGCCTGCTACCGCGCGGCCCTCCGCCGCGCGCCCGGGCGGGCCGAACTGCACAACAACCTCGGCTTCGCGCTGGCGGCAGGCGGGAGGGCGGCCGACGCGATCCCGGAGTTCGCCGAAGCGATCCGTCTGCAGCCCAATCTCGAGGCCGCGCACCTGTATCTCGCGTGGGCGCTCGCGGCGGCCGGGCGGCGAAGCGACGCGGTGTTGCAGTTCCAGGAAGTGCTGCGGATCAACCCGTCCAGCCAGAAGGCCCGCGAGGGGCTGACCGCGCTGCTGCGGGGGCGGGGGCAGCGGTAGCCGGTCGAAACGCCTCCGCCAGCCGGCGCGGCTGCGCGGCGATTCGGCCTATAACACGGCGCCCAGGTTGGCTGCGTCGAACCGGCTGTCCCACGAACACGTCTCGCGAACGTGGCGCACGGCTTCGGGTGACGCGACGTATCGAAGGGCACGCTCGAGCAGGTCGCCGGTTGCCGCGCCTTCGCCGAGCAGGAAGACCCCGTCGGCCTCGCCGAGGTCGGCGGCGGATCCGACCGGACTCGCGAGCACCGGCAACCCAAGGGCCCGGTACTCGTACAGCTTGATCGGGTCCATGGCCCTCGCCACCGGCGAGTCCGCAAACGGGAGCAGGCCGACCGTAAACGCCCGCATGGCGCGCATCGCGTCGGCGTGCGGCATTTCGCCCACGCGCTCGATGTTGCCCGGGAGCCGCGCAGGCACGGCCGCCCGCGTGGGCCCGATGATGACGATGCGCAACTGGGGCACGTCGCGCGCAACTCGCCTGACCCAGGCCCAGTCGAACCACGGTCCGAGCGTGCCGACGAAACCGAGGACCGGCGGCCCGGCCTTCTTCGCCGCAGGCGCCGGCAGGCCCCGGGGATCGAACCCGTTGGGCACCAGTTGCGGAGCCACCGCGAGACCGGCGAACTTGCCGCGCACGACCGGCGTGCACACGATCACGCGGTCCACCGCCGCAGCGATCGCCCGTTCCGCGCGGACCGCAGCGGTGTGCGAGCGCCCGCGGAAGAAGGCCGGGAAGTCGTCCATGGCGTCGTAGAAACTCGTGCGATGCGGAAGTGCGCCGAGTGCCCACACGGCCAGTGCGCTCGGCTTGCCGACGCCGATGGCGCTCGCGCCGCCCTCCGCCCGCCGCGACAGTTCGTCGCGCACACGACGCCACGCGACCCGATGGTTGAGCCACGCGCCGCCCGGCAGCGGTTCAAGCGGGAGAGCGGGCACGTCGATCACCGTGACGCGGGACGCCCACGGCACCTCGGGCGCAGCCGGGGTCTCGCGAATCCGGCGGCGATCGTCCCAGCGCGGAAGCCTGGTGGGATAGGGTTCCACCCAGGTGACCTGGGCGTCGCAGCGCTCCACCATGTAGCGCACCATCTGGTGGGGACGCTGGGCGAAGCTACGCCATGGCAGCGGCGAGAAGTAGATGACCCGGGCGCTCATGCCGGGTCCTTTCGCCGGAAGACATCGACGTACCGGGGAATGACGATGTCCACGGCATACCGGCCCTCGGCCAGCCGCCGGGCCGCGGTGCCGAGCGCCGCCCGGCGCTCCGGATCCCGCGCAAGGGCCTCGAGGGCCGCGCCCGTCGCCCCGTGGTCTCCAGGCATCACGGTCGGAGCCCCAATGGCCCGGCCCGAATCCCCCATGCCCCCGACCCCCGTCACGACCACGGGCAACCCGGTGGCCAGCGCCTCGAGCAGGGCGTTGGACTGCGCCTCGTAGTGGGAAAGCAGCGCGAACACGTCCGACGATCGGTAGAGCGGCGCCATGTCCGTCACGGTTCCCACGAAGCTGATGCGGGCACCGAGGCCGAGCGAAGCCGCCAGCCGTTCCAGATCCGCGCGCGCCGGTCCGTCTCCGGCGACCACCACCCGCAGCGGCAGCGCCGGGTCAGCCGCCGCCACCGCGCGCAGCAGCGTGGCCGTTCCCTTGTCCGCCACCAGCCGCGACGCGGTCAGCACGATGACGGCATCGTCGGGCCACTGCGGCCATCGGGCGCGGCGCAACGCCGGGCGATCGTCAGGGGCAGCGGGAGCAAACCGGCGCGTGTCCACGGGATTCGGGATGGCGACCACGCGGCCGGGCGGCAGGCCGCCATCGAGGAGCATCTGCTCGATTTCCGCGCTCTGGGCGACGACCGCGTCGAAGCCTCGCCGAAGTCGCGCATGCAGCGCGCGGCCGGCCCCGGGGCGGGCGCGGGTTTCGGCGGCAGACGGCACCACCACCCTGCCGACCACCCGCTTGCCTGTGGCGCGGGCGACCAGCGCGGCCACCTCGGCGTATCGGGAAATAGGCGCGACGTAAAGGACGTCGTAACGGGCACGCGCCCGCACCAGGAAGGCTGCCAGCCGGACCAGGAACCCCGACTGGAAGCCGAGCGCGGCGTCGACGGGCTCCGGCGGCAGCGGCGTTCCGCGCAAACGGTGCACCGCCACCCCGCCGTGCATTTCATGCGCGGGGCCTGGCGGGCGCCGCGCGACGAGGATCACCTGGTGCCCGCGATCGGCCAGCCCCGTCGACAACACGTCGAGATGGCGCTCGAGCCCGCCGAGCCCCGGCCACGGGATCGTCGTGGCCATCAGGATGCGCAGAGGTGTGCCGGTAGCGATGGTCCGTCTCTCCTCGGCGGGGATTGCCGCCAAGCATTATGCCACGGCGGTCATTTCGAGGCCGGCGCGGGGGCCTTCCGGTGCGCGGCGAGGAACTCGAACACCGCGGGCAGATTCGGAACGACCACATCCGTATGATTGCCGCCCGGCACCTCGATGTAGAGGACCTCGGCGCCGAGCTTCTTCAGCGCGGCCACCATCGTCCGCGAGCCCTGCACGTTGACCGTCGGGTCGGCATCGCCGTGCACGACGATCTGCGGAATGCCCTTCATCCGGTCGGCCAGTGCGGCGCTTCCCATGCCCGAGAACGGCCCAAGCGCTGCCCAGATGTCGGGGTACTTCGAGCCGAGGTACCACGTCCCGATGGCACCCATCGAATGGCCGATGAGGTAGACGCGGCCGGGATCGACGGCGTACTGGGCCTTCACCAGCCGCAGGACCTCCATCACGTCCTGCTCGCTGAAGTCCGATCGGCGGCGTGCGGCCGGGTCGGCTGCGAAGGCGCCGCTGGCGCCGTACCCGCCGTCGGGGCGGTATCCGAGCGGTGCGGCCATCAGGAAGCCGTGCTTCTCGGCCAGCGCGACCGCCTGCTTGCCGTAGCCGTCGAAGAACGCGGCCTGCGTTCCGCCCAGGCCGTGCAGCGCGATGACCAGCGGCGCCGGCGCGGCGGCCTTGTACGCCGTGGGGACGTAAACGCGGTACGGCATCACTTCGCCGGCGCCCGCGAGCAGGTAGTGCCGTTCCAGATCACCTGTGCGTCCTTTGAACGGGTCCTTCCCCGCCCGGACGGCCGCGAGCACGCTCTCGGCCGCGGCCAGTTCGGTCGTCACGTCGAAGGTCCCGGCGGGCACGCGCCCGCGATTGATGTTGGCGACGACGTCCGCCGGATACAGGACATCGGCGCGCAGCGCCTCGGGCAAGCCCGGTACGGCCGCCGCCAGCGCGCGGATGCGCGCGTCGAGCCCCTTGTGCGCCTGGATCGCGAGGCGGGCCATGCCGAGCGGCGCCGCACCGTCGGCCACTGAGGCTTCGACGATGTACCGTCCGTCCGGAAGCGCCGAGAGATCCAGCTCGATGGCGAACGGCGACTCGCGCAGGTCCCGGCTGACGCCGTCGAACGTGCCCATGTCGCGCGGGGCCGGCGGCCCTTGCTGCGCGGCGCCGGCCGGCCGGGCGAGGCTGACGCCTGGCCGCAGCACGACGTGCACGGAGAGCGCGGCCGTCAGCGCGATCTCGGGCCGGTAGATCTGCTCCAGGCGGATGGCGCACGGCCCGGTCGAATCGACGATCGTCCGCTCGGTTCGGAGGACGAGTGAGTGCTGGTAGTCGAGCGCGGGCGTCCAGGGCGCGCCCGACAGCAGGGTCGTGCCCTTCGCCAGCTGGCGCCTCGCTTCGCCGAGGTTGCCGGTCCGCGCCGCATCGGCGATCGCCCGGTCCACCTCGTCAATCTGGGTCTTGAGCTCTCCTGCGAGCTTCGCCATCGCCTTGCGTGTGTTGTAGGCGACGCGCAGGCTGCTGATGGCCGGCAGCGCCTGGGCGGCGGCCTGGACAGGGACAGCCGCCAGCAGCAGGCCGGCGATGACGACGAGGCGATGACGCAGGCGGAACATGCGGGACCTCCGGGCCGGGAAGAGTGGCTGGCGGCAGTGTAGCATCGCGCCGCGGACCGCCGGCCGATTCCACTACAATAGGAGATTCAACCCCCGAGGGAGACCGCGCCATGACGCACGACGGGACCATCGCGTACATCGAAGACATCGCCCGCCACGACGGGCAGCAGGTCGTGATTCGCGGCTGGCTCCACAACCGGCGTTCGAGCGGCAAGATCCACTTCCTGACCATCCGCGACGGCAGCGGCTTCATCCAGGCGGTGATGTCGAAGGCCGCCGTGGACGCAGAGACGTTTACGGCCGCCGACCACCTGACGCAGGAAACGTCGCTGATCCTGTCGGGCAGGGTCCGCGCGGACAAGCGTGCGCCGGGCGGCTACGAGATCGACGCGGCGACGCTCGAAATCATCGGCACGTCGGTGGACTACCCGATCACGCCGAAGGAACACGGCGTCGACTACCTGATGGATCGCCGTCACCTCTGGATTCGCACCGAGCGCCAGAACGCCGTCCTGCGCGTGCGGGCCGAGGTGATCGCGGCCGTCCGGAGCTTCTTCGACGATCGCGGGTTCATCCTGGCCGACACGCCGATCTTCACGCCCGCGGCCTGCGAGGGCACCACGACGCTCTTCCCGGTGCAGTACTTCGAAGACGAGACCGCGTACCTGACGCAGAGCGGCCAGCTCTACAACGAGGCCAACGCCATGGCGTTCGGCCGCGTCTACTGCTTCGGCCCGGTGTTCCGCGCCGAGAAGTCCAAGACGCGCCGCCACCTGACCGAATTCTGGATGGTGGAGCCTGAGGTCGCCTTCGCCACGCTGGACGACGTCATCGCCCTGGCCGAGCAGCTCGTCGTGTCTGTCGTCGGCCGCGTGCTGGACAAGCGCCGCATCGAGCTCCAGCGGCTCGAACGCGACCTGTCGAAGCTCGAGAACGTGCAGGCGCCGTTCCCGCGGATCAGCTACGACGACGCGGTGAAGATGCTGAACGAGAAGGGTCAGCCATTCGAATGGGGCGGCGACTTCGGGGCGCCCGACGAGACCGTGCTGGCGAACAGCTTCGACCGTCCCGTGGCCGTGCACCGCTATCCGGCGCAGGTGAAGGCGTTCTACATGGAGCCGGATCCGCTGAGGCCCGACCTCGCGCTGTGCGTGGACGTCCTGGCGCCCGAGGGCTACGGCGAGATCATCGGCGGCAGCCAGCGCATCGCCGACTACGACCTGCTGCTCAAGCGCATTCACGATCACCAGCTGCCGCCCGAGGCGTACCAGTGGTACCTGGACCTGCGCCGGTTCGGCAGCGTGCCGCACGGCGGCTTCGGCATGGGCATCGAGCGGGTGGTCAGCTGGATCTGCGGGCTGGATCACCTCCGCGAAGCCATCCCGTACGCCCGCATGCTCTACCGGCTGTATCCCTAACCCCATCGATCACTTGAGTTGATACCCCGCATGGGCATACCAGTTTCTGCAGTGACGAGGACGGACCACGGCGCGTGCGCGCTGGGCGGTCGTCCGCAGGGCCACGCCCGTGCGGGGG
>Ga0334722_10002079_pt1 | contig 23273 bp, 30 predicted proteins | sample C3_bottom_MG_FD_207210 | JGI IMG/M metagenome (GOLD analysis project Ga0334722, IMG submission 207210) | Sediment microbial communities from Yellowstone Lake, YNP, Wyoming, USA - C3_bottom | ecosystem: Environmental > Aquatic > Freshwater > Lake > Sediment | place: USA: Wyoming | collected... | reverse complement strand
GCGGTTAGATTCACTGACTGTTAAGGTAGAGGAGCTTGCAGAGGCTCAGAAGGGTACTGAAAGGCGGTTAGATTCACTGACTGTTAAGGTAGAGGAGCTTGCAGAGGCTCAGAAGGGTACTGAAAGGCGGTTAGATTCACTTACCGTTAAGGTAGAAGAGCTTGCAGAGGCTCAGAAGAGGACAGAGGAAGAGGTTCGTAAACTTGCTGTAGGCTTAAACAGGACAAGAGAAGATTTAGGGGGTCTTTCAAGGAGTTTTAGTTATGCCTTTGAAAATGAGGCTTACAGGATGCTGCCCCGACTATTAAAAGAGAAATATGCGATAGACTTGAAGGAGAAGATGGTGAGGGCAGATATTGGAGGCAAGGAGATAAACTTTTTTGGCAAGGCAGAGAAAGAAGGCAGAGAAATATATATTGTTGGAGAGGCTAAAACAAGGCTTGATGACATAAAAAAGAGGGGAGATATATTTAAAGAAATAGAAGAAAAGATAAAGGCAGTGAAAGAAGAATATGGAGATGTGGAGGTAGTGAGTCTTTTAGTAACCCATTTTGCAACAAAGGGATTTTTGAAGAAGGCAGAAGGCAAAGGGATAATAGTAGTGCAGAGTTATGAGTGGTAGTAGCCTGTCCCCTTTTTAGAACTTGATGTATAATTTAAGAGGAGATTGGAATTGAAAAATCTGGAAGAAATAAAGAAGATACTCGAATCACACAGAGAAGAAATACAGAGAATTTATGGGCTGAAGGAAATGGGTATTTTTGGTTCTGTAGTGAGAGAAGAACAAAAGGAAACAAGTGATATAGACATACTTATTGAACCTGCAAAACCTATGGGTTTATTTGAATTTGTATCACTGAAAAATTACTTGTCAGATATGCTCGGTGTTAATGTGGACCTTGTTATGAAGAGGGCGTTAAAACCAAGGATAGGCGAGAGAATTCTGAAAGAAGTTATATATGTCTGAAAGCAGAGATTTTATAGATTTCTTAGAAGATGCCATCAGTGCTATGGAAAAGGCAGAGCAATTTATTTCAGGTAGTCTTATGAGGATTTCAAAAAGGATGACAAGACAATTTTTGCTGTAATAAGAGCCATTGAAGTAATAGGCGAAGCAATAAAACATGTACCATTAGATTTCCGCAATAAATTTGCAACTATAGCTATATTAAAGATAATTTAAGATGAGCAAACGAAGATTTTTGAAACAGATAAAAAGTTTTGAAAAACTTATTCATGAACATAAAGATAAAATTGAAAAAGAGAAAGCTAAACCAGTCCCTGATAGAGGGTTAATAACATATTGGGAGAGAGAAATTATCGTTTATACTGAAGAGATAGAAAAGGCAAACAGAAGATTAAAGAGAGGGAGGTAAAAATGTCAGTTGCAAGCATTAAGATAAGTCCTACCTTAATGACTTTATTGAATGAATTACGGGATGAGTGTTTATCATGCATTAAATTAATACATCAACTGGAGCTCGAACATCTTACAGAAGATCAAATAGAAGAAATTCTGGGTGAATTATTAGCATCAGTTACTCATTTACAGATACATTCTGCAATCGTTAAAGAAGAGATGGAAAAAGATTAAAGAAATGTATTCTGTCTCGCTTATCAGCTTAGTGAATGATACGCTAAAAAAGGATTTTGTGGAATGGGCAGGTGACTATCAGCATTATATTGACATGAAGAAAGAATTAGAGGAGAAGCTGAAGATTACTGCATGAGAAGCATAGTTGAATACTTTGAAAGAGTCCAGATTCTTATAAAAGAATTATCAAGAGTTGAAATTGAAAGATATGAGGAACAAGTGCTGTCAGAAGAAAGAGGTACATACCTACCCGGAACATAAACACATTGGAGAATCAGTTATAAATGCTGTTCGTCCAGGTATAGATAAGGTTTTATCAGAAGTTAAAGAACATCTTAAGTAGCAATGAAGACTAAGCGAAAACAAACTTTGAAGAGGGACTAAGGAAGACGATCGAGTGGTATAGAGATAGAAAATAGAACCGTCCCCTATATTTCATTAGTGGTATTTTTTGTATTATGTGTTATCATAATCTCAAATAATCACGCAGGATTCAGGTTTAAGTTTTATTGTGTTAAAATGATAACAAAGGGACATCAGAGTTTCAGAGAGGAGGAAGGTTATGCTTTTTGAATATTTGCAAAAGGCGTTAGAAAAAACAGAATATAAAATTTTAGATAATGGAACATGGTTTGCGGAGATTCCCGGTTTTGAAGGGGTATGGGCTAATGCCAGATCTGTTGAGGAGTGTAGAAAGGAACTCCTGGAGGTTTTAGATGAATGGTTAATTCTGAAACTAAGAGATGGTGATCCAGTTCCGGAGATTGAAGGTATTAGTTTAGAGATAAAAGAAGTAACTGCCGCATAAATGCCTTCCAATATTTCAAGAGCAGAATTAATCAGAAAATTTAGAGCCTTCGGATTTAAAGGTCCATTCGCAGGCAAAAACATCAGTTTATGATTAAAGGAACCCAGAAGATTCGTATTCCTAACCCACACGGAAGTGGAGATGTTCATATAAGTTTGGTCAAGGAGATATTAAGGCAAGCAGGAATAACAAATGATGAGTGGGAAAAAGCTTAGTTTTTGTGACTCAGAATAGGAATGTCAAGAATCAAGACCCCAAACAGTTACACGCTATTTGTACTGGATTTGGGTTAAACTAAAGAAAGAAAGGAGATTCAAATGGTTACAAAATATATACAAAAGGCAATGGAACATGCTCACTATGAGATACTCTCTGATGACGGGACATTTTATGGTGAAATTCCTGAATGCCCTGGCGTTTATGCAAATGCAGATACATTAGAGAAATGCAGAAATGAGTTGGAGGAGGTTTTAGAGGAGTGGATATTATTCCGAATTTATAAAAATCTTTCAATTCCAGAGATAGATGGGTTAGAAATAAAAATTAGGGAAGAAGTTGCTGCCTAATGCCACGATTTGGGCCGATCAAGCAAAAAGAATTGATAAGATATTTAAGATTATGCGGATTTGATGGCCCGTATTCTGGTGGTAAACATTCTTTTTATGGTAAAGGGCGATTTAACCATTACGATTCCAAATCCGCACAAAGATGAAATTGGGAAAGAATTACTATCCAGGGTATTGAAGCAGGCAAAAATCGGGAAGGAAGAATGGGAAAAGATTTAATGTGGTATACTGAACAGGGCAAGAAGCCTATGGTAGAGACTATACGCCGGCTAAGATTAACTTTTTTTTACTTTGCCAGAGGCTAGTAACCGAAACACAAAGTCATCTGGAATATGGGAAAAGAATATGGTATTTTGATAAAGACCTTGTTGAAAAACTTGATAGACAACTCTTAAAACTATACAACGACTTAAACAAGATTGTCGTAACTTTGAAAAATTTTAAGAAGTAGTTCTTTACCTTTATATTTACCTTTATATTTTAACAGACGAATGTTATATTGCAAGACCTTATCCCGAGCGTATACAAGTCGGCTTAAAGTAGTGATTTCTGTACACTAATGCTCCACTATGCGTCATGCAAGAAGGACGGGACAGAGCGATAAATAAGAACGATTCACTGATTTATGGGTTCAATTGGCGAAGACCCCTTGCCTCCGCCTATTTCCGTTCAGCCAGCGGCTATCTTGGTCTTAAGCTGGCAATATTCAGCATTGCTGGACTTGCTAGCCAGTATCTCCTAACTCATTACCTATCGCGAGAAGATTATGGTCTCCTAGTCTGGGTGGGAACGATCATCGCGTTACTTGGCTCGTTTGGATTGCCAGGCATTTCATCATCAATCACTGGGGCAGTAGCGAAAGGGTATGACGGCAATTTTCGACGCGGGACGTGGCTGGAAATGGCGGGAGGGACGGCTGGTGGATTAGTTTTGCTCGGGTTTGCTGGTTATTATTGGTTCTGGACTCATGAGACAATAAAGGCTTTGATATTTGTAATCGCAGGTATTTTTGGACCGGGACTATGGTTGGATACCCATCAATGTTACTGGAATGGAAAAAAGAATTTCAAGGCGATATTCTTGTGGTCTGTGCCTGTGAGACTCCTTCAACTGCTCGCTACGGCAGTTGTTCTATATTACAGTTCAAATCCTGCGTGGGTCTTCGGGATACAAACAGTAATTCAGGTAGTAGCGAATATCGGTGCTGCTGTTGGGATAATGAAAATCGGAGGAATAAACAGAGAAATTTCAAATGAGTACCAGAGTTATGGATGGTTCGCAAACTGGCTTTATGTTCTTGGTTCTATTACTGCGCAAATTGATAAGCTCATAATAGGTGTTTTATTCGGATTGGAAAAACTTGCAATATTTGTTGTTGGTGAATTGATTCACAACTATTTTTTTAAAACACCAAAAAGTCTGCTTGATCAGATATTCCTTCCTCGTCTGGCAGAGATGTCATTGAAAGAGGCTTCTTTTTGGATCAAGAAAAGGCAACCTTTCTTGATTGCTGGCATCTTCGGTATAGTGTTATTGATAGGAATCATTCTTCCGACCGTTTACAGGGGTCTGTTCTCCACTAAGTACAATGAAAGCATATTATATGCTTATCTGTTCCTTTTAAATGTAATTGTCAGTTCACCCGTTTTGCTAGTCGGTGCGATGATAAAAGCGCATGGACTAAAAAGGGAATCCGCGATAGCACAAACAATAATATCCCTGACGCCGTTAGTCTTAATTTTCCCATTTGCCTATTTATGGGGATTAAAGGGAATTGTGTTTGCGAGAATGGGACAGAATATCACATTGAGCGTTTATTATCAACATATTTTGAAGCTGTATTCCAAAAAAGTATCTACGCCTTAACGCGAAAATGAAAATATGCGTTTGGTATGAAATAATAAATAAGCCTTATGGCGGAGCCAACACATTTCTAGGAGCATTAGTAGACAAATTAAAGGAGTGCGGTCATGAAGTGATTAAACACCCATTCGCATCTGCTGATGTCATATTGATTAACTCTTGGTCTAAGGGGCCTGGAAAATATCTTTCTCCTAAAATGGTTAATGAATTAAGAACATTTGGAAACATTTCTTATTATCGGAAAGTTCTCCCTTTTGCAAGTGTTTTTTATAACCACATAAAGAGAAAAGGGCCGCCACTTGTACACAGAGTGGATGGAATTGCAGCTTTGTATGGACGCTTTGATGAATCCGATGAAATTCAAATAAAGATTAATCAGTTGACAGACTATACAATTTTTCAAAGTAAATTTTGTAGAGACAGCTTTGCCAGTTATGGCATTTGTCCTCAGCGGTCGATGGTGATTTATAACGGCGTTGATAATAGGCTTTATTATCCAGATAGGTCAACAAAAAAGCCAAGCAAAAAATTAAAAGCACTTGCTGTATCGTGGTCGAGTAACCCAATGAAAGGATTTTCTACCTTAGTAGAAATAGCAACCCGCTTTGATATCGAACTGACTTTCGTTGGGAATTGGAATGAGTCAATTCCTTGCGGAAATGTAAAAGTGATTGGCACTAAGACAGCCTTAGAAATCGCATCGATCATGAGGCAAAATGATATCTTTATTCATGCAGCTGAAAATGACCCATGCCCTAATGTGGTGTTGGAGGCCCTTGCGTCCGGGTTGCCAGTGTTGTATAAAGATTCAGGTGGCACTTCAGAATTGGCCGAAGGTTACGGAGTACCGATCCGCTTTAACAATATTGATGGATCACTAAACGAGATAAGAGAAAAATATAGAGAGTTAAGAGAAAAAATCCTTTCCGATAGGCATTTATTCTCTATAAAAAATGCAGCAGAAAAATACTTACAAGTTTTTGAGGAATTAAGAGTTAGGTTTACATGAATATACTGAAAAGAGCAAAAAACCACATCTCTTGGGTTGTTCCTTCATCGAGTAAAAATCCTGACCGACAACTTGCATCGGTCTGGATACGTGCCCTTCAAATGATACCCTATCTCGAAAACAAAGGCTTTGCATGTTCACTCAACAAGAGTTTTCCAGGATCTTTGGCAGCAATTTTTTTAAGAAGATACAGAGAAGAAGATATCAGGCTCGCAACTAAACTTAAGAATAAGGGCACAAAAATAATTCTTGATGTTGTTGTAAATTATTTTGAAGTATCTCAACCGCATCCTGCAGGTTATGGAGGGTGCAGTAAGGAACAGCATTACAACTTTATGAAGCTTGTTGAAATTGCCGATGAAATATGGTGCGTATCTCCTTTCCTAAAGACTATTGCAGAGAGATTTCACGAGAATGTTGTCTTTATCTCTGATTCCATTGATAAAAAGCATTTTTCTTTGCGAAAGGATTTCCGTCGCAGAGGAACGAAGCCGCTGCGTCTTGGCTGGTCCGGTGTTTCAGTGAAGGCTGAACCTTTGAATATCTTAAAGTCACTTATCAATGAAGGTTCTGTATCACTTTGCATTATTTCAGATAAACCGCCAGTCCTTGATTTTTCATATGAATTCAGGCGATGGAAATATGACACGTTCCCTAATGATATTGTGGACTGCGACCTTTGTGTTGCTCCTCGAGATGTGAATAATGAATATGATCGAGGGCATAGTATTTTCAAAATAGGCGTTTTTATGATTGAAGGCGTTCCTGTTTTGGCCGGTCCAGTTCCTTCATATGAACTTTTGCTGAGAGACGGTAGAGGCGGACATATTTGTAGGAGTTTGCAGGAATGGCATGAGTCTATCAGGCAGTGTCTGATTAATGAAAACAAATTGATAGAATGGTCAACGGAAGCTATTGCGCAATCAGAACTTTTTTCGACTGATGTTATAAGTAAACAAATAATAGAGAGATTAGAACTTCTGAGAAAAAGATAGGTTTCAAAATGAAAAAAATTATTAGGTCATTTTTCTATAATCCATGCATTGCCAAACAAATAAGTAGAATACTTGCTAAGATTCATCAGTTAAGTTATTTATATTTGGGATCGTTTGCCTCAGCAGCAGAAGGTGGCCTTCATCCCAAACATAGGCTCATGGACTATCACAAGTTTTTCGTTGACAACATTATGGAGGGTGAAAGTGTCCTTGATGTTGGCTGCGGTAATGGCGCCCTATTGAGAGATGTTGTATCCAAATCAAAGGCGCGTGCTACAGGAATTGAACTCTCTGAAGAAAATTGCAGAGATGCAAAAAAAAGACTGACAGAGTTCAACGAAGTCAAAATCATTCAGGAGGACATATGGAAGTTTAACTGTAATGAGTATTTTGATGTAATCATCCTTTCAAATGTTCTGGAGCACCTTGAGAAACGCACTGACCTCTTAAAGCATCTCATCAGAAATTTTATGCCAAAAAAAATCCTCTTAAGAGTCCCAATGTTTGAAAGAGAATGGTTAGTGCCATATAAGAGAGAACTGGACATCGAATGGCGTTTAGATCCGACTCATTGGATCGAATATACCGAAGAAGAATTTCAGAGTGAACTTGCGGCTGCTGGCCTTGATATACAAAAGCTAATCTTTAGATGGGGAGAGATGTACGCTGTTGCCGTGCCATCCTCGAAAGAGCGTAATGCCTAACCTTCTTCTCTGCATGACCCCTGGCGTGGGGCTTAATACATGGAAATATGTCGGAAGTTTAAACCGGGAATTGAAGCCTTACGTTGAGTATGTGAAAAAAGGGTGGAAGGTTAAGATACTCACTTTTGATAAAGACGACATCCCTGAACTGCCGGAAGGGATTGAGGCTATTTCTTTTCAGGATTATCGCTTGCTCTTTTTTTTGCCGTGGAAGCACAGGGAACTTGGCAGTTGGGCTGATGTAATCAAGACAAACCAGAGTGTTCACGCATACTTTTATACATTTGCGGCAAAGCTTTGGAAAAAGCCAATACTTCTTCGATGTGGTTACGTGCAGGGCGAATATCTTGAAACTACCAGGGGCTTGACCCCAAAGGTAAGACTCTACCAGTTGGTTGAGGCAAAAGCTTTTCGGCAAGCGACTCACTGCCAGGTGCCTACCAAGGAACTTGCCCAGTGGGTGCAGCGAAAATACAGGGTTCCGGAGCAGAAGATCTCTGTTGTTCCTAACTTTGTTGATACTGAGATATTCAGACCGATGCCGGAGGTGAATAAGATTGACAAGTCCGTAATCTCTGTTGGACGCCTTGTTCCGGTAAAACAATTCGATTTGCTGATCAAGGCGTGTGCCAATATTACCGGGTGTACGCTCACCATTATTGGTGAAGGGCCGGAAAGAAAAAATCTGGAGAACCTTGCAAGGCTGCTTAAAGTCAATCTTAATCTCCTAGGGAATATCCCTAATGAAGAACTGCCCAAAATACTCAATCAACACCAAGTCTTTGCAATTACGTCAAAGTGGGAAGGCCATCCAAAGGCACTGATCGAAGCAATGGCATGCGGCCTACCGTGTTTGGCTGTAAAAAGCGCTGGTATTGAGAATCTAATAGATCATGGGACTAATGGTTGGATAGTCATCTCGAATTCATCGGTGATAAGCCAAGGACTATCGTTACTTTTAAAGGATGTGAATTTAGACGAATACTTATCAAAAAACGCACAACGTTTTGTAAAGGAAAACTATGATTTTTTTAAAATAATGAATAGCGAACTCAGCATTTGTGATGGCATGATAAATTATGTTTTCTAAAACCATTTTATCTACTGGTGAGCATAGGAAGAAATTACCCGGCATCATTTTGACTGTGATGTTTGCATGGCTTTCGGCTGTGATAGTGCTTCAGAATTATCTTATTGCAATGGGACTTTTTTCCATCTTCGCATTTGTCATCGGAATGTTTTTTGTATTAAGACGGTATTCTGGTAACATTTTTACAAACGTACAACTCCTTCTAATTTTCACACCACTGGTTTTTCTTTACGTTACAGGAATTCCCAAAATAGGACCTTTCCCTCTTTCTCCGCTCTTCTTCTTTATAGGTATTTATGTTCTTTTGGGTTCGCTAAGATTAAACCTTATGCTGCACTCCCTAAGAGAGTCAGGCGGAAAAATTTTTTTGCTTCTTGTCGCATGTTGGAGTTATGATTATATTTTTTCTCGCGTTTACTTGCAGTTGCCCTTTCTGGATATGCAATTATTGGAAATTATCGGAATATACCTTGCGACAAAATATTTTATTGGTTACAATGCTCAAAGGGCAGCGTGGGCGACAAGAGTTCTATCAATAGTTTTTCTTGTTTCGATGTTGTGGTTTGTTAGCGAAAGTTTATTTAAAGAGCTTTCAGAGGTTAGGATAACAATCTATCAATCATATCTTCAGAAAGTTAACGATCATACTCTATTGGGCACCGCAAGTTATGCAAATGGATTGTCACCTCTACTGTTTTTGTTTGGCTATCAGATCGCCGCCTCTTTGCCGCTGAATGTTGTAGCAATTTTCTTTGAGAAGAACAGGGCATGGAAGATGTTTTATGTTGTCGGCAGTGTGGCTTCACTTTTTGCAATGATTTTCGCAGGGGAACGGTCTGTATTAATCGCTACGACTGTTTCGATATCTATATTCCTGTATAAGAGAAAAGGCGTAAAACTTGCCGCTGTTTTGATGTTATTGAGCTTAACGACAATGTTTATGGTCTCAATGCATGAAAGCAAAAGGCATACGTTCGAAAGACTCTGGCAGAAGGAAGAAAGGATCGAGGCAGTTGAACGTTTAAAGCTGCAAATGATTGGAGTAATCACCATAGTTAATAATCCAATGGGTCTAGCATATGAAGGAAAACGGTGGAGTGACGAAGCTGCGTCATATGGAGTAGATTTCAGGAAGTTCAATAATGAGGAGATTGCAGTTCATAATAGTTATTTGGGAAGGATTATTTACTATGGCTGGCCTTTTGGTTTTTTGATCATCTGTGTTATGTTTATACTTGTCAAGAATATTATAGCCGTACTTTCCTTTAGCTTGTATGAAAAAGATTCTCAAGCTATTTCACAGGCGCAAATAATTGCCTATGCTTTGATATCTGTCTTAATTCAGGCATTATTCCATAATGCGTCAATCTTCACTTTTAATGGCCCCTCCGTAACAGTGATGTTTCTCTTTCTATCTTGGGCTGATCTGATAAGCTCCGAACGTTCCTCTAAGAAGCGGATCTCAAAATAATGGGCGAACCAGCCTTAACAGTGATAATGTCAGTCTATAACGGCGCTAAGCATTTGCCAGAGGCAATAGAGAGCATATTGAACCAGACATTCGGAGAATTCAGATTTGTTATTGTTGACGATGGCTCTACAGATGAGACTGGCACTATACTGGATGATTATGCGAGAAAGGACCAGCGACTTGTTGTCGTTCATCAAAAAAACGCAGGGCTGACAACTACGCTTAACCGAATTATTGCAACCACAGACGGAGAATTGATTGCAAGAATGGATGGAGACGACATCTCATTACCACACAGGTTTGAAAAACAGATTGCAAAACTTAGGTCGACTCCAGATTGCATCGTAGTTGGTTGCTGGTTTCAGGTTATCACTGAAAATGGTACCCCGGTGCGTGAATATGTCTTCCCTGATAACCACAGGATTTTAACTCATAATCTTCATCGGGGTGTCAACTGTTATGCACATGGCAGCGTAATAATGAGAAGAAAGGTTTTCAGCGATATGGGTTTCTCATATCGATTTAGACACGGACAGGATTTTGATTTATGGTTGAGATTGAGCGAACGTGGGCGACTCGGTCTTGTGGAAGATGTTCTTTATAAGCGAAGGGACCATAATAAGAGTATTTCGAGGGCGGTCCTTCCCCAGCGCTCGGCTTTAATGAAGCTAATGCTTTTGCTTGCTGATGAGAGGAAGAAGCATGGCAGAGAGTTGTCAAACTGGGCAGAAAGCGAAGAAGAGGTTCTCAGAACAGTCCCATTGTGGACTGAAAAGGAAATAGAAGCCTACGACAAGTTCCTAAAGGTGCGGCGATTATTGTGTGCTGGAGAAAATAGGAAGGCGCGTATAATACTCTCGACATTAGGCGAAAAAATGAGTAATTATAGTAATCTTGCTGTTGCCAGGTATATTTCTTATTTTCCAGGTTTTATCACAGGGCCTCTTTTACGGTTGAGAGACAGGATAAATAGCAGGCGACTGTTTATGCGTAATCTTTAATTATCCGTGACAAAAAATAGAATGAAAATCCTTCATGTCGGATATGGCGGCAGAGGTGGCGCAGGACGAATCCTGATCGATATTGCCAAACATCATAGCAAGGATTTTGTCCCGTCTGTTATATTGCTAGGATACAGCGTCGATGGCGATTATCTTTCTGAATTAGAGGCAAATGGGATTCCCGCTTTCGCGATCCTTAAGAAGAGTCGGTTTGATCTTGGTTTTCTGCGTCGGTTAAAAGAGAAGATTGCATTAGTTGAACCTCAAGTGGTTCTATTTCATTCCCCCGTGGCATACCTTTGGGGAAGATTGCCTTTTATAACAGAGAGAAGGAAACGAATAATCATATCTGTTGAGCATTCTTCAGCCCCGGACTATACGAAGCTCGCTTTACTGTGGAATCTTCTGCTATCTGTACGAACAGATAAGATAATCTGCGTTTCTGAGACAGTAAAGAATTTTCTGAGAAGCATATGGTTCCCATCTGAGAAACTTATAGTAATAGAGAATGGGGTGGTAGTCAGTGACTTAGCAGCGCGTAATTTCATGAAAAGTGGCACAAAAACTATCACAATGGTAGCAAGACTGGCACCACCCAAGGATTACGAAACTCTATTTAGGGCGTTTCGACTGGTGAAAAGAAAGGGCTATGCAGTTCTTTTAAATGTCGTTGGTGACGGACCTCAGAGGGCCACACTGACTAAAATGCTTCAGAACCTTGGCATTGTAAATTATGTTCATTTTCTTGGGGAGCGAAAGGATGTTCGGGATGTACTTCTAAGAACAGATTTGTTTGTCCTTTCAACGCGAAGCGAGGGACTCCCCATATCGCTGCTTGAGGCGATGGAGGCAGGCTGCCCTGTGATAGCGTCCGACATACCTGCGATATCAAGGATTATTGAACAAGGAGTAAACGGAATTCTCGTGCCCTGCGGAGACGATGTAGCGCTTGCCCATGCTATGGAAGTACTAATTAATGACCCACTGACTGCGGAAAGGTTATCCAGAAACGGACGGCTTCTGGTTGAAAGACGCTATAATATTCTCAACACTGTTAGGAAATATGAGAAACTCTTTATTGAAATGGTTGATACTCATAATATGCACCTATCTGTTTAACTGTGTAGACCCTTTGGCCAGTGGTGCCGAAGGCATTCTCAAAGAGACTGTCGATTATACCATCTGGTGGGCCCTATCAGGCAAGAGAATAATGAAAGAGACTTTGCCATCGCGGTTGGTATCCGACAGCGTTCAAATATACCTGGCCAGAAATGAAGCTGAGTCTTTTCAAGTTGTGGTTCGCCCCAAGCGTGACTTACATGTGCAACTGAGGAATATTAATATGATAGAAGGGTTGACAATTTCCTGTAATACAGTCGGCTTCGTAAGAGTTGATGAATCACACTCGGTTCCTGACATCCTTTATGAATGCGGGGAAGTTAACCTCAAGAAAGGCGAAAATGCTATTTTCTGGATGACCGCGAGAACTGATTCCAGAATTAAGGCTGGAGACTATAGATTTACTTTGAGAATGAATGGTGATAAGATCAGTGTTCATGTTCACATCTTTGATTTCACCCTCCCAATAAAGCCCACAATAGATACTCTCGCTCGAATATGGTGGAACGAAGAAGTTGGCAAATATGTAGAAATTAAGGAAGTGTACAAGAATTTGAAAGAACACAGGATTCATAATGGTGGGCCTATAACCCCATCCTTCAAAGTTACATTTGACGAACTTGATAAGAGGGTCGAGGTGGATTTCAGAGCTTTCGATCAAATGGCGGAATATCTTTTGAGAGAACTCGAATACAATGGTTTTATTGTCCCATTTTTCTTTGGGAACAGAGGCGGATTGTTTAATGAAAAATGGTTAAATAAATTACCAATAACTTCACCGGAATTCGAAAAGTATTTTGGCAGTTATTGCGCTCAAGTGGCTCAACATCTGAAAGAAAAAGGGTGGATTAAAAAAGCATATATGCAGTTGTGGGACGAGCCTGTAGAGAAAGACTTGAAAACAATTGTCAAAATTGCGCGCGTTGTGAAAAGAACAGCACCAGGACTCAAGGTATACATAACTACGCCACCGCGAAAAGAACTCTATGGTCTTGTTGATGCGTGGTCGGTGCTTCTACAGCGAAAGTATTTTGATGCGACCGCGATTGAAAAAAGACAGCAATTGGGAGAGGAAATTTGGGGTTATCAAAACGATCATTTCAACTATTTATCGCATCCTCTGCATATGAGGCTCTTGCCGTGGTTGGCTAAAAAGTATAATCTGCAAGGGATTGAATGGTGGGCTATCAATCGATGGGATAAATATTTTGGGGTCAAGCCCCAGTGGAAGGCAGGAAACGGAGTCCTTCTTTACTTGCCTGTAGGGCAGGATAAAAAACCACTCAATTCGATTCGATGGGAACTTTATCGGGACGGGCTTGAGGATGCGGATTATCTATCGCTTTTAGAAAAAAAAGCTGGGAGAGACAACATGATCCGATATGTGGATAAGTTGATAAAGGGAATTGATCCAGAAGAAAGAGTGGTCGATCCTCAACTCCTCGATAGCTTGCGAATCGCAATCGGAAAAGAGATAGAACGTCTTTCAACGCATGGACAGAATTAACCTTCTCCATCTTAAGACTTCTGCAAATATCGGAGGAGCTGAGGTAATGCTGACTTACTGGCCTAAGTATCTAAGCAAGGAAAAGTTCAATCAGTTCGTGATCTTTGCAGAAGATGGGCCACTGGTAAAGATAATAGAAAATCTTGGATTAAAAGTGGCGTGCTTTACAGATTTAAAGGGAGTAAAAGGCATCACGCTATTGCCAAAACTCATACGATTTATAAAAAACAATAAGATAGACATTATCCATGCTCACGGTGCAAGAGTAAATATGTGGGGTTCTATGGCATCCATTTTGACAGGTGTGCCAATAATAGCTACCGAGCACGGCATTGATCTCTGGAGACACAGCAATTATCTATTCAATATCCTTGATAGATTTTCTGCAAAAGTTAATAAGTTCAGGATAGGCGTTTCTCAGGCTGTATGCGATATGTTAAAAAAGATAGGTGTAGATCAAGCGAAGATTATATGCATCGAGAATGGAATAGATGTTGATAGATTTAATATTTCAGTCGATATTTCATCAAAAAAAAGAGAGTTAGGCATTTCAGAAAGAGCAACTGTTATAGGCACTGTAGGCAGGCTTGTGGAACAAAAAGGGCATAGATACCTATTAGAAGCTGCAAAGATGGTAGTCAATAAATTTCCTGATGCAAAGTTTATAATTATCGGAGACGGACCCTTACGTGGCGAATTGGAAGAGCAAGCATTAAACCTCGGAGTAAAAGAAAATATTGTCTTTACAGGAGGGAGGGAAGATATACCTGAGTTAATGGCAATAATGGACATATTTGTGCTGCCCTCCATTACGGAGGGTCTGCCTTTGGTTTTGCTTGAGGCTATGGTATCTAAGAAACCAATAATTGGGACAAGGGTAGGCGGCATCCCTGAAGTGATAGAAGATGGTGTAACCGGGTTGCTCGTTGAGCCAGCGAATTCAGGCGGTCTGGCGAACCAAATCGCTATTCTTCTTATGAACGCTGTAGATAGGAAGAAGATGGCAATCGAGGCGTGCAGGATGGTGAGGAAGAAATACAATGCAAAAAGCATGATACTTAAATACGAAGCGGTCTATGAGCGAGCACTCTCAAAAACAGAGAATTAAAATCCTCTATATAATTACCCTCTCAGAAATCGGAGGTGCCCAGAAGCATCTATTCTATCATCTTAAATATCTCGACAAATCAATTTATGAGCCTGTCCTGACCGCGGGACAGGCCGGCTGGCTTTTAAAACAGGCTGAGGCAATGGGCATTAAGACATACCATTGCAAAAGTCTTATCAGATCCATAAACCCATTTAACGATTTAAAAGCCGTGTATGATATGTTGAAGATTATTAAATCAGAAAAACCTGATATTGTCCACTGTCACAGTTCAAAGGCCGGAATACTCGGCAGGATAGCCGCATGGATTAGAGGCGTCCCCATTATTATGTTTACAGCGCATGGCTGGGCCTTTACGGAAGGGGTTAATAATAAAGTAAGACCTATATATAGGGTTATTGAGACACAGATTGCAAAAATAACAACAAAGATAATAACAGTCTCTGATTATGATTGGAGGCTTGCCTGCAGCTATGCAGGTATAAATGAAAGGAAGATGGTTGTGATAAAAAATGGGATTGATTTTCCAGAGGAGTTCACTCACGAGATCAGAAAAAAATTTCGAGCGGAATGTGGCCTGGATGATTCAGAAATTGTCATTACCATGGTTTCGAGGCTTTCCCCACCAAAAGACCCATACAGTTTCTTAAAATTAGCTGGGTTACTCAAGCATAATAAAACTGTTTTTTTGCTTGTTGGCGATGGTCCCCAGAGAAATAATATAGAAGATATTTTAAAACATATGAATATTAAGAATTTCCGTCTTATTGGTTACAGGGAGGATATAAATGACATTCTTATAGCCAGTGACATTTTTTGTTTTTTTTCTAATTATGAAGGTCTTCCTCTTGCTTTAATCGAAGCTATGGCTGCTGGACTGCCTATTATAGCTAATCCAGTGGGCGGGATATCAGAAGCTGTGAATGATGGTCTTAATGGTTTTCTGGTAAACCGACACGATTTACCCTCAATTATGACAAAATTACAACGTCTTGTGGATGATGAATCATTACGAAAACAGATGGGGCAAGAATCAAAAAGAATGTACATTGATATGTTTAAAGCCAGGCAAATGGTAAATAAAACTGAGAATATATATAAGGAACTAATTGCAAACAAATTTAGTTCATGATAAAGCCTTTTATGACTGATAGAATTTGTATAATAGGCGGTTCCGGCTTTATCGGCACAAGGCTCGTCAAAAGGCTTCTTGATGCGGGCTATTTTGTTAAGATTCTGGATAAATCTAAGAGCGAGACTTACCCTGATCTATGGATTAAGGGTGATGTGCGTGACATGTCGTCCCTGCTTTCCGCTTTGAAAGGCTTTGATGTTTTATACAACTTAGCTGCCGAACACAGGGACGATGTAAGTCCTAAATCCCTTTACTATGACGTTAATGTAAAAGGGGCCAAGAATGTCTGCTCGGCTGCAGAAGAACTCGGTATAAATAAAATCATCTTTACGAGCTCTGTTGCAGTTTATGGGTTCACATATGAAGAGACCGATGAGAATGGAGAACTCAGACCTTTTAATGAGTATGGAAAGACAAAACTGGAAGCTGAAAGGATTTATCAAGAATGGCAAGAGAGAGACAAAAACAGGTCTCTGACCATTATCCGACCAACCGTGGTCTTCGGAGAAGGAAACAGAGGCAATGTCTATAATTTACTGAAGCAGATCGCAAAAGGCCATTTTATAATGGTAGGGAATGGAAAAAACATCAAATCAATGACCTATGTTGAAAACGTCGTTTCATTCCTCATATATTCACTAAGATTTGGTAGCGGCTTTCATTTATTCAATTTTGTGGACAAGCCAGACCTCGATATGAACAGCCTCGTAACCTTAGTGAAACAAGAACTCGGCAAAAGTGGAGATATAGGTATGAGAATACCTTATCCTGTCGGTTACTTAAGTGGTCTGTTTTTCGATATTATATCGAAGATTACAAATAAAAAACTTCCAATCAGTTCTATACGGATAAAGAAATTTTGCTCTAATACTCAATTTACCTCAGCATCCATCAAAAATACGGATTTTAAACCTCCTTTCACTCTTGCCGAAGGGCTAAGAAGAACCATAAACCATGAATTCCTCAGCAATGATTCGGATAAAGGGACATTGTTCTATACAGAATAAAAGGCTTTTCCCCGATTAATTCATGAAGATTGCCATCCTGGGCTCAAGAGGAATTCCTGTTAATTATGGTGGCTTTGAAACCATTGCAGAGGTCCTTTCGACAGGGCTTGTTATGAGGGGTCATGATGTCACTATTTACTGCAGCAAGGCACACACAGATTCTTATGAACCATTTTACCACGGCGTGAGAAGGATATTCCTCCCGTCCATTAAAGGAAGTCCCATCGAAAAACCCCTCTTTACCCTTCTCTCCCTGCTCCATGCCTCTTTCAAGACTTATGATGTTATTCTCATGTTAGGGATAAGTGTATCTGCCTTATGTTTTATACCGAGGATTTTTAAAAAAAAGGTAGTCATAAATGTGGACGGTCTTGAATGGCAGAGGAAGAAATGGGGTCCTGTTGCATCATTATACCTGAGGTTGTCTGAGAGAATGGCTGGAATAACGACAGATGCCGTTATTACGGACTCTGAATTTATAAGGGGATATTATAGAGAAAAATATCAGATCGACCCCTATTACATCCCCTATGGAGCCGATGTGTCGGATTCAGTGCCTGATGATTCCCTCCGGAAATATGGCCTTGAATCAGGGGGCTATATACTCCAGTCCTGCCGCATCGAGCCTGAAAATAATCCTGACCTTGTGATAGAGGCCTATCTCATGTCAGGAGTCACCATGCCCCTCGTGATACTCGGTGACGCACCAGAGGGAAGCAGATATAAGCAGAGGCTTTTAAGAATGGCAGGTGATCGGGTCAGATTCCTTGGTTTCATCTTTGGTCCTGACTACAGGCAGATTGTTGCCCATGCAGGCCTCTATATACATGCCCATGAAGTTGGTGGCACTAACCCTTCCCTTCTCGAGGCTATGGCTGTTGGCCAGGCACCCCTCTATCTCGATGTCCCCTTTAACAGGGAGGTCGCAGGTGATGCAGGATTCCCTTTCCAGAAAGACCCTCTAAGCCTCAGTCATCTTATCAAGACCCTGTCAGAGAGAATAGAGGTCGTAAGAGAAAGGTCAGTAGAGGCTAAGAGGATAATAAGAGAGAGGTATTCCTGGGACTCCATTATAAGGGAGTATGAGAGGGTGCTCGGGGTAGGGATTAAGGGGTAGGGATTAGGGGGGAGTGGGTATGCAGGGGAAGTAAAATTGAATGAGGGGATAAAAAATAGATTGAAAATATTAAAAAATATGATATAATTAATTCACATCAGGAGGTAATTATCTGAAGATAGAGGAACTTAAAATCAAATATCCAAGCGGATTTGAACATGCTGTACACATGACAAAGGATGAGATAGAACAGCATATACGGTTAATGGCTGCTCTTAAAATGTTTGAATTGGGTAAAATATCATCAGGCAAAGCTGCAGAATTAGCAGGTATGTCCAGGGTTGAATTTTTTGAAGCATGTAGCAGATACCGTGTTAGTATTTTTAATTATCCTCCTGAGGAAGCAGACCAGGAAATCAGAAAAGATCTGGAAACTGCACGGAAAATCAGTAGTTAATGAGGATTGTCTCTAATACTTGACCCTTAATTGGTCTTGCAAAGATAGATTGCCTTTTTATTCTTAAAGAGATTGCTTCAGAGGTCTTGATTCCGCGTGTAGTTTACAGAGAATTGTTTGGAAAAATAGGGATTGAATCTGAAAGAATAGACAGAGCACTTAATGATTTTATTCGTGTGATTGATTTGGAGCCGCTCTCACCAACACTCAAAGAAACACTTGCTGATTTAGATGTAGGAGAAAAACAAGCAATTGGATTAGCATCTACATATTCAAGTGATATAATTTTATTACTTGATGACCATGCGGGAAGAGTGGTTGCTGAAAAGTTAAACATACCTACAACCGGGACAATAGGAATTTTATTGCTCGCTAAAGAGAAAAATATTTTAAAAAATATAAGTTCACTTATAGACGAATTAAGATATCAAGGATATTGGATTTCTGACGAAATTGCAGATTTAGCCAAATCACTTGCAAAAGAGAAATAAACCAGCCCCGCAAGACCCTATACCGCATGTCGCTTGTGCCGGGGTTATATGGAGGACAGTGATAGAGAGGATTAAGGGGTAGGGATTAAGGGGGTAGGGGGTATGCATTGGAAGGATTTAGAAGTTTGGAAGAAAGCGCATAGTTTAGTTCTTGAGATTTATAATTTGACAGCAAAATTTCCAAAGAACGAATCATTTGCCCTTGTTGACCAACAAGAAGAGCTGCTTATTCTATACCTGCTAATATTGCAGAGGGGCAATCAAGAAACGCTACAAGGGAGTATCTCTCTTTTTTGTACAGTGCAAGAGGTTCACTTGAGGAAATAAGATATTTTATCTTATTGGCAAGGGACTTGAGCTACATAGAAGATGAGGTCTATAGACAGTTTGAGGGAGAATACGAATCAGTAAGTAAAATGCTCAATGGTTTAATAAAATCCTTAAAATCTTAATCTATATCCCTTAATCCATATCCCTTAATCCATAATGAGGGATTAGGGGGATACATGAGTTCAGAGGAGTTTGAGGCAAAGCTCGAGGAAGAAAGGATAAGAAAGGCGGCATGACCTCTACAACTTCAGGGCATAAAAAATGTCTTGGGGAAAATTTGACAGGAAGATGTTTATGTAGTAAAATTTTCTACATTAAAAAAGGAGTTTGAGATGATTGTATCCAGAAAGTCAGATACTTTTGCTGTCAGATTATCTTCAAAGAAACTCGAGGCGATAAAAGAGATTTCCAGGCTTGGGTTAAAATTATCCGATGGTTATGACTATGTTTTATGGGAATATATATCTTCGGAGACAACTCTTGAAGATGTAAGGAAACGCCTCTCATCTATTAAAACCTCGCTATCGGAAGAGATAATAGAGGAAAGAAAGAAATAATGCCATTGTATTTCTTTGACACCAGCGCCATAGGGGAATTTGAGTAATATTTTAATCATCAGCATGAAATAAAGGACAGGGGTGGTTTCAGGGGTTGGAGAAAGGCGCTTTAGTAATTGAACCTCTAAGGATAACCCTCTGCCTTGTCACCTCTTTCATCTTTTCTCTCATAATCACTCCAAGGCTCGCCCACATTGCAGAGAAGATCGGTCTTGTGGATTACCCGAATGAGAGGAAGATCCATAAGATGCCGAAACCTATTGTGGGAGGTCTCGGAATGGTCATGGCTCTATCCCTTTCAAGCCTCCTGTTTTTACCACTTACCCACCTGAGGGGATATTTCTCAGGGCTCATAGTGCTCACCATAGTCGGATTCCTCGACGACTATAAGGAGGTTAGCCACTACTGGAAATTCATTGCTCAGGCCATTGCAGTTACCTGCATAATAACATTGAGCAACACTATCCTTTCATCCTTTGGAAACCTCTTTTCAACAGGAAGGCTCGACCTCGGGATTATGGCTATTCCCCTCACCTTTTTCTGCGCCATAGGGGTCATTAACTCTATTAATATGATCGATGGTCTCGACGGCCTGGCAGGTGGATTATCCCTCCTCTCATTCATATCCTTCACTGCCCTTGCCTATATGAATAATCAGATCGACCTCATGGCCCTTAGCCTTGGCCTCTGCGGGGTTGTCCTCGGATTCTTATTCTTCAACTGGCCGCCCTCTCGATTATTCATGGGTGATGCCGGAAGCCTCTCCCTCGGATTTTCCCTCGCATTCCTCTCTATTGCGATAACACAGAAAGACAGGAGTGTCGTTCCTCCTGTAGCGCCCCTCCTGATCCTTGCCGTGCCGATCGTCGATACCGTCATGGTGATGATCAAGAGGATATTTAGAGGGAGAAGCCCCTTCTATGCCGATAAGACCCATATCCATCACAGGCTCATCAGCATGGGTATGAGCAAGAAGAAGACGCTTTATATAATACTGACGATCGCTTTTATAATGGATCTCATAGCAGTGACAGGAACTCTCCTGAAGATCCCCGAACATTATCTCTTCCTTATATTCCTTGCATACCTCATCCTCGTCAATAAGGTCCTTATTTCCTCCAGGTGATTATGATATATCTCATACAATATCTCTCCATAAATGATAAAATATAATCATGATCAAAGAAGGCTGTCCAGGAAGCAGAGAGATCAGGAACCCCTTCCCTGAGGAGATATTATGTTTTCATTGCCACACGATGAATGAGATATGGTCTGATGAGGTGGAGATTGAGTGTAAGGGTTGTGGTAAGATAATATCGAGGGATATGAAGCCCACATGTCTTGAATGGTGTCCAGCTGCTAAGGAGTGCGTGGGCGTCGAGAAATACGAGAGGCTGATGAAGGCCATCAAGAAATGAGGCCTGTCTCGGTCATGATTTAGATTAAAGGGGGCCATGAGGAGAAAGGCAGCAGTAGCTGGTCAGTTCTATCACTCTGATAGGGAGAGACTCACAAAAGAGGTAAATAAGTACATCCTCACGAATATCCCTAAGGAGAAGGTCATAGCTGCCCTCTGTCCTCATGCAGGTCTTGTATATTCTGGCTCAGTGGCAGGTGCTGTCTATTCCCATATAGACATGCCCGAGACATTCATCCTCATAGGCCCGAATCATACAGGGATAGGGGCGAGGGTCTCCCTCATGGCTCAGGGAGACTGGGAGATACCCACAGGGGTCATGCCAATCGACCAGAGGCTGGCAAGGAAGATACTATCAGAATCTGACCTCATAACCCCTGATACCCAGGCACATCTATTCGAACATTCCCTCGAGGTACAGCTCCCTTTTATAGCCTATCTCTCGGCAGGGGCAAAGATAGTTCCCATTACGGTAATGCATGCCACATTAGAGGAATGTAAATTGATGGGTGAGGCAATTGCCCGATCAATCAGTCAGGCAGGTTATCCTGTCGTAATTATAGCCAGCTCAGATATGAGCCACTATGTCTCGGATGACGTAGCCAGGAAAAAGGACAAGATGGCGATAAACAGGCTGCTCCAGCTTGACCCCGAAGGCCTCTACAATACAGTGAATTCAGAGCGCATCTCCATGTGCGGATATATCCCTGCAACCATAATGCTTTATGCTGCAAAGGCCCTGAATGCAAAAGAGGCCAGGTTAATCAAGTATGCTACATCAGGAGATGTGAGCGGTGCCTACGACTATGTCGTAGGCTATGCTGGCATCATAATAAAGTAATCCACCCCTTGCCCTAAACATCCCTTTTCTGTTATAAATATATACATAAAATAAAAATAAAGTGTTTCATTGAGGGTAGTCTACCTGCCCTGTGCGTAATGGGTGAAAGAATGTTGATCCGGCAAGTTAGATCTTTAGGGAGTCCACGTAAGGAGACCGGTGAGCAGGCCGATATTATAATCGGAAGCCTAAGGCTTCTTCAGGACACCCACCTAATCTATAGGGGATCTAATTTTTCACTCAAACGGCAGGGCGGGCTTTTATCGTCTATAGCAAGTTTCATAAAGGGATTCATCAGGTCAGGATCTTTATCAATGGATAAAGAAAAGAATATAAAGGGATCTTTAGAGAGTTTCTATCATCTTGATTGGGCATGTAGTCTCAAAGGGATCTCTCGAGAATCTCTCTATCAAGACTGCTGACCTTTTTGAACCCCTTTTCTCTCTGACCCTACCCTCATTGGAACCTTGAAAGGGGGAAACCATGTCTTTAATCCTTCAGATACTCATCTCTGTAGCCATAGGCCTTGTTATAGGGATAGCCATAGCCTTCGTCTACAGGCGGTCGATCGGGTTACAGAGAGAGGCAATCGAAAAACAGAAGGAAGAGATCCTTGCAGAGGCCAGGAAGACTGCCGAGGCAATAAAGAAAGAGGCCTCTGTTGAGGCAAAGGACCTCGTCTATCAGGCAAAGTCAGAGGCTGAAAAGGAGATACGAGAGAGGAGAAACGAGCTAAATCAACTTGACAGGAGGCTCAGACAGAAGGAAGAGAGTCTCGAGAGAAAGGGCTACCAGTTAGAGAAAAGGGAACAGGAACTAAACAAGAGGGAGAGGGAGTTCGGTCAGAAGGAAAAGAGCCTGAATGAGAAGGAGGCAGAGTTGAACAGGTTGATAAAGGAACAGACCGAAACCCTCGAAAGGATATCAGGCCTGAGTATCGAGGCAGCCAGGCAGGAACTGCATAAAAGGGTGGAGGAGGAGGCCCGCTTCGAGGCTGCAAGGCTTGCTAAGAGGATCGAGGATGAGGCAAGGGAAGAGGCAGAAAAGAAGGCAAGGGAGATAGTGAGTCTCGCTATCCAGAGATATGCCAGTGATTATGTTGCTGACGGGACAGTGACAGCAGTGAGCCTCCCGAATGATGAGATG
>Ga0334722_10002078_pt1 | contig 23275 bp, 31 predicted proteins | sample C3_bottom_MG_FD_207210 | JGI IMG/M metagenome (GOLD analysis project Ga0334722, IMG submission 207210) | Sediment microbial communities from Yellowstone Lake, YNP, Wyoming, USA - C3_bottom | ecosystem: Environmental > Aquatic > Freshwater > Lake > Sediment | place: USA: Wyoming | collected... | reverse complement strand
GGTCCTGCAGTGTGGGCGACTTTAGGAATCGCGACGCTGACTTTGTTTGGGAGCGGTGCGATCAAGGGGAGTTTCACTGCGGCTGATCCGTTCAAGTCGGGTTTAGAAATGGCGATTGTAGGGATGGCAGCAGCAATTTCAGGATATCTAATTGGTGCTGCATTGGGCGCGTTGCCGTTGGCGTAGGTTTTTTTACGAAGATTTAAAAAACGGTGGTAGTTTCTTCGAGAAATGACTAAAGATAGGAGTGGGCAGGAGAAGTGTTTTGAGCTTCATTATCGAGATTTGTTCCAGATAATGGAGTCAATCAATGCGTATTGTGTTGAAGGGAGTCACGTGGAAGGTTCTGAATCACACCGCACTCCTTTTTGGAGGCCGTTAGGGCGACGAAATCTTGCCATTATTGTTGAAACTGCATCTGTAGAACAGCCGTTTGTTAAGGTTGCCGAACTGAATTTCAGAAGTAATTTTACCAAACTCCAATTAAAGGTTTACGACGTCGGTGTTGCAGGAATAGAAAAGCTGGTGACTCGTTTAGAGCCGTACATATTACGCGATGGGAAGCCTGAATGTTTCGCGTATGCTGAATTTTGTGAAGAAGTGTGTGGGTATACGGATGACGAATTACGTGACGAGATAAGCAGGCATCAGGTGAAAAGACACGTTGATCCTATTGCACGTGATATGCCAAGGGAGCCAAGCGATCGCGTGGTCAGGGCGTGGGAAGTATTTCGCGCGTCGGATTATTCAGGAATTCCGCTTCGTAATCTGAGTATTGAAGATTTTTTCAACTCGTTTTCAAAGTTTCGAGAATGGGAACGACAGGTTCATCCGCGCATGGGCGCAGGATTCAGTGGGATTGCAAATTATTTTGAGCCTGCGTACGAAAAGCTCAAAGATGCGTACAAGAAGGGGGACGTCGAGGGCGTTAAAAGGGAAGTCGGTGCCTTAGTGAACCTGATTTTGCACAAGTGATGATGTAAAAAAGAGAACGTTGTTGATCTAGAGTTTTTGGATTTCTCCAACAAGGCTTCCTGCGGGGTCGTCTCCATAGGGGTAAAGGCATAGGCCTCGTGATCGTGTGCCGTGGTTTTTCCAATAGTTGGTGGTGTAGAGTTTGTTTTCAAGTTCTGCAGCAAACGCAATTTCGTTTGCGCTAAAGGTGCCAATGAGGTATTCGCGTGCGAGTCGTTTACTTATTGCGGTGGTGATTTGTTCAGGGGTTGCAGTGGTGTAGTTTGAGAGGGGCGTGATGAGTTTTTCAATGCCTTTGACAACGTGTTCAGGGGAGATGTTTGCAGGGAGGTTGAAGAGTTTTGGCCAGAGTGCAAGGTCGGGTTGTTGGTAGACAAATGCGCCGTGTTGGAGGACGCATGTTCCGTTCCATGCTTGTGCGTATCCTGCGATTTTTTGGCCGTTGACTTCAACGTCGTAGCCGTCAAGGACAAGGCCGGTGGGGGTTGTGTGCGTGCGGCGTTTGGTGACTGCGGGGATGGCAAGGTCTTTAAGTGCAAGCGCGATGCTTTCGCAGAGGCGTTCGTATTCGCGCGGGATGTTTACTTCGTTTGCTTTGCTGACGACGGCGATGGAAAAGTCAAAGGGTCCGTGGACGTATGCACGTCCTCCACCTGCGATGCGCGCAACTTCGTATCCGTGGTGTGCGCAGGCGTCGAGGTTGACGTCTTTGATGGATTGGACGTAGGGGAGGGTGATTCCTTTTTTCCAGGCAAAGTAGGCAATGGTTGGGGGCGCGCCGCGGCTAACGCTATGCAGAAGTGCTTCAGTGAGTGAGGCAGCATGACGCGCAGTGTATTCTCGCAAGGGGATGACGCGTGCGGTGGTGAACATAAATGAAAACCCGATTGTTCGCTATTTAAAGATTTAGTGGGTGGACTTGAGAATACTTTTTATAGAAAGAAGTGAGTTGAGATGATAGGTGTTGCATGATCATAATCGATATTGAAACAACGGGTCTTGATGAGCGTACGCACGCGATTTTGAGTGTGGGCGCAATTGATTTTCTTGATCCGAAGAGGATGTTTTATGAGGAGTGTCGGGCGTGGGATGGTGCAGAGGTTCACCCGCAGGCGCTTGAGGTGAATGGGTTTACTATGGCGCAGGTGTTTGATCCAAAGAAGCAGTCGGTTCAGGAGTTGCTCAAAAAATTTCTTGACTGGGCGCAGGGGTGTGAGGAACGAACGATTGCGGGGGAGAATGTTGCGTTTGATCGGGATTTTTTGAAGGTGAATATGGAGCGGCTGGGTTTGCCTTGGTTTTTTGGGCATCGCGTGGTTGATTTGCATTCGATTTCTTTTGCGAGGCTTAAAGGTTTGGGCGTGTTTGTTCCGCATAAGAACGCGGTTTCTGCGTTGAATATGAACAAGACGTTGAATTATGTGGGGCTGGCTGATGAGCCAAGTCCGCATCATGCGCTGATGGGCGCAAAGCTTGAGGCAGAGGCATTTTCACGTCTCATTCATGGGAAGAATTTGCTTGCGGAGTTTGCGCATGTTGCGGTTCCACTGCACGTGAAGAAATGAGAAACGTTTTTATAGGCTTCTTCAAGGTTCTCAAATAACATTGGGCAAGTAGTTCAAACAGTTAAAAAGTGCTACGGGTCACTGGACAGACGGGCACGGCGTATTTAAGTAAGCAAATTATTTTTTTCTCATATGCCTCGTTTACGGCCTGCAGTGAAAGAAGAAATGGTGAAAAGTCTACAAAGAGGAAAATCGCTGAATACCATTTCAAAGGAGTTCGGAATTGGAAAATCAACCATTTATTATTACTACAAAAAGATGTACGGAAAGAAGTTTATTGAGCCCGTATTCAGCCCCCATAATTCAGAATTAGAGGGCGAGATTAATGGGATTTTTGCCGGCGATGGAAGTCAATATTATTACGCAAAACGAGGTAGTTACCAAGTCAATGTGCACTTTGGCGCAAAAAATTATTGGTATGCAGTTTATGTAAAGCAATTGTTTGAGCAATTTTTCAATAAGAAATTCAGGCTCCAATATGAGAGTGAAACGAAGATCAGGATAAGAACTGAATCAAAGAAAATATTTAACTACTTCCAAAATTATTTGTCATATGATAGGCAAATTAAACACTGTACTATCAAACTTAAAAAGAACTGTTCATCATCCTTCAAATTAGGATTTCTTAAAGGTATGTTTGACACCGATGGGTGTCTTTCTTATAGTAAAACTGAAAAGAACGTTCGCGCGTTTTATACGACCACCTCACAAGTACTGGCAACACAATTGGGGATGATGCTCACAAAACTTGGAATAATACACAGTGTACGTTCTCGTCGTCCGAGCAACACGAATGAAAAAATGGTTTATATTGTGTATATTTGGAGAGCCAGTACGAATAGGTTTATAAAGACCGTGAAACCGATGAAAGCATTACGGGCAGGTAATTCAGCTCGGTAGAATGCGCCCATGGCAAACGAGTAATCGTCCATGCTGGGCGATGCCGCGGGTTCAAATCCCGCCCTGTCCATGAAACTGCAAGCACGGAGCGCGGTTGACGAACAGCGCCCTAAGGGTTTGAACTCCGACCGCGAAGCGGGCTGAGTTCAAATCCCGCCCTGTCCATGAAACTGCAAGCACGGAGCGCGGTTGACGAACAGTGCCCTAAGGGTTTGAACCAGGGGTTCATTTCAAGGATGCGAAGCAGACTTGAAAGCCTGGCGACCCAAGGTCGACTGGAAATCCCGCCTTGTCCACTTCACCGTTGTTTCTGTTTCTAATGAGTTAATCGCGCGAAAGTCTTAATAACATCTATGTTCTTTGAGTGTTTATGGAAGAAGCAACGATTCCTGCGGGGCAGGTGTCAAGGGCGCATCCAAGAAAGAGTGGTTGGAAGTGGAAGTTGATCGTGTTCTTGATTGTGCTCTTTTTGCTTCCAGGGATTTATGCGGTTTTAGCTCAGGGTGTTTCCGTGTCGGGTCTTTTGCAGGTGAGTGTTTCTTATTGGAGTGAGAGAATTTCAGGTCTTTTTGCAGGGCGTTAAAGCATTTCAAGTTCGTCTAAGAATGTCCAGATTGCGTCTGTTCCGAGTTCTAAGATTTTGGGTGCGATTTCGTTCATGATGCGTGCGAGGGGGAGTGCGGGGATGATGAGGAGTGCGAGGAATACCCAGTGTTTTTTGATGTAGGTGAATTTGTTTTTGGTGTGGGAGAGGTCTTGGATGAAGATGGCGTAGTAGCCGCAAAGGACTGCGATGTTGATACTGCTGACGGCGAAGTCTGCGGGGGTGGCTCCGATGAAGTATTCGATGGCAAAGAGTGCGATGTTGACAAAGAGCATGAAGAGGAAGATGCCGTCGAGGGCGTATTTGTAGTGGCGGGTCATTTTGTTCGGGCAAGCGCTTTTTGTTTATGAGGGTTTGGTACGGTTGTATGTATCGCAATGTTTTTATGGACGAAAGGGTTGTGCAATGGTATGGACAAGGCAGTTGATGTTCTTAAGATGTTGAAGAAGGAGTATCCGGGTGCGAAGTATTATTTGGATTTTAAGACGCCGCTTGAGTTGCTGGTCGCAGCGATTTTGTCTGCGCAAGTAAGAGATGAAGTCGTGAATGCATCGACTCCGGGGCTTTTTGCAAAATATAAGACGGCAAAAGACTATGCAAAAGCGAGCGTTGATGACTTGCTTAAGTTTGTGGGAAAGGTCACGTTCGCAGGGAATAAGGCGAAGAATATTATTGCGACGTGTAAGATATTAGAAGAAAAGCATGATGGGAGGGTTCCAAAGAGTATTGACCAATTGGTTGAACTTCCAGGGATTGGGCGTAAGACTGCGATTGTTATTTTGACGAATGCATACAATATTGTTCCGGGGGTCGTGGTGGACACGCACGTGATTCGTGTTTCTTATCGTTTGGGTTGGACGAAGAATACGAATCCTGAGAAGATCGAAAAAGATTTGAATGCGCTTATTCTTCCGTCGCATTGGAAGGAGACGCAGTGGTTGCTTAAAGCGCACGGGCGGGCGGTTTGTAAAGCGCCAACGCCATCGTGCAGTGTTTGTCCGCTTGCAAAAGTGTGTCCAAAGCAGGGGGTCAAGAAGCAGTTATGAGCCAGTTCAAAGGAGTTGTGGTCGAGGAGAGTTTGGATAGTCCGCTTCTCGTGAACAAATTGCACGTGGTGAAGGTTGAAGTGTCATTGAATCCGATGTGGCACACGTACACGGTGAATATTTCGCGTGATGAGATTCATCAATTAAGCAAGCATCTAAAGCCCAAGTGGTACGCGCATTTTTGGAAAGGGAATGAAGTGCTTGCGATTTTCAAGGATAAATTTTTCGAGTTTAAGCACGATGATAAGTCAACGTGGAAGGAAGCCGTCGAATATGGTCGTTCTCAGGGGGTTCCCGAGGCACAGTTGGATTTTCCGATCATTTGAACATATACAATTGTTTGTCTCGTGAATAGTCGCGCAGGGTTTGTGCGAATTCGTGCGCGGTTGAATACCTGTTTTTTGGGTCTGTTTCTATGGCGCGAAGAAGGATGTCTTGGAGTTGTGGGTCTAAGTCGATGGGGTCTCTAAAGCCAACTTTTCCTCCGCTGGCTGCGACGCGCAGGATTCGTTCTGCAGTATTTTTGGTGGTGAATCTGCGAAAGGGACGGGTGATGCGTGAGAGGAGTTCAAGGGAGATGGCGCCAAGGGAGTAGATGTCGCTTTTTTCGGTTGCAGGTTCGAGTTGTGCTTGTTCTGGTGCCATGTAGTTGGCGGTTCCTTTAACGCGATCGTTGAGGGTGTGGTCGTGGAGTTTGATGGTTTCAAGTTCTTCTGCTTCGATTTCTTCGTGGTTGAGGTATTTTGCGATGCCCCAGTCAAAGAGGTGGGGTTTTCCCGTGGGGTCGATGATGACGTTTGCGGGTTTGACGTCGAGGTGGATGATTCCGTTTTGGTGGGCGTAGTCAAGGGTTTCTGCAAGGGTCTCAAGGATTTCCAAGCGTTCGGCAAGGGTGTATGTTGGCCCGTGGATTGCTTGTGAGATGATGACGCTTCCAAGGGTTTCTCCGGGGATGTAGTCGAGTGAGAAGTAGGGGACGTTTTTGTGGGTTCCGCATTCGTGAACGCGTGGAATGTTGGGGTGACGCAGTTGTAACGTGATGTCGATTTCGCGGTGGAAGATGAAGACGTGGTCGATGGGAGCGTCGGGCGAGATTGTTTTGAGGGCGACGTTTTGGTTGGTTGTGGGCTTGCGTGCGAGGTAGACGTGGCCTTGTCCGCCTTTTCCGAGTTCTCGTTCAATGTGGTATCCGGGCGGGATGATGGGTTGAGCGCGGTTTTTTTCCGGTGAGTAGTCTGCAAGTTCGGTGTTTGGGTATGTGGCGATGTTTTCGAGTGAGGGAGAGATATCTATCGTGGAAGGAGCGGTTGCAATGACTGCGGATTCGAAAAATTCTTCACTCATATTCATGAGTCGAACGCTGCCCTTTTTAAAGCTTGTGTATTTCATATAATTTATATAATATATAGATTTAAAGCATATTTGATAAAGAACGAATGCTTTTTAAAAGAACGAGAAACTGTATTTGATTGACGGGCGCGTAGCTCAGCCTGGTAGAGCACATCGTTCGCAACGATGGGGCCCCGAGTTCAAATCTCGGCGCGTCCACTTATGATTGATAAAAAGAAGTACAGTTTGTGGACCGCACCATACAATCCCAACGTTTTGAAGGACGTGACGTTAAGGACTGATCTTTCTGCAGGTGATCTTGAGCGTCGTTTGAAGGAGAAGCAAGAAAGCTGCGAGCACAAAATGCAGCATTTTGGTCCTAGTTACACTGCGAGGCGTGATGGTTCGTATCGATTGTTTAATGAATCAAACTGTATGAAGTGCGGATATAATCCGAAAGAAGAATAAAATTATTTCAACTTGAGCGCTTTCTTAATCGCGTCGCGATCGAACCCAACGATGATTGTTCCGTTGATGTCAAGAACAGGAACGCCCATTTGTCCGCTTTTTTCGATCATTTCTTGCGCGCGGGTTTGGTCTTTGCTGACATCGACGTCTTCGTATGCGATTTTGTTTTCTTTCAGGAAGTCTTTTGCTGCGTGGCAGTACGGGCACGTGGGTGTTGAGTAGACGGTGACTTGCGATTTGCTGGTTTTCGTTTCGGGTTTTGTTTTTGCTGCAGCCATAAGGACCTCCGGTTTGATTTGACGTATTGCATTTTGGGCATTATTTAAAGGTTGTGTTGAAGGGGGGGCGCCGGGGCTGGGAATTCCAACGTTGCGGTAAACCGCAAAGTATTTGAACCCAGAGTTCCTTTCGGAGCAGAGGTTTCAGCTCTGTGGCCTACCTGGTTGGCCGACCCCGGCGCTATTTTTATTTTATTTTTGGGGTTTAAGTGTCTTTGTCACAAAATTCCGTAAAATTTTCCACTTTTTCCGTATTTTCTTCAGGTTCAACAATACCTTTAAGAATGACCGTTGGGCTTGCAAAGGATATGAAGAAAGCGATTATGGTTGCGCCTGTGGGCGATAACGTGCAGACGATTTTTGTGGGCATTCGTGATTATCCAACAGAGCAAGTGGTTTTGATCACGCCCAAGAAATACGAGCGTGAGGCGCTTCAGGTGCAAAAGGAGCTCGAGAAGTTTAAGATTCCGGCAAGAATCGTGAACATTGCGGGGAATATTTGGGAGGAGATGTTTAAGAAGATTGCCGAGATCAAGATGCAAACAAATGCTGAATTGATCGTGAATACGTCAACGGGCGATCGTGTGACGCAGTGTGCGGCGACGAGCGCTGCGTTTGTCAACGGGTTGAAGGCGATCAGTATTTCTGATAATCAGAGCATGCTTTTGCCGGTGTTGAAATTTTCGTATTATAAGTTGCTAACGGATAAGAAGATTGCAATTCTGAAACTGTTGTTCAATGGCGAGTTGAGTTTGAGCGAGCTTGCAAAGAAGACAAGAATGAGCCCGCCATTGATCAACTATCATGTGTATGGAAATCTCAAATCAGAGGGCCTGGTCATGCTGGGACTCGTTGATTTGATGGAGAAAGAAGGAAAAGTGTTTGTCGAGCTGAGTCTTTTAGGGAAGTTGCTCGTGAAGGGCTACGTGGACCAGGCAAAAGAGTAACTAAACGTGTTGCATAACCCATTGTAAGAGCGTGGGCGCAAGTTCTTTGTTTTTGAACATGTTGGTTCCGTGTCCCGCGTTTTTATAGAGGACAAGTGTGACGTTTGTGTTTGCGCTGGCAAGGTCTTCGGAGCTTTTTGCGCTATAATCGTCTTCACTGCTGGCAACGATGAAGAGGGGTTTTGTGAATTCAGTGATCGCACTTGTGGTTTTGACGCCGCGATAGTCAGCGCCAGGGCTTAGGAGCAGAACGGTTTGGACATCGGGGTCTTTTGCACCGTAATTCAAAGCGACGTTGGCTCCGATGCTTGCTCCGATGATGACGAGTTTGTGGGTGTTTGCGTTGTGTGATTCAAGGACTTCTTTTGCCGCGGCAACGTCAAAGACCATGTTGTTGAAGTCGGTTGGTTTGAACGTGGCAAGGTTTCCGAAGCTTTCTCCGTGGCCGCGTAAATCGATAGCGATGACGTGGTAGCCGTTTTTTTGGAGCATTTCGGCAAAGAGGTTCCAATCGTTTTTTGTGCGGCCAAGCATGTGCAGTAAGATGACGCCCGGCATGTTGTCTTTTCCGGGGTAGTAGTTGTACGCGATTGTTTGACCGTCGGTTGTGGTTGTTGTGGTGGCCATGTTGCGGAACATGAATGGTTGGGTGCAGGAGAGAAGGATGAGAAGGGAGAGCGCGGCAAGTGTTTTGTTCATGTGATGACGAGTTTGCCTTTCATGTCTGTATGGCCGGGTTTTTTGCAGTTGAAGATGAAGGTGCCTGTTTTGCTCGCATCGAATTCGATGACGACGTCTTGACCGACGGGAAGTTCTTCGTCGATTCCAAAGGCGTCAAGCGTGAACGTGTGGGGGACGTCAGTTGATGTGATGATGAGTTTGACGTGGCTTCCTTTGGCGACTTTGATTTCGTTTGGGAGGAAGGTGAATTGTTTTGCTTCGATTTTCATTTCAACCACGGTTGGCGCACTAGGTGGTGGTTCGTATTGGGGTTTTTCAGGCAGTGGTGATGGTGGCGTGATTTTGATTTGCGGGATGCCGCCGCGTTCTGCAGGTTTAACTTCGGTTGGAGCAGTGCCGCATGCGGCAAGGAAGAGTAGTGTAATGAAGACGATGCTGGCGAGTTTTATTTTCATAAGGGCAAAAAAGAGCGCAAGGATATTTAAACATTGCGGGAGGAGCAAGGCAAATTCTCAACCACTTGTTAGTAGGAATAAGTTTATATAACCGGGCGAGTGGTTTTCGTGTATGCGGAAAAGAACGTACGTTGGTGGGGTTGTGCTCGGGTTCCTTGCGCTCGGGGGCGGCGCGTATGGGGTTTCGCGCAAAAAAGTGTCAGAGGAGCAAACAGCGGCCGTTGTGGGTAGGCAGGGTGAGTTGGATCGTTTGATGCAGGATCCGGTGTTTAGGGAGTTTATGCCGTTTGTTGATCGAGTGGTGTATGATGAACAGTTTGATGCCTTGCACGCGTGGTATCAGGGGCGGGCGGTGGGCGAGAAAAGAGAGCAGTGGAATGAGTACGCGAAATCCTGCGCGGGTTTGCTGGGTGCGGGAACGATTGCCGTGACCGAGCCGGTTGATGGGAGATATTTCCAGGGGAGCAAGGCGGTTATTTTTGTGAGTAGGAATTTGTTTGATTCACCGCTGATCGCAACCGAGGGGGATAAGAAGGCAATTCTGGTTCATGAGTGTTTGGATGGGGTGGTGTTTGCCAAGGGTTTTTTCTTTGCGCCAAGCGAGAGTGCGTGTTTGGAAGCGCTGTTGGGAAGGAAGGGAATTTCGCGTGAAGTGTACAGTGATGTTTCTTTTGTGCGCGCGATGCGCGAGGTTGCGGTCGATTACGGTGTTCAGTTTGAACTAAATCACGGAGCATTCAAGCCGTCCGATAGTGTGCGCGCGTGGTTTGAAGCGCATGCGAAGGAGAATCGCCAGGTGCTTGAAAAGTATGTTGCTGGTTCTGGTGAGCGTGCGTATCTTGCGGGTGCGATGTTAAGAAGTACGCAGCGTTAGCGGTTGCGTAGGGCGAGATATATTCCTAAGATGAACAAGGGTATCGTGAGCCATTGTCCCATGGTGAGGGGTCCAAACATCGGCAGGTCTTTGATGAATTCGACGAAGAATCTGCAGATGCTGTAAAGGAGGACGTAGATGCCAAAGAGCGTTCCGGGTTTTAATTTTTTGTTGCGAAGTGAGTAGAGGACGGCAAAAATCACGATATTATATGCTGCTTCGTAGAGTTGGGTTGGGTGGCGTGCAAGGTCTGCTCCGGGAAAGAGTACGCCCCAAGGAAGGGTGGTTGGGATCCCATAGAGTTCTGCGTTGATGAAGTTGCCGATGCGTCCAAATGCGTTTCCGAGCGCGAGGGGGACGCAAAAGATGTCTGCGAGGTGCAAAAGCGGGATGTTTTTTTTGCGGGAGTAGTGATAGCCCCAAAGGAGCATGCCGATGAAGCCGCCGTGAAATGAGAGGCCGCCTTCCCAAACAAAGAAGATTTTCCAGGGTGTTTGAATGAAGTAGGAGGGGTTGTAAAAGAGTGCATAAAACACTCGCGCGCCAACGATCATGGCAATGACGAGTTGCCCTAAGAAGTCGTCGAGTTCTTGTTCGGTGAGTGTGAGTTTTCCTTCTTTGATGGCGCGTTTGGTGTATGCGTGAACGGCGAGGAATCCAAGAACGTACATAAGTCCGTACCAGCGAATTTCTAAGGGTCCAAGGTGGATGATAGTTGGGCTTAAGTTATGAACGAACATGGGAGAGTACCAGGGTTGCGTAGATTTTAAGGAAGACGAGGAAAGAGCAAAAGATGATTGCGAGCCAAGCAAGATTGAGGTAGTAAGCAGTCGCACTTAGGGACGGGAGTAAGAAGAGTTTGGAGAGTTTGTCGGTGAGGAATTGGGCGTTTAAGAATATGACAATGCAAATGGTAATGAGGGGAAGTGTCGTGCGCAAAGGGAGTTTAAAGAAACTCCAACGCTGCAATGTAGCGTAGCTCAGGAGCGCGGTGATGACGAGGAAGGCAAGCAGGCCAAGCAAGATCACGCCCCCGAGGTCGTACGCTCCGGGTTCGAATCGTTTGATGACAAGAAAGCGCAGGCTTAAAAAAAGGTTTGCAAGTCTGTAGAAAACGTACAGGCCAAACCAGAGAAGGTTGAGTTTTACGAATGTGAGGAAGAAGTGGGCGCGGTTTTCTTTTTTTCCTGCGATTGTGCGCGCGATCCACCAGCTGGTTGCTTGGAAGATGGTGTAAACGATGAACGATAGTGCAAAGAAGAGGAGGATGAGTAAGATGAGTTTGCCGGTGAGGGGGCGTAGTGGGTCTTGGAAGAGGAGTTTGAGGATGCCGAGTTTTTTTTGGGCGAGGAGTTCTGAGAGTTTGTTTGAGATGAGCGCGCTGTGGGCGGTGATGCTGTCAGAGATGAACGTGGTGAAAAAGCCGTAGGCGAAAAAGAACAGGGCGTCGATGATTGCCGCGATGGCGTAGAGGAATGCGTTTTTCTTGATGAGCGTTATTGTTTGCGCAAGTTCTCGGATGGTGATTGTTTTGGAGAGGTTCATGGGGTGTTGGTTGCGTTGGTTGCAACCGTGGTTATGGCTTGTTTGACTGTTGGAGTGGGAAAGAGCGTGTTGAGGTTGGTTGTGAGGAGGACGAGCGCAAGGAGTATGAGTATCAAGATGATGACAAGTGCGAAATCCCCCTTTTCCATGACGAGTGTTGAAACGGTTTGGTTTTTTAAGCTTTGTGTTAAAGAGATTCATCAGGTATTTAAAGGGAAGATTTCTCTAAGAGGGGCAATGATAAAAGTGGTGATTGTTGGTGGCGGTTTTGGCGGGGTGTATGCCGCGCGTGGAATTCTTCGCGCACTAAAGCATGAGGACGTGCAGGTGACGTTGCTTAGTAAGACGAATTATTTTTTGTTCGTTCCGATGCTGCACGAGGTTGCAACGGGAAGTTTGTGCGGGCATAGTTTGGCGACGTCTTTTTACGATATTATGAAGTCGGACCGGTTCGTATTTACAAAAGGAGTTGTTGAATTGGTTGATTTGAAGAAGCGTGTCGTGAAGACAAAGGAGGAGAGTTTTTCGTATGATTATTTGGTGCTCGGAACGGGTTCGACAATTAATTTTTACGGCATTAAGGGTGCCGAGCACGCGTTTACGTTGAAGAGTCTTAATGATGCGTTTCGGCTCAAGAATCATTTGATTAGTTGTGGCGAGCTTGCGCGCGTGAAGAGCGGTAAAGAGCGCGAGCAGCTCCTAACCGTAGTGGTTGCAGGGGCGGGTCCGACGGGAATTGAGCTTGCTCTTGAGGCAAAGGAGTTTTTGGATCAGATCGCAGGAAAGCACGAGTCACGTGTGTTTTTGTTGCAGCGGGGAAGTGATATTTTGCCGCAGTGGCCAAAGTTGCGCCCGTATATTGAAAAGACGTTAAACAGGCACGGCGTGCAGTTGCTCCTCAATCATCCGGTGAGCGAGGTTGGAAAGGATTTTGTGGCTGCAGGAAATGAGTTGTTCAGCGCGAAAACGATTGTGTGGACTGCGGGCGTAAAGCCAAGTATGGTGAAGACAACGCCTACGATCATAAACGACAAAGGGGGTGTTGTCGTGAATGAGTTTTTGCAGGTTCCAAGTTTTCCAGAGGTGTTCGTGATTGGTGATTGCGCGTTTTACACGCCAAAGGGAAAGGACGTGCCGATGCAGATGCTTGCGCAGGTTGCGTCCGAAGAGGGAAAGCATGTTGCGAAGAATGTTGTTGCGAAGGTGAAAGGAAAGCAATTGTTGCCGTTTCTCTATGAGTTGCGCGGGGTGTTTGTGTCGCTTGGCAAGCTACGCGGAGTGGGAATCGTGTATGGGTTTCAAATCAGCGGCTTTTTTGCGTGGTGGATGAATCGAACTGTTTACTTATTCAAGATGCAGGGCGCGCAAAGCATGGTGAAAACGGCGTACGAGTGGACGCTGAATTTGTTCATGAAACGAGATACTGCTCAGCATTGACGATCCTTAAGTGAAGACGGGAGAAGAGATGAGGGTTGTAAAACTCGAGAAGTATTACCGATTAAATGAGTTTGAGGCGGCGATTGTGAATGCGGATTCTGAACTGCGCACAGTGTATTATTTGGGAGGAAAGGGTCTTCTTGAAGGGATTGAAGTGCGAAGGGAGACAGGAATATACGGCTTGATCTGTCCTGAATTCACGCAAAGAGAGAAGGATGTGAGGCGGGCGCGAAGTTTTTGGGAGGAGTGGAAAAGGCGAGTGCAAAAAGGGAACGAGCAGGTGAGAGTTCCCGCTGGGCAAAATGCCAAAGAGCGGTATGTGCGGGTGCTTGGAGAAGCGGATATGAAAGGCAGTCTTGTTCGGGATCTGGTGGGCGCGCTGATTAAGTATGATGAGGAGAAGATGAATGTGATCGGTTCTGCGGATTTTATTGATGGCGAGGCAATTGAGCGTGCCGAGCAAGATGGCAAAGATGAATTCGAGTGCGCAGTTGAGATTGCACGGCAGATGCATCCGAATTATGAGGCGGCGTTGACCGCACGTGATCGTGCGCTTGAGCGGTTGATTAATCAGGAGTTCGTACCGATCAGAAAAACAGGCTAAGGAGTTATTTCTGCGCAACGTACAGCACATGATTGTATGGGATGAGTGTGCTGCGAAGGTCGTGTACTTTCACGGTAAACCCGCAAGATTCAAGGAGCGGCACAAGTTTGCGCGATGGAATGAAGTAGAGTTTGGTTGTTCGGGTCATAACTGCGTCGTGTGCAAAATTCCAATAATGTTTCCAGCGGGGTTTGTCGTCGAGGTCTTTGATGATGAGTTTTCCTCTGGGGGAGAGTTTTTGCGCGATTTCGCGGATGAGTTTTTTCTGGATTGGATAGGGGACGTGGTGGAGGAGGTCAACCATGGTGACTGCACGAACGTTTCCGAGTGTGAGATTTTTGACGTCTTTGACGAAGAAGTGGATGCCGTTGATTTTTTTCTGTTTGCGAATTGCGTTTGCGCGTGCGATGCGTGAAGAGTCAAGGTCGCAGCCGATGACGTTGCGTGCAGGGGCGGTGAATTTCAAATAGAATGCAAAGAGGCCAAAGCCGCAGCCAACGTCAATGAGGGTTCCGGTTTTGGGAACGTATTTCTCGACTTTTTCAAACGGGCAGATGATAAAGCGCAAGCGAACGTAGAGCTTGGAGAGAAATCCAGTGTAGAGTGCGACAACGCGTGATTTCATAGGTGATGACGGCAGGGTTTTGTTATTTAAAGCTTTGGAGCAAATGTTTTTATAGAGCGGTGATTCTCTTTGGAGTGAAAAAGATGGTGCATATTTCCGAACGAGAGCAGCAGCTTCCAAACCAGGCAATTGAAAAGCTCATTGAAGTGATGGTTGAGGATAAGCGTGTTCTTTCGCTTGGTCCGGGCGAACCTGATTTTGATCTTCCAAAACCGCTTGTTGCAGAAGTGAAACGTCTTGCAGGTCAGGTGAATCATTATTCGCCTGCAGGGGGCGTGCGCGAATTGCGCGAGGCGATTTGTAAAAAGCTTTGGAAAGATAATAAGATTCGGGCGAATCCTGCAAATGTTGTTGTAACGTCTGGTTCGCAAGAAGCGTTGTTGCTTGCGTCTGCAGCGACGCTTGATGTGTCTGAGGAGGTGTTGTTGCCAAATCCGAGTTATATGGCGTTTCTTCCAACGCTTGAATTGCTTAATGTGTCTGCGCGGTTTTTCTCTCTTGATGAGGAGTCTGGTTTTGAACCGAATCCGGATATGATTCGTAAGGCTATTACTGGGAAAAAGACTAAGGCGTTGATTATCAATTCGCCGGCAAATCCAACAGGGAATGTGATTCGAAAGAAGGTGTTGGAAGAAATAGCGGATATTGCAGTTCAGCACAATCTGACAATTTTTTCTGATGAGGCGTATGAGAAAATCGTGTTTGATGGCGTAAAGCATGTGAGCATGGCGAGTTTGAATGGAATGCAAAATCGTGTGCTGACCTTTCAGACGTTTTCGAAGAGTTTTGCGATGTGTGGGTTCCGTGTTGGCTACGTGGTCGCGCCACAAAAGATCGCAAGTGCGATTAAGAAGACGCATATTTATACGTCTATTTGTGCGCCGACGATTTCGCAAAAGTTAGCAATCAAGGCATTATCTTTACCGCGCAAATACACGGATGTGATGGTCAAAGAGTATGACCGCAGAAGAAAGGTGATTGTGGCGCGGCTTAATGGAATGGGTCTTTCAACGCCAAATCCCAAGGGTGCGTTTTATACGTTTTCAAACATCAAACATCTGAGTAAGAATAGTGTGAAGTTCGCTTTTGACTTGCTTAAGAAAGAAAAGGTTGCTGTTGTGCCAGGAAGTGATTTCGGGACAGAAGGCGAGGGGTATATTCGGTGCAGTTTTGCGACAAAATTGCCAAAAATCGAGTTAGCAATGGATCGGCTGGAACGGTTTATCGCAAAGTAGTGCAGTAGTTCGTGTAAGCCGCAAGGGCCCGTGCTGCGTTCTCGGGAAAATCAAAGGTGGGAATTCCTGCGTTTTCGAGTTTTCGTTTGAGTTCTTGGGCGTATTCGCTTCCGGTGACGACGGCGATGATGGGTTTGGGTGATTGTTTGGCAGAGCGTTCAAGGGTGTGTGCAAGGGTGTGGTCAAGGCGCGGTGTTTGGGGCAGGACGACGACGATGATGCTGTCGTTTGTTGGGTCTGTGATTGCAGCGTTTAGTGCGAGTTCGTAGCGTTCGACTGTTGCGTCTCCAAGCAGGTCAAGTGGGTTGTTGATGGCAAGCAGAGGGGGGAATTGCGCGCGTAATTTCTTGATTGCTTTTCCGGGTTTGGCAAGTTCAAGTCCGTGGTGAATAAGCGCGTCTGTAGTGAGAATGCCAAATCCGCCTCCGTTGGTGATGACTTGGACGCGTTTTCCACTGGCAGGGGTTTTGAGTTTGTCGAACAGTTTGGCGTATTCAAAGATTTCTTCAAGGCTTGTTGCGTAGGTTAAGTGTGCTTGTTTGAACGCGCCAAGGTAGACTTCTGTGCTTCCTGCAAGTGAGCCGGTGTGGGAGAGCGCGGCGTGTTTTCCTGCAGGGGTGGTTCCGCCTTTGATGACGATGATGGGTTTTTTGCAAGAGCGTGTCGTGTCGAGGAATTTTTTGCCGTTTTGGATTCCTTCGATATAGAGGCAGATCACGCGGGTTTTGGGATCGTCAGATAAATATGCAAGGAGGTCGCTTTCGTCGACGTTTGCGGCGTTTCCGTAGCTGATGAATTTGGCAAAGCCAAAGTGTTCGTATGCGGAAAGGTCAAGGACTGCAGATCCTAGGGCTCCGCTTTGGGAGATGAATGAGATGCCGCCAGGAAGGGGTCTGCGCAGGCGTTCTTTGGGTAAGAACAAGCAGTCAAGTCCTGAGTGGATGTCAAGGATGCCAAGGCAGTTGGGTCCGATGGCAGTGATGTTGTTGCCTTTGAGTTTGTCTTGCAGGTCGCGTTCGAGTTTTTGGTTTCCAACTTCTTTGAATCCTGCGCTGATGATGACGACGTGGGAAATTCCTGCTTTGCCGCATTGGTCAAGAAGCATAGGAACAGTGGGTCCGGGTGTTGCGATGATGGCAAGGTCTGCTTTTTGGGGAAGGTCAAGAACTGAAGGGAAGCACGGGATGCCAAGGATCATGTGGGCGTTGGGGTTGATGGGATAGAGGGTGAAGTGTTTGCCCATGAGTTGGCGCAAGATGACGTTCCCGACTTTATCATGTTCTCGGGATGCGCCGATGATGGCGATGGTTTTTGCGTGAAAGAACGGATCGAGGTTCATAGGATGGTCACCTTGAGGTCTTTGATTTTAGCAAAGTCTTTGTCAAGGGTGAGCAGGTGTGCATGGTGAGTTTTACAAATTCCGGCAACAAGACAATCCATTCGGTTTATTTTCATTCCCTGTCTTGTAAGTGTTTGTTCAATTTCAGCGCCTTGTTTGGCTGAAAGCATATCATGATCAAGGATGCGCATGCTAGAGAGTATTCCTTCAAGAGCGAAGCGTTCTTTGGATGAGAGTGCACCAACAAGGATTTCATGCGCACAAATGCTCGTGGTGATGAGCGGTCCGTCTCCAAGGATTTCACTCAGTTGCGGGAAGTATTTTCCTCGTTCAACTGCTTCTATGATAACGCTTGAGTCGAGTACGTACATCTTCTATTCGTTTGTCCATTCCTTCGCCAAGTTCTTTGCGAGCGAGAAGAACACGTTTTCTGAATGCGTCTGCTTCTTGGGGTGTGTGTTTGAGTATTCCTGCAATATCTTTGAGTGTGACAGGTTTCTTGGCAATACGTACGAAGAGCTGACTAAAACTTTCATCTTCGCGTTTGAGGTGTTTGATTGCCTCGTATGCTTCCGTCGTGATCGTGATCGTTTTGACCGCCATTGAACGTATGTTTATGTTTAAACATATTTAAAGTTTGCGGAAGTAAATAACTACTTCTAAGTAATCACGGAAAGAAAAACTTATAAAGGGAAGATAACGAAATTAAAAAATGCCAAAAAGAAAGTCCACTAAAACAATTGATGACGTCATTACATTCATTCAGACTACTGCACCAGATAACAGATTTCCGTTAAGTGGATTTTCTTATGAACTTGTTGATGGCGCAATTCAAAAATTGCGTGCAAAAGGCGAGTTTCTTGATTTGGAAGCCTACGACATTCGTGGAACTAAACGTATGTGGAATTCCGAAGATGGAGTAAATTACGCGCTTGCAAGAACTGCAACAAAAAAGTTAATCAAAAAACTACAAGAAGAACAACCAACAAAAACACTAGAACAAATACTGCCAGAAATAAATCAAAATGCCTTCTACAAAAAACCAATTAACAAGTACCAGACAACATTAATGGGAATGCTCGCAAGAATCTATCAAGGTTCACCATACGATGCTCTTAAAGATTTAATTTATGATTATGAGGAATTCAAAGCGTACAGAGATTTACAAACATATGACCTAACCCACCCACCACTCAATACTTGGAACAACAAAGATGGAAGCAAAAACTATCAACTTGCAAGAACTGCAACAAAAAAGTTGATCAAAAAACTACAAGAAGAACAACCAACAAAAACACTAGAACAAATACTGCCAGAAATAAATCAAGATACATTCAAAGATAAACCAATTAACAAGTACCAAACAACACTGTGCGGAATGTTAAAAAGTATTTATGATTATTCTCCATATGTTGCGCTTAAAGATTTAATTGATAATGATGAGGAATTCAAAGCGTACAGAGATTTCCAACAATACGATATGATACAATCACCTAACAATACTTGGAATAAAGAAGATGGAATAATAAATTATCAACTAGCAAGAACCGCAACAAAAAAGTTAATCAAAAAACTACAAGAAGAACAACCAACAAAAACACTAGAACAAATACTGCCAAAAATAAATCAAGATACATTCTACAAAAAGCCCATTAACAAGTACCAAACAACACTGTGCGGAATGTTATCTGTAGTTTACAACAATTCTCCATATGCGGCGCTCAAAGACCTAATCAATAATGATGAGGAATTCAGAGAATACCGCGATTTGCAGCCCTACGATATGACACAATCACCACAAAATACTTGGAACGATAAAAATAAAACTAAAAACTATCGACTGGCGAGAATTGCAACTAAAACTCTAATTAGAAAATTAAAAGAGGAACTGCCAGAAAAAATAGAACAAATACTGCCAAGAATAAATCGAGAAACATTCTGTCACAAATCTATCAACAAATACAAAACTACACTCCGTGGAATGCTATCAATTGTTTACAACAATTCTTCTTACAAAGCATTAAAAGACCTAACACAAAATGATCCTGAATTCAAAATATATCTTCCCGTGATTGAAAAACTAAAACATTTTTAATCATTCGATCTTTATCCCTTCAAACTTCAACTTATCGCCCATCAATTTATCAATAGCCACAGAGGTAAGTTTTGGTTTGATTTCTGATGCGGCAAATGCAGCGGTTAGTTCTTTTTTTGCTTCGGCCGGTTTGTCGCTTGCGTAGCGGATTTCGATTTTATTTTTTGTAAGGACGACTTGTGCTTCTTTGACTAAGGGGTTTGAGAGCGCAAGCGTTCGATAGGCGACGAGGTTGACGCGGGTTCCTTTGACTTTTTCTTCAACAATGCCGGTGAATTTCATTTGTGCGGCAACTTCTTTGATGCGATTCACGTTGTAGATGCGGGTGACGTTGAGCCCACAATTTTGGCAGCGCGTGTTCGTTACGCGCTCGTACGTGTCGCCAATGACGTAGCCTGCAAGGAGGCTTCCTGCGCCGTCGATGTTCCAGCTTGCCGCAATTCCGTTTTCTGCGAAGTCCCAGTCGTCGATGGTTTCCTCACTTGCGTGGTGTACTGCAACCGTTCGTATGATCGTGGACAGGGGTGCGATGTGGTGGAATCCCGATCCGGGTGCGCATTCGGGCATGATTGCTTCTTTGAGTTCGCTTGCGCCGTACGTGTCAAGAACCGTGCAGTGCAGAACTCCAAGTTTTCGTGCGAGGTCTGCGATTTTTTGTCGTTCGGGTTCAAGGAGTTTTTGCGCGCCGGTGATGAAGTAGGCCGTATCGGGCAAATTGATTTTTTTGGAGATTGCGAGGGGCAAAAAGCGGTTGCGTAAATAGTCGCTCATGCCGCAGATGATGTTGGGTTGTGCTTGCGCGGCGAGTGCGACGAGGCGTTCGGTTGGCATTGCGCCTCCTGCTGCCGTGCAAAGATTCAGATCGCACGAGAGGTCTAGGGCGTGGTGGACGGCGTGCCAGCCTAGGTGTGGGGCGTAGGGAAAAAGGTTCATGGCGGTCGTGTGTGAGAGGTGTGCGGGGGAGAGGGAGAGTTCGCCCATGATGGAGAGGAGTGGCATGAGGATGTCGAATTTTTGTGTTGCGGTGAGCATAACAGGTGTTGGGTTTCCGGTTTCGGTTCCGCCGCTAAAGACGAGCATTTTGGGGTTGTAGTAGTGTTTGAGGATTTTTTCTTTGTGGGTTGAGAGCAAAAGCGCGATTGCAGGGTCGATTTCTCCAAGGGATTTGAGGTAGCTCAAATGATTTTTGAAGAGGTGATTCGGGTCGGGTTGGGTGATGAAGTCGCGGGGGTTTTTGAGATAGGTTGCTTTTTTGATAAGGGGAAGTCCAAGGCGTTTCCAGTCTTCAACTGTTTTGAGGGCGTAAGGATCAACTCCGTGTTCTGTGAAGAGTTTTTTGTAGAAGGGAACCTGGGGGAGTTGGTACGCGCAGGTTGCATGGAACCGAACGTCTTGGAGGCGTTTGATTTTTTCAAATCCGAACGTGCGTAGTTCGTCACGTGTGAGATATTCGCGCAAGGGCGTTCACCTCGTTCATGACGGTTTTGACGATGTTCCACGCGTTTTTGTCGGTTAGTTTTGCTTTAAACATGCGGGGTTTTCCGATGGTTATTTTGATGGTTTTTTTGAAGGTGGGGAAATAGTGGTGTTTGTTCCAAAAGTCATACGTGTTGATACCGATAGGAACAATCGGGGCGCGGGAGAGGAGTGCAAGGATGCCAAGTCCTTTGTGTTTGACGGGTTGTATTTTTCCGGTGGGTGTGCGTCCTGCTTCGGGAAAGATGGCAAGGTAGTTGCGTTGCGAGAGTGTTGCAAGGCCTTTTTCAAGGCTGTGGTCGATTCGGATTGCGCCATAATGGTTGAAGAGGATGTTCCAGGGGAACCAGAGGAATTTTTCGTTGGTTGCGAACATGAAGAGTTTTTTGTTGGTGTGCCGGGCGATCAGCATCATGAGCAGAAAGCCGTCCATGTAGCTTTCGTGGTTGCAAACAAGGATGCAAGGTGGGCGTGGGAGGTTTTCAAGGCCGCGAATGTCTTTAACAAAGAGTCTTATGAATGGCCAAAAGACGTACTTGCTAATAGGGTAAACCATGCGTGCCTCTTTTTTATATTTAAATCGTGAAGAAGATATAAAAAGGTTTGCAGGGGGAGAACAATCAGTTCTTCTCTTTTCTTCCTTCGATGGGGTTGGTGTGTTGTCCTTTGATTTTGTCGACTGAGTAGCGTTTGTTGTTTTTCTCAAGTTTTGCGTCGATTGCTGCGAGGAGGTCGATATTTGTCTTGTAAGACAAGGTAAGAATGAAAATCGTGATGTCTGCGAGTTCTTCTTCGACTTTTTTGCGTTTTTCTGGGTCTGCGTGGACGTTTTCGACTTCAGCGGGAGAAAGCCAGCGGTAGCATTCGGCAAGTTCTCCTACTTCGCTGACAAGGGCGAGTGTTAAGTCTTTGGGGTTGTGGTATTTGTCCCAGTCGCGTTCAAGGTTGAACGTGCGTAGTTTTTCAACGAGCTGGTGAAAGTCGGGTGCCATAAGAAAAAAGAAAGGAGCCTGGCTTATATGTTTTGTTGTAATCTAAAGGATGCGTTGCGTGCGCAGTTCATCAAGTTCGGCCAGCACTTTTTCAAATGTTTCTTTTTGTTCGGGATACATCATGTTCGGTATGACGGTATCGCGGGTGAACCAGGAGTGTTTGCGTAGTTCCAAAGCCGGTTTAATCTCGGTTTTATCTCCAATGAATTGTGCGAACCAGATGGTTTGGTATTGTCCGTCGTATCCTTTTTTCTTTTTGATGGCTTCAGGGAAAAAATACGAGTGGTCTGTTTTGCTTTTGGTTAAGATCAGGAATTTGTTCGTGCCAAGTTCTTCAAGGAGTTCGCGTTGTGCTGCTGCAAGGTGGCTTTCGTTGGATTCAACGCCTCCTTGGGGAAAGCACCAGGCTCCTTCAGGCCAATCTTTCCCTGCGACCATGAGAAATTCTTTGTCTTTGAAAACGACAACAGATACTGCTTGCCTAAGCGCCATAGTTCCACCTCAAAAGAAGCGAAGGAGAAGTGATATTTATATTCAGAAGTCAATGCGTGTTGACCACAATGAATTTATTTTTTTCTGCATCGTAGGTGCTGTTCAGAAGAACGGGATGCGAATTGTGCAGCATGTGTTCAAGGACGTATGCGTTGTCAGGAAAGAGTGTGCCGGTGATTTTGTTTACGTGGTGCCAGGTCGCATCTTTTGGTTTTCCTATAGGTTCTGCGGTGATGAAGAATGTGATGTAGTGCGCAGTGTTTTCTTTGGCGCGTGCGATGTAGTTGTTGATGCAGATGAGTTTGAGGTTGGTGATTTCGATACCGGTTTTTTCGCGTGCGTGTCTGCGTGCTGCGCAAAAGAGGTCTTCTCCGAGGTTTATTTTGCCGCCGATGAAGATGTTTTTTCCTTTTTCGGGTTCTTTGGTTTTTTTGCGGATCAGGACGCACTCATTTTTGCGTACGATGACGGCAACGCAGGGCATGGGGATGAGGGAGGCGTCGTTGTGTTTGTAGATGTAGGGCATGAGGTATTTTCCTTTTTCAGTAAGTGAGAATGAGAGTGCGTTTTTTTGGATGAGTTTTTCGCGCAGGAGTATTTTGAGGTTGTAAGAAAGCAGGTTGGATGCAAGTCCAAGGGTTTTTTTAAGTTCAACGAATTTTTTGGGTTGTTCTTCAAGTGTGATGAGGATGTTTATTCTTTTTGCATCGTTAAAGAGTGTGTTCATAGGTTAGGGGACAAGGTTTTCAAGGGTGTGGACGGTGACGTAGGGTTTCATGGTTTTGCCTGCAGGGTCTTTCATTCGCAGTATTCGGTAGTCGTCAAAGGTGATGCAGTCAAGTATTTTGCACGTTTGATTTTTGAGCATTTCGGTGCTTTCTTTGGTGACGACCCAGACGCGTTCATCGTTAGCGAATTTCATGCCGTCTCCGATTTTGAATGTATCAAAAGCAGGCGTATAGGGAAAGGTGAAATACTCTCTTGAAGAGGTGATAAAGACGACTGAGTGGTAGGTGGCCATAGACTAAAGGTTTCAAAAGTGCGGTTTTTATGGTTTGTTGTTCTGGAGTAGCGTCATAAACCTTTTTAAATCACGAATGATTATGGTGAAGTATGAATAAAAAAGAGGTGTTTTGCTGGGGGATGTATGACCTCGCGAATACGATTTTTTCAGCGTTGTTCGTGACGTTTTTCTTTCCGTTTTATGTGAAGACGTTTTTAGGTGGGAATGAGTTTCAGATCGGTTTGATGTTTGGGCTAAGTATGCTTGCGGTGGGTTTTGCGGTTCCCGTGATTGGCGCGTGGAGTAATGA
>Ga0334722_10002077_pt1 | contig 23277 bp, 17 predicted proteins | sample C3_bottom_MG_FD_207210 | JGI IMG/M metagenome (GOLD analysis project Ga0334722, IMG submission 207210) | Sediment microbial communities from Yellowstone Lake, YNP, Wyoming, USA - C3_bottom | ecosystem: Environmental > Aquatic > Freshwater > Lake > Sediment | place: USA: Wyoming | collected... | reverse complement strand
TGAACCGCTCTGCACGCCGGCTCGTGCGGCATTGATGACCGGTCGCTATCCGATGCGCCACGGCCTTCAGACACTGGTGATCTTCCCGAGTCACACCTATGGGCTGCCCACCGATGAGCGGACACTGCCCCAGTCGCTCAAAGAAACCGGCTACCAGACTTACATGGTCGGCAAATGGCATCTCGGCCATGCCGACAAGAAGTACTGGCCGCAGAACCGAGGCTTCGACCACTTTTACGGCAACCTCGTCGGCGAGGTGGACTACTTCACGAAGGACCGCGGTGGACTGACGGACTGGCAGCGCAACGGCAAGTTCATCAAGGAGAAAGGGTACTTTACGACTCAGATCGGCACTGAGGCGGTCAAGTTGATCGAGCGACAGGATCAGTCCAAGCCCTTCTTTCTCTATGTCGCATCACTTGCACCCCATGCCCCCTATCAGGCGCCACAGGAGTACCTTGACTATTACAACGCCATAAAGGACGAGAAACGGCGTGCCTATGCGGCGATGATCACCGCGCTTGACGATCAGGTGGGGAGGATCGTGGGCGAACTGGAAAGGAAACACTTGCGCGACAACACCCTGATTATTTTCAGTAGCGACAACGGCGGGGCGACCAGCGCCCTCTTTGCGACAGGGGCGCGTTCTGAAGAGGAGCGTGGCGAAAGCGGTGGCGTGGCATTGGGTACCAAACCTCCGGCTTCGAACGGCAACTTGCGCGGCGGCAAAGGCTCCCTGCATGAAGGGGGCGTGCGTGTGCCGACTATCTTTAACTGGCCGGGCAGGCTCATACCCTCCATCGTGAACGAACCGTTGCATATGGTGGATGTCATGCCCACGTTGCTGGCACTCGCCGGGGGCACGGGCAGCCCGGATCATCCATTCGACGGCAAGGACATCTGGGCCACCTTGGCTGAGAGAAAGCCGTCCCCGCACGACGATATCCTGATCGACGTCGAAGCCATCCGCGGCGCAATCCGCAAGGGGAACTGGAAGCTGGTCAAAATCGCGTTGTTGCCGGGCAGGACCGAGCTCTTCGACCTGACCGCCGATCCGGGAGAGAAGAACGACGTCGCCGCGCAGAACCAGGAGGTTGTCCACGATCTGGAGAGTCGCCTGATCACCTACGCGAAGCAGCAGAAGTTCAGCGAGTGGCTCAAGGCCCAGCCGCATTTTTTGGGCGCGCAGGGTAAAACGGCTTTCGACCCCGACTTCGACATCGATGACAGCGGGCTCCCTCATGAGAAACCGGTTCTGCCGAAGAAGTGAGCTAACGAATCAGGAGGTCATGACTATAGGACATAGTCGAGCATCAAGAGGAGCGAGACGCAGGATACGAGATATCTTAAATCGCGAATCCCGAATCCCGGATCACGCATCGCATATCCCGAATCCCGAATCTCGTATCGCGCAACGCAGTCATCACCGAACGGACACAACCATGAAAATGAAACTTACGATCGCCGCCTTATGCGGACTTCTCGCGCCGGTCGCAATCGCCGCCACGCCCAATGACGGCAGCGTGTTGCCCTTCCAGCCGGTGCCTTCCGCGAGCATCGCGAAACCGCGGCTGCAGGACTCGGTCCACAAGTGGCGTGCGGAGCCCCAGCACCTCAAGCCGGATGCACCGAACGTGCTGATCATCCTGCTCGATGACGTCGGGTTCGGCCAGGCCGCCACCTTTGGCGGCGAGATCAACACGCCGACACTGAGCAAGCTCGCGAGCCAGGGCATCAGTTACAACACCTTTCATACCACGTCGATCTGCTCGCCCACACGCGCCGCGTTGCTCACCGGGCGCAACCATCAACGTGTCGGCAATGGCACAATCGCCGAACGTGCGGTCGACTGGGATGGCTACACCGGCGTGATCCCGAAGACCTCTGCCACGATGGCCGAAGTGCTGCGCCATTATGGCTACAAGACGGCGGCGATCGGGAAATGGCACAATACACCGGCCAACCAGACCACGGCGATGGGTCCGTTCGATCGCTGGCCGACAGGACACGGCTTCGACTACTTCTACGGTTTTCTCGCCGGCGAAACGTCGCAATGGGAACCGCGGCTGGTCGAGAACACCAATGTAGTGGAGCCGCCGCACGACGAGACCTACCACCTGAGCGAAGACCTCGCACAGCACGGGGTTGACTGGCTGCGGCGCCATCAGGCGTTTGCGCCGGACAAGCCGTTCTTCCTGTACTGGGCGCCAGGCGCCGGGCACGGACCGCACCAGATCTTCAAGGAATGGGCCGACAAGTACAAAGGCAAGTTCGACGACGGTTGGGATGCCTATCGCGAACGAGTCTTCGCGCGCCAGAAACAGTTGGGCTGGATCCCGGCCGACACCACGCTCACGCTGCGCGCCGATAACATGCCGTCGTGGGACAGCATTCCCGAGGCGCAGCGCCCGTTCCAGCGTCGCTTGATGGAGGTTTTTGCCGGCTTCGTCGAGCACGTGGACGTGCAGGCGGGCAGGCTGATCGACGAACTGGAGCGCCAGGGCGTGCGCGACAACACCATCGTCATCTACATCTTCGGCGACAACGGCGCCAGCGCCGAAGGCCAGAACGGCACGATCAGCGAACTGCTGGCGCAGAACGGCATCCCGAACACCATCGAGCAGCAGTTGGCGGCGCTGGATAAGATCGGTGGTCTGGCTGCCCTGGGCACGTCCAAGACAGACAGTATGTACCACGCCGGCTGGGCCTGGGCCGGCAACACGCCGTTCCAGTACACGAAGCTCATCGCTTCGCACTTCGGCGGCACGCGCAACCCGATGGTCATCTCCTGGCCCAAGGGCATCAAGCCTGACCCCACGCCGCGGTCGGAGTTCCACCACGTCAACGACATTAGCGCCGACCATCTACGAAATCGTCGGCATCGCGCCGCCGAAAGTGGTCGATGGATTCCCGCAGGACCCGATCGACGGCGTCAGCATGGTCTATACGTTCGCCGACGCCAAGGCCATCACCCGCAAAAAGGTGCAGTATTTTGATAATAACGGCAGCCGCGCCCTCTACCAGGATGGCTGGGTTGCCGCGACCTTCGGCCCGCTGGTGCCCTGGCTGCCCGGCGCACCGGGCATCGCCGCATGGGATTCGGCGAAGGACAAGTGGGAGCTCTACAACATCACCAAGGACTTCTCGGAGGCCAACGATCTAGCAGCGAAGGACCCGACGCGTCTCGCGCTGTTGCAGAAGACGTTCGACGAGCAGGCCAAGTCCAACAAGGTCTATCCGCTCGGCGCCGGCATCTATCTGCGCCTGCATCCCGAGGAGCGCATCAAGACGCCCTATACGAACTGGCAGTTCGACGTCACTACCACGCGCATGCCTGAGTTCACGGCGCCGGGTCTTGGCCGCGAGAGCAGCGCGGTGACCATTGAGGCGGAGATCGGCGACAACGCGTCCGGCGTGCTGTACGCGCTGGGCGGTTCGGGAGGCGGACTCACGCTCTACATGGACAAGGGTCACCTGGTCTACGAGTACAACATGATGATCATCGAGCGTTACATCGCCCGTTCCGAGAGCAAGCTCCCCGCAGGCAAGCGGCGCATCGAAGTCACGACTCTGTTCGAGAGCCCCAAGCCGCTTTCCCCGGCGGAGGTCGTGCTGAAGGTCGATGGGCAGGAAGTGGCGCGCACGACGGTGAAGCGCACTGTACCGGCGGCATTCTCGGCGAGCGAGACCTTCGATGTCGGCATCGATCTCGGCTCGCCGGTCTCGCTGGACTACTTCGATCGGCGGCCGTTCCGGTTCGACGGAACAATCAGCAGCGTCGGCGTGCAGCTTAAATGAGGAACGTCGGAAAGAAAGCAAGAGGCGCATTCCATGCGGAGTGAATCAGATGAGTAAGCTGTTATCGATCGCCATGTGGCTGGCTGCAGCACTGGCGATTTTGCCCACTGCAACCCTACAAGCTCAACCGGCTGAAGGCTTCGTGATCGTCAGCGGCAGCGCGGCCTATCGCCAGCGCATTGCCATGCCGCCCGACGCGGTGCTTACGGTGCGCGTCGAAGAGGTGTCGCGAGCCGACGCGCCTGCGCCGGTGTTGGCCGAGACTCGTGAGCCCTTCGGCGCGCGCCAGGTGCCGATTGCATTTTCGTTGAACGTGCCGAGCGCGGGTATCGATCCGCGCTTCAGCTATGCGGTGCGCGCGACCATCACGGTGGGTGGGGAACTGCGCTTCACGACCACAAGCAGCTATGCCGTGCTGACCCGCGGCGCGCCGAACCACGTTGACCTGGTACTCGACCCCGTGCAGCCGGCGCCGGCTGCCGCGCCGGGAGCAGCCGTCGGCTTCGCGCTGCCCGCCACCTTTGCCGGCGTTATGCCCTGCGCCGATTGCGCGGGCATTGCGCAAACACTGACGCTGCGCGCCGATGGCTTATACCTCTTGCGCCGCACGTACCTGGGCAAACCCGCTGGCCCATTCAATGAACTCGGCCGCTGGTCAGCAGACGCGAGCGGCGCACGGCTGGCGCTGCGCAGCGGCTCGGAAACCCTTCTGTTCGAGGTGAAGGACGCTGCGACGTTGCGTTTGCTTGATCGCCTGGGGCAGCCGATCAAGTCGGCTGCGAACCTCGACCTGCGCCGTACCCCACAGGTCGACCCGGTCAGCGAATCGCTGCGCTGGCGCGGCGAGTTCGTCTATCTGGCCGATGCGGCCACGTTCACCGATTGCGCCAGCGGTGTGCACTGGCAGGTGGCGATGACGGCGGATTACCTGGCCATGGAACGCAACTATCTGCAGTCCCGCAGCGCGCCGGCCGAGCCTTTGCTGGTCAGCTTCGAGGGTCGGCTCGAGGTGCGCCCGTCTATGGAAGGGCCGCCACGCGAGCAAATGGTGGTTGATCGATTCGGCAGTTCGCAGCCCGGAGCGACCTGTGGCTCGGTGGCGTCCGGCAAGGGCGACGTGAAGGCCGAGTTGAAAGACACCTACTGGAAGCTGATCGAACTCGACGGAGCAACGGTCGTCATGGCGCCGGCGCAGCAGCGTGAGGTGCGCATCACCCTCGCCGGCGAAGGCTTGCGGATGATCGGTTTCAGCGGCTGCAACCAGCTGGTCGGCGCGTATGTGCAGAATGGCAGTGCCCTGCGGTTCACGCAGATGGCTGGCACCCGCATGGCCTGTGTGGAGCCGCTCATGGACCTCGAAAGCCAAGTGCTGAAGATGCTCGGCGCCACCACGGGCTACCGCATCGAAGGCGAGCAGCTGACCCTCCTCGGTGGCGATCAGGCCCTGGCGCGCTTCGAGCCGGTTCAGGACAAGTAGACAAGACATTGGGGAATCAGGTCGTTCGTCGAAGGCTCAGTCCGCAATATTCATGACGGTTCGTCGTCCCCCACCTATCCCTCCCCCATACTATGGGGGAGAGTGAGAGGGGCGCGCGACAAGCGCGACTGGCGGGACGAGCGAGACGGGCAAAGAAGTTCTGAGTTCTGAGTTAGAGGCGGATAAGAAAAGCGGGAGGGTTCGAGGTCCGAAGTTCGAGGTTTTCTAAGTCAATAGTCGTGACCCCGAATCCCTTGTAAGAGCTTTCTTCAGATTTGATCCAACTCGCGATAGTCTCGATCACGCTGGAGAATCCGTGCGAGCTTCACCACCTTGGCCTTCTCGTCGATCGCATAGACAATGCGATATTCGCCCTGTGTGACACGAAAGCCGGTAAAACCACGGTAGGTGAAGTGAGCGAGCTGTTCAGAGTCCGGAGGACGAGGAGAGCGACGAAGACTCAGGATCTTGAGAAAGACTTGGCGAAGACGCTTCGCATCGGTATGCCCGAGATCTTCAAGTATGTCGAAAACTGCATCTGAGAATTCGAGTGAATAACTCACAGGCCGAGACGACGGGTCACGTCATCGAGAGTGAGGAAGCGATCATCCTTAAGGCTCTTGGTAAGAAGAGCTGACTCGTATCGATCTTCGAGATCAGCAAGGCGCTGGAAGTCTTCGTAGCCGAGGATCACGGCAGTTGGGCGTCTCCCCTTCTTGACGATGATCCGCTGCCCCTGATAGCAGGCTTGAGCCAACACCGCTGAGAAGCTGGCTTTAGCCTTGGTCGCCGTGACCGTATTCGGAGCGTGAGTTGTGTTGTGTTTCTTCATGAGGTACATTCTAGCCGATCAGGTCATACAGGTCAAATAGGACACTTCTAGTCTTATTGGCGTCTGTCTATAACACCTCCAGCAACGACAATCTCTGTCCCTTGGAAAGGAAGGCCCCGGAAGACCGGAGGCTTCCCTGTGATGAAGCTCAACGTTTTAAGACGTGAGCGGCAATCCACCCCCTGGCCTCACGCACCACGTTGACAAGGGCTTCAAGCTCATTGAGACCGAACGAAGTCCCATTGCGCCAAGCGCCGGACTCGTCCTTGAACGGGCGGGAGAAGGTCGTTGAAAAGAACGGACCCTTCTTGCTGGTGTTCTCCCAGATCGTCGCCTTGATGTTGCCGCATCGCAGCCGGTTCGTGGGTTTGTTGTTGGTAGCCATCTTGTTTCCTCCTTTGGTGAAATAATGTTGGCTCTCTCACAGGAAGAGCAGAGACGACGCACAGTTCACGGGGGAAATACTAGCCCAGATTATTCATGAATGCCGTCGCGAGGCGCCCAAAAGCGCGTTCCTCGTGAAGCGTCCCTCGACAGGTCTCGGGACGCCCTGAGCCCGTCGTAGGGCGTATCTTGTATTTCCGACGAATGTTCAAGGCTCAATTCTCAATGATCAATTGAACATTAAGCATTGAACATCGAGCATTACGGTTGTTCACGCTTCACGCGCAAGCGCAGCGGATCGAACGACGTAGCAGGTATTCATGAATCGTCCGGGCCAGCCGCGGTCGTTGCCGGCGTGCCGAAGAGGGACAAGCGGCGGGAGTGACAGTCTCACTGGCGCGAGCGGAACGCCTTGTAGGTGATAGCCGGTCGGTCACGGCCAGAGACTACAACAAAAACACGATGGGATACGGCGCAATCAAGCCTGCGCCCGGTGTTTAAGAGTCAGCCGAAAGCCTATCTCAGGACAAGCGGCAAGACGAATCCTCAGCAAAAGAGGAAGATTCGTGATGGCTCAACTCATCATGGATCATCCTGCATCAGGCTGTTTTAGCACCAGCTTGGCGCCAGGATCGAACTCCACCCCCCCTTCAATACTGATCCGCATTCATACCACCGCGCACACACCAGGCATGGAAGGTAATGGTCTTATAGGCGTGGAGCACCTTGCCGGTGTCGAAAAACACGAGCCACGCACTGTTCGGAGTGCCTGCCACCGTCGTCGCTGACCAATACGCGTCCATCTGGACGTTGGTAAAGGGATGGCCCAGTGGCAGGGTGGGCCCTGTTCTCATGGAAAGATCCATCAGACTCACCAGTTCAAAAATCGACGGCAGCCTCCAGCCTTTCCGGCCGCCCACGTCCTTATCGGCGCAGGCAGCACGAGCAACGGTCCAGGACACCTCGGTCGTTTCCAGAGTCTTTTCCCACACGAGCCCGGTTTCATCGTCTCGCACCGCCGCATCCCCGAAGGCACTCAAGATAGTAAACCGCGAGGCGCTCGGCAGCTTCTTGTCCCAACTCTGTGTGAGTTCGGAGACATCCGTGGTGGGATTGGGATTCGATGGGGGAGCCGCAACGGCATTGTTCTCCCCTGCTCCAATAGTGAACCAACCCCCGACCAAGACACAGAGTCCTAGCATCAGCATGGAACTGTTAGACAGCTGCATCGTGCTTCTCATGCGATTCCTCCTGTCGTTGTGGTGGTCGAAAGTGTGGACCACTTTGCGCCTGGAAACACAGCGCGTCAATACCTTCGATCGACCAGCACAATGGATACAGGGCTGGAGGACTGGAATCCGCTGATTAAGAGTCAGCCGCATGGCTGTTGTCCATCCCTGCCCTACTCTCCTCGCACTTTCTTGACCGCGTAAACCGGCGGATGCTAGTCTCGCCTCCGTCTGTGGTTGGGCTGGTTCATCTGGTCTATCTCGTCTGTCTGGTCTGTTTGGTTTGTCTCGTTTTTCTGGTAACAAAACCAACTCGATGAACTAAACAAACCAGATAGACCAGATGAACCAGACAAACCAAACAGACCAAACAAACGAGGAGACTCCATGAAGCACGTGCTTCTGACCATACTGTGCGTCTGTACCGCGCTGGCCCTGCCCGCCTTCGCACAAGATAAACAATCTCAGCCGAAGCAAGAGCTAACACAGGCCGCAGCCTTCAAGCCGTGGACAGGAGACCTCGATGGGATGGTCAAGCGCCGCGTCATTCGCGCGCTGGTTGCGCCATCCCGCACGGCCTATTGGCTCTACGGAGCCCGACAGATCGGCGCAGAATACGAACTCCTCAAAGCCTTCGAGGGAGAAATCAACAATCATTACAAGACACAAGGAAAGCATATCCGTATTTTTGTGACCATTATCCCGACGAGGCACGACCAGCTGATCTCCGGCCTCTTGGAAGGCCGCGGCGACATCGCGGCCGGCATCTTAACGGTTACGCCAGAACGCCTCGAACAGGTCGATTTCGGCGAGCCGTTCTTCCGTGGCGTCAGGCAAATCGTGGTGACAGGACCGGCGTCCCCCGAGCTCGCCTCGATCGACGATCTATCGGGTAAGGAAGTATTCGTCCGCCGGTCGACAAGCTACTGGACTCATCTCGAACATCTCAACGAGCGCTTCGCGAAAGAGCAGAAGCCGCCGGTCATCCTCAAGGCCGCGCCGGAGGATCTGCAGGACGACGACCTGCTGGAAATGGTGAATGCCGGACTCGTCGGCACCGTCGTCGTCAACCGGTATCAGGCGCTGCTGTGGGCAAAAGTTTTTAAGAAGCTCAAGCCCCGAGAAGACCTGGTGGTGAACGAGGGAGGCGACATCGCCTGGATGATCCGCAAAGACAGTCCGAAGCTGAAAGCGGAGATCGCCACATTCGCGAAGAACTACGGCCAGAAGTCCGACTTCGGCAAGGCTCTGGTCAAAAAATATGCTGCGAGTACACGGTTTGTGAAACCTGCCGCGTCAGCATCCGAGTTAAAGAAGTTCGAGCAGACGGTTGAATTCTTTCGCAAGTACAGCGCCAAGTATGACATGGACCATTTGTTGATGATCGCACAAGGGTATCAGGAGTCGCTGCTCGATCAGAACGCCAAAAGCGACGTGGGCGCGATCGGCGTGATGCAGCTCATGCCTGCCACCGGCAAGGAGATGGACACCGGAGACATTACGCAGGTCGAATCCAACATCCACGCCGGCATCAAATACGTCAGTCTGATGCGCAACCAGTTTTTCGCGGATCAGCCGATGGACGCCCGCAACAAAACCCTGTTCGCATTCGCGGCATACAACGCCGGACCCGGCCGTGTACTGAAGCTACAGAAGGAGGCTGAAAAGCGCGGGCTCGATCCCCACGTCTGGTTCAACAACGTCGAGATCATCGCCGCGCAGCGCATTGGGGAGGAGACGGTGACCTACGTCGCCAACATCTATAAGTACTACGTGGCCTACACGCTGGTCGAGCAACAGCGAGCTGAGAAAGAGAAGGCACGAAACGAACTGCGGCTGGACGTTCCCAAGCAATAAAATTCCCTAACCCGCATGATTCATGAACGTTTCTGCTGCAATCGCCGATGCCTGACTTACACGAGACGGGCGAGACTGGGGCGGTCCGAAGGCTGAAGGCCGAAGGTCGGGATTCGAAGTTCCGAACACTTCAGCCTTCAGCCTGAACACCTGAGAAGACCACTGCGAAGTCAGAAGTGCGCCTCATCCTCACAAAGGAGACGACAATGAAGACAAGAGCGATAACCGGGATCATGTGTGCGATGCTTCTGCTCGCTGCCTACCAGGCTTCCCCTGCCACGGCAGCCGGCAAATCGCCTGAAGCGAGTCAGATTGACCGCGACGTGGATAGTGCATTGAAGACGCTGTATAAAACCACGCCTGATGCCGAGCTCTTTCGGAAGGAGGCCAAAGGCATCCTGGTATTTCCGGGCATCGTCAAGGGAGGATTTATTGTGGGCGGCTACTACGGCAAGGGCGCGCTCCGCAAGAATGGAGAGACCGTCGGCTATTACGACACCATGGCGGCTTCCTACGGCCTGCAGGCAGGAGTCCAGACCTTCGGGTATGTCCTGTTTTTCATGAACGACGAGGCGCTCGCCTATCTTGACAAGAGCGACGGCTGGGAGGTCGGTGTGGGCCCGAGCATTGTCGTAATGGACAAAGGAGCGGCAAAGAGCACGACAACGACGACCGGCCGGAGCGATGTCTACGCGTTCATTTTCGGCCAGAAGGGGTTGATGGCGGGGCTCGGACTGCAGGGATCGAAGATCACCAGGATTAATCCGTAGCCAAGTTCGCGTGGACTTTGCAAACAAGGCGCTGACGGAAGTCCCGGGCCTGGCGTGGACGCTACTTGGCCGGCGTGATCTGAGCCGCCGGGGCCCCCGCTCCTATGCCTGTGCCGTCCTGTAACTCGTCGATGGCATCAGCCACCGAGCCCTTGCGGTCGAAGTGGCCGACGCGTTCCTCCAATCCTTCGGCGCGCAGGATATCCCGCACCGCCGCATGCGCTGCGACGAGCCGAAGACGCATCCCCATCGCTTCGAGTGTCGCGTGCAACGTTGCCAGCATTCGCGCAGCGGCCAGGTCAACGCTGGGTGAAGTGGACAGATCGCATACCACCAGCTTCAGCGCCCCGGTGGTCGAACGGATTTTCTGCCAGACGGCAGCACGCACGTGCTCGACGTTGAAGTACAGCATCGAAGCCTCAACGCGAAACACCAGCGCACCCGGAACGGCCTCGTTGTCCGGGTGGCGCTCGATGTCGGAGTAAATCCGGGTGCCGGGAATGCGGCCGAGAAAGGCCACATGCGGGTGCGCGGCACGCCGTATGAGCAACAACATCGACACCACGACCGCAACCATCACGCCGTTCAGGATGCCCAGCAGCAGCACGCCGGCGAAAGCGACCATCGATACGCTGAATTCGAACCGGCTTACCCGCCACAGGTGGCGCAATTCACCGATGTCGATCAGTCCCTTGACGGCAACCAGCACGATGGCCGCGAGCACGACGTTGGGCAGGTTGCTCAGCAACCCCGTCAGGTACATCAGGCACAAGCCGATCGTGACCGAGGCCCACACCAGCGCGAGCGGCGTTTTGGCGCCGGCCTTGTCGTTCACCGATGACTGCGACAGGCCGCCCGCCACCGGGTAGGCCTGGCAGAACGCCGCGGCCAGATTTGCCGCGCCCAGGCCGAGCAGCTCCTGGCGCGGATCAATTTCGTAGCCGTTCGCCTGCGCCAGGGTACGTGCCGCGGAAACACTTTCCACGTACGCCAGCAACAGGCACGCAAATGCCAGCGGAATCACTCCATCCACATCGCGCACCCGTAGGCCAGGCGCGTGGAAGTTGGGCAAGCCCTGCGGGAGCGCGCCGACGACTTTGAATCCGAGGTCACCCAGCGGAGTGACCGATAATGCGATGATGGAAATCACCACCACGAACAGCGCGACCGGAAGGCCCGGCAGCAGCTTTTCGCCCAGCAGCAGTACGGCGAGCGCGATAAGACCGAACGCCAACACGGCGAGGTTGGTATCGGGGAGCTGGCCGCCCAGGATGCCGATGCGCTCGAAGAAGTGCTCCCCCCCACCCGTGACCCCGAACAACTTGGGCATCTGGGTCAAGGCGATCGTGAGCGCCGCTCCGGCCTTGAAGCCAAGCAGTATGGTTTCGCTGATGAAGTTGACCAGGGAACTCAATCGCAGCAGCCACGCGAGCACACACATGGCGGCCATGACCAGCGCTGTCAGCGCCGCGATATCCGCCCAGCGTCCCGGGTCGCCCTGTGCCATGCCGGCGACCGTAACCCCGACGAGCATCGAGATCGCCGAGGTGGGCCCGATCGCAAGCTGGCGCGACGAGCCGAACAGCGCGTAGAACAGGCCACCGACCAGATAGCAGTAAATGCCGTATTGCGGCGGCAGCCCGGCGAGCGAGGCATAGGCGAGTGACACCGGAATGCCGTAGGCAGCGAGGGTCACGCCGGCAATGGCGTCTTGCGCCAGCCACTGCGGCCGATAGGCAACGAGCCACTGCGCCGGGGGAATGGCCGCGCGCCACCCGCGAACCGGACCTCCGCCCGCGAGCTCGCCGGCGGATCGGGTTTCTTCAGTCATGACGCCCTGTCCCCAGCAATGTCTGCGCCGGCATCCCGGCCGGCGGCGCGCTTATCCAGGCAGATGAAGTTGTTGACGGCCACTGAGCGTACTTATGAATTGACCAAAGTTGGGGCCAGAGTATAGACTGCGCCGCGCGCCACAGAATCAAGGCCGCTTGGCATTCACCGACCGGTCCAGGAAATCGAGCGAGTGCTTGAACCATGATTCGACAAGACCTGGCGGACGGTAGTTCGTCCCGGTGGCACTCGCGGGCGACTATACCATAATCTCCGGAGGAGACCGAACATGGCTGGCTCAACAAAGGATATCCCAGAACACGAGATGAACGATGAATCTCGCCGCCTCCAGGAGGCGCGCGAAGGCAAGGAGGCATGGAAGAAATGGGGTCCCTATTTAAGCGAACGCCAGTGGGGCACGGTACGCGAAGACTATAGCCCCAACGGGGACGCCTGGAATTTCTTCACCCACGATCAGGCCCGCTCGCGCGCCTATCGCTGGGGTGAGGACGGCATCGCCGGGGTCTCCGATGCCCAACAGCACCTCTGCTTTGCGCTGGCCCTCTGGAACGGGAAAGACCCGATCCTCAAGGAGCGGCTCTTCGGGCTGACGAACAGCGAAGGCAACCACGGCGAGGACGTCAAAGAATATTACTTCTACCTCGACAGCACGCCGACGCACTCCTACATGAAGTACCTCTACAAGTATCCGCAGGCGGCTTTTCCCTACGCCGATCTGGTGGAGACGAACCGCCGGCGCTCCCGCAACGAGATGGAGTATGAACTGCTCGACACCGGCGTCTTCAATGATGACCGCTACTTCGACGTCTTCGTGGAGTATGCCAAAGACGGTCCTGACGATATGCTGGTACAGATCACTGCGGTCAACCGGGGGCCGGAACAGGCAGAGCTGCATCTATTGCCGACTCTGTGGTTCCGCAACGACTGGGCATTTTGGATTGCCCGAGCCAACAGGGCGGCCGAGAGGCCACACCTCAAGCAGATCCAAGCCGCGGCGGGCGCGAGGGCGATCGAGGCGCAGCATTCTACCCTGGGCACGTACTATCTGTACTGCGACGGCGAGGCACCGCTGCTCTTTTGCGATAACACCACGAACAACGACCGGCTCTTTCCCGGCCAGCCCAATACCAGCCTCTACTCCAAGGACGGGATCAATGACGCGGTGGTTCAGGGTCGCCAGACGGCGGTTAACCCTGAACACCAGGGCACGAAGGCTTCGGCGCACTACCGGCAGATGGTGGGGCCCGGCCAGTCGATGACGGTGCGATTGCGTCTCACCAGCCAGGCCTCTACCGCCCCCTTCGGGCCGGCGTTTGCCAAGACCTTTGCGGTCCGCCTCAAGGAGGCGGACGAGTTCTACCGCTCCGTGACCCCGCCGTCCGTCTCCCCGGACGCAGCCCACGTGATGCGCCAGGCCTTGGCCGGCATGCTGTGGAGCAAGCAGTTCTTCTTCTTCGATGGGGATAGCTGGCTGGAGGAGCACCACTCCAACCCTCTCCATGCCGGCTATCAGGCCTCTCGAAACTCGGAATGGTTCCACATGGTCAACAAGGACATCATCTCGATGCCGGACAAGTGGGAATACCCCTGGTACGCGGCCTGGGACCTGGCCTTCCACACGATCCCGCTTGCGATCGTGGACCCGGACTTCGCGAAACAGCAAATGCAACTGATGTTTCATGGGCTCTACCTGCACCCCAACGGGCAGATTCCCGCCTATGAATGGAACTTCAGCGACGTGAACCCCCCGGTCCACGCCTTTGCGACCCTCTTCCTCCACCGCGCCGAGCAGGCCCTGGGCCGCGAGATGGACGTAGAATTTCTCAAGTCGTCCTTCAACAAGCTCTTGCTGAACTTCACCTGGTGGGTGAACCGCAAGGACCGGTTCGGCAAGAACGTGTTCGAAGGCGGGTTCCTCGGTCTCGACAACATCGGCATTTTCGACCGGAGCGCCCCGCTGCCTACCGGCGGCAACCTGGAGCAGGCGGACGGCACAGCCTGGATGGCCCTGTTCAGCCAGAACATGGGCGAGCTCGCGGTGGAGCTGGTACCTCACGACCCAGCCTACGAAGAAATGGCGACAAAATTCATCGAGCACTTCCTCTATATCGCCGCGGGGATGAACAAGTCAGGGCCGGATGGCATGTGGGACGAAGAGGACGGCTTCTACTACGATATGCTGCGGCTGCCGGACGGCAGCGCCAAGCGGCTCAAAGTGCGTTCGATGGTGGGGCTGCTGCCCCTGTGCGCCACCTCGGTGACCGAGGTGTGGCAGCGGGAACTCATTCCGAATACGACCGCCGCGTTTCGGGCCCGTGCCCGCCAGATGCCCGAGGTGTTGAAGTCCATCCACCCCACAGGCCCAGGGCATTTGGGAGTGAACGAGCGAGGTATTATGGCCCTGGTCAATTCAGATCGGCTCCGCCGGATCCTCTCGAAGATGCTCGACGAGAACGAGTTCCTGAGCCCCTACGGCATCCGCTCCCTCTCCAAGTTTCACGAGCAGCACCCGTACATCTTGCATGTCGGAGGCCAGGAGTTCCGGGTGGACTACCTGCCGGCCGAGTCGAACACCGGCATGTTCGGCGGCAACTCCAACTGGCGAGGACCAGTCTGGATGCCGGTGAACGCCATGATTATCCGGGCGCTCCACAATTTCTATCTCTACTACGGCGACAATTTTAAAATTGAATGTCCCACCGGGTCCGGCAAGATGATGAACCTCTTCGAGGTCGCCAAGGAGATCGCGGACCGGCTGAGCCGGATCTTTCTGCGGGACGAGAGTGGCAGGCGGCCTGTGTATGGAGGCACGGAGAAGTTCCAGTCCGATCCCCACTGGCGCGACCACGTTCTGTTCTATGAATACTTTCACGGCGATAACGGGGCGGGACTGGGCGCGAGCCATCAGACAGGCTGGACCGGGGTCGTGGCGAGAATAATCCAGATGTACGGGTTGATGGACGCCAAGCAGGCTCTGGAAGGGGGCAAACGGGCTGTGTTCATCAAGCAAAGGAACGAAAGGAACGTATGAATACCTGGCGGAAATATCCGGTCATCTATGAGATCAATACCTGGGTCTGGCTGAATGAGTTGAGCCGAAAACACCGGAGGCCCGTGACCCTGGCCACGGTGCCCGATCAGGAGTGGGACGCTCTTGCCGCTCACGGCTTTGACGCGGTCTGGTTCATGGGCGTGTGGGAACGAAGCCCTGCCGGCATCGCCATTTCGATGAAGAACGAGGGACTGCTGGAGGATTTCAGGAGAGCCCTCCCGGACTTTTCACCTGAGGACAATGTCGGTTCGCCCTATTGCGTTCGGCGCTACGTCGTGGACGAGCATCTGGGCGGGCCGGAAGGGCTTGCCGCAGCGAGAAAAAAGCTGGCCGACCGGGGCATGCGACTGATCCTGGATTTTGTCCCCAATCACGTGGCCCCGGATCATCCCTGGGTCACGGAGCATCCGGACTATTTCATCCAGGGCAGCACCGACGATCTGGCTCAGAAACCGGGCGAATTTTTCCAGGCCGGCGGCAAGGTCCTGGCCCTGGGAAGAGATCCGTACTTTGCTCCCTGGCCCGATGTGGCGCAGCTCAACGGGTTTCATCCGGGATTGCGCAAGGCAATCATCGAGACCGTGGGATCTATTGCAGGGCAATGCGACGGCATGCGCTGCGATATGGCGATGCTGCTCATGACGCCCATCTTCGAGCGCACATGGGGTCACCGCGGCGGGCCGCGTCCGGAGAACGAATACTGGCCGGAGGTGATCCAGGGGGTGCGGAAGCGTTACCCCGATGTTCTCTTTATCGCTGAGGCCTATTGGGACAAGGAATGGGAGCTGCAGCAACAGGGGTTCGACTACTGCTACGACAAACGGCTGTATGACCGGCTGGAACATGACCCTGCGGAACAGATCCGGCTCCATCTGTGCGCCGACCTGGCGTACCAGGAAAAACTGGTCCGGTTCATCGAGAACCACGATGAACCGCGCGCCGCAGCGACGTTCTCTTTGGAGAAAGAGCGAGTGGCCGCGATCACGGCGTCAACCCTGCAAGGAGCCAGACTGTTTCACGAAGGGCAGTTCGAGGGACGCCGCGTGAGGCTCCCGGTGTTCCTGCGCCGTCGTCGCGAGGAAAGCCCGGACAAGAGTCTTCAGGAATTCTACAAGTCCCTTCTTCAAGCTCTCAGGAGCAAAGATCTCAGGGATGGGGAGTGGACACTGTGCGAACGGACCGGCTGGCCGGACAATGACAGCTACCTGAATGTGGTCGCATGGTGCTGGCAACAAGGGGCAGACCGCCACCTGATCGTCGTGAATCTTTCAGGAGTCCGTTCCCAGACGATGGTCAGATTGCCATGGGGCGATCTCGCCGGCCGTCCCTGGCGGTTGACCGATCCGTTGCAGAAGACGGTCTATGATCGAGCGGGCAACGAACTTCAAGAGTCTGGCTTTTTCGCGGACCTGGAGCCCTGGGGCTATCACGTTCTTCACTGCGAGCGCAGCTGATCGAACCGGATCCGGGTGTCGGGTCTCACGAGAGGGGCTTCGATGGAATGGCAGTCGATCGTCGGTTTTCTGGCAGGATTCGGCACCACCTTTGCTGCCGCCCCCGATTTGATCGCGATGTTCAAACGAGGGAGTTCCAAAGGCATGAATCCAACCATGGCAGGCATGATGGGCACGTTTCAAATCGTGTGGGTGTATTACGGGTTCTTGATCGATTCGATGCCGGTGGTTATCTGGAATATCATCGCGGTGGGGATCAATTTCCTCATGGTGGGCGCGTTTTTTTACTTTGTCCGCAAGGAGAAAATGGGCCGGCCAGAGGCAAGGAGTCACGGGTAAAGAACCATAGGCGCGGCTCCGGCCGGGATGCCGGCGCAGGGATTGCCCGGGACAGGGCGTCATGACTGAAGCGCGAGAGAGTAAGAAAGACTTCTGAGCCGATCCTGGGCCCATCTTGCCGTGGGAGTGGAGGAAGCGCAAATATCCGATATCGATTGGCGAGGAGTTGCCGACAGGGTTGTGTCTACAAAACCTGCAAGAATTCTGGCCCTCAAACTCTCGAAAATTCGGCCTGCCAAAACTAGCTGCCCGGTGTCCTTAAATCAGAAATTACAAGGGCGGGGTTCTTTATTTGATATCGTTCTTCTCTTAGGGTAGATTCCAGCCACACAAAGCGCTCGTATAGTAACCCGGAGTCTGGACATGCCCCCAATCGTTGTGCAAAACGAGAAGCTCCTGCCCTACATGACGGACCATTACGATCCGGCGCGTCTGAGACAGCTCCGACGTTTTCTTGAGCGTCATGGCACGTTCAAGTTCGCTCCGCTTCGCACGCACTTGTTTCCTGCTGCCGTCGTCACTCGCGCAACTAGCCAGAGCGGATACCAGCATGTCTGGGTCCGGGATAACGTCCATGTGAGTCATGCATTGTATGTCTCTGGCCAGGTGCGTGCAGCTGCGCAAATCATGTCGGCCCTGATTCAGTTTTTCGCCCGGCACCGTCGCCGGTTTGAGGACATCATCCAGGGGAGAGTCAAGAGTGCCGATCCCATGTCCCGTCCTCATGTCCGGTTCAATGGTGTCACCCTTCAGGAGTCCCGAGAAACGTGGGCCCATGCTCAGAACGATGCGCTCGGCATTTTTCTGTGGATGTACTGCACGCTCGCCTGCGAAGGGATCTTGAAGCCACCTCGTGATGAGGTGGAGACGCTGACGCTCTTCCCGCGTTACTTTGAGGCCATTCGCTATTGGGCGGACGAGGACAGTGGGCATTGGGAAGAAGGACGGAAGATCGAAGCCTCAAGTATCGGAGCTGTCGTGGCCGGGCTGGCAAAGCTTCGAGCGTTCTTATCTGAAGGACGCGCAAGCGCGGCGCGCAGTGGCCGGAGCTCGCGGGTCTCCGACACCTTTCTGAGCACGCTGGAGCGACGTGGACGAAACGAGCTCAAGAGGATTCTGCCTCATGAATGTGTCCAAACGTCTTCAGCGAAGAAGCGACGATACGATGGCGCTCTCTTATTTCTCGTCTACCCCCTTGAGGTCGTCGGAGAAGCGATGAGCGGTCGTATTCTCAAGGACATTGCCGAGAGTCTGGAGGGTCCTTATGGAATCAAGCGTTACGTCGGTGATTCCTATTGGGCTGCCGACTACAAGGAGAAATTAGACCCGACGCAACGCACAGTCGATTTCAGCGACAGGGTTGAGATGAGAAATAAACTCCTTGCACCGGGGCAGGAGGCTCAGTGGTGTCTGTTCGATCCCATCATGTCGGCGGCGTACGGCCGAAGATACCAACGTACCGCAAGGAGAGGGTACCTCAACCTACAGACCTACTATTTCAATCGTTCGCTTGGCCAACTCACGGGGAAGGTAAAGGGCATTCAAGAATTCCAATGCCCGGAGGCGTACTATCTGGAGAGAGGAAGATATGTACCTAACGACCAAACTCCTCTCTTGTGGACACAAGCGAACCTGCTCGTGGCCCTAAAGCTGATGGAAAAGAGTCTGTCTGTCTGAGGGAAGAACAGGAGTCGGGCGCACTCTTGTCCAATTCACCCATCGTCGACCTGGCCGGTGCGTGAATGCTGGCAACGTTGCACTCGAAGCGATGGGGGTGCGCCTTCGGCTCGTCGCGCCGCATGCGGCAGTGCGTGATATCCTGCGCGCCGAAGGATTGGAGGAGCGCGTCGGCTACTTCGGCCGCAGGGTCTCGTGGCTGATGCCATCGACGAATTACAGGGGGGGCACAGGAGCGGGGGGCCCGGCGCCTCAGATCGCGCCGGCCAAGTAGCGTCCGCGGCGAGGCATGCCAACGCGTCGACAGGATGCCGAGTGGGAGAGCGGGGCCGCATCCCTGAACCTGCGGGTGCGGCCCTGCTGCTATGAACAGTCACGCGGCACATGCGTGTTGGGCAGAGCCGCCCGTATTTATGAGGAGCATCCATGGCAGAGCGGCAGTTTGAACTCACCCGCGATACGCTGGCGGTCGTGTTCCTGTTCGCGTTGATCGCGGCCTCTGTCTGGATCCTCTTGCCGTTTCTCACCGCGGTCGTGTGGGCGACCATGATCGTGGTCGCCACCTGGCCCCTGCTCTTGATGCTCCAACGCTGGCTGCTGGGCCGGCGGTGGCTCGCCGTGACGGTGATGACGCTCCTGTTGCTGGCGATCTTTCTTCTGCCGTTCTTGTTCGCCATCGGCACCTTCATAGAAAATTTCAAGGAGATTACCGCTTGGACGACCTCGCTCGCCACTTTCAAGGTGCCTCCGCCACCCGACTGGCTGGGAAAGATCCCGCTGGTCGGCGCGCGGGCGACGTCGCAATGGCAGCAATTCGCCGAGCTGAGTCGTGAGGAACTGGCGACGCGCTTGTCACCATACCTGGGCGGCGTCGTGCAATGGGTCGCTGCGCAGATCGGGGGTCTCGGGATGTTGCTTGGCCAAATCGTCTTGACCGTGCTCATCTCGGCCGTGCTTTACGCTACGGGAGAGTCTGCCGCTGCGATGGCCCTGCGATTCGGCGCTCGACTGGCAGGGGAACAGGGGGAGCAGGCCATCCGCCTGGCCGGACAGGCGATCTACGGGGTGGCGCTGGGGGTGGTGTTGACGGCTTTAGTACATGCCGTGCTCGCTGGGATCGGCCTGGCGGTCGTCGGCGTGCCGTTCGCCGTGATGTTGACCGCGCTGATGTTTTTTTTAGGGATCGTGGAAATCGGGCCGGGTCCCGTGCTGATCTGCGCGGTTGGGTGGCTCTATTGGACGGGCGACACCACTTGGGGGACCGTGTTGCTTGTGTGGGCCCTGCTCGTCTCCCCTGTCGATAATATTCTACGACCCATTCTGATTAAGAAAGGGGCGGATCTCCCGCTGTTGCTGATCATTGCCGGTGTGATCGGGGGGATGCTCGCCCTCGGGCTCATCGGGATCTTTGTCGGTCCGGTGTTGCTCGCGGTGGCCTACACGCTGTTCACGGCCTGGATCAACCAGGATGGGGCAATCAGCCGGACAGGGAAGACCGCAGAGAAGATAGTCGGTAAGGAATCTTCCTAGAAGCCTGTCCGACATTGACCGTTCTACTGCAGCGAACGATCCGCGACCATCTGCGTCGTACTCGACCTGCTCCCAAGAACCGTGAAACGTGAGGCGTGAAACAAGAAACGAGGGTCAGCTTCGGAGCTACGGCCTTGTTTGGGAAAAGGCGCGTCCCTGGGCGAAGAGGCTGTCTTGGCAGACTCAGGGCGGGCGGGTGAAATACCGCCAGGGTTGGGCGGGTGAGAAGTCTGGGCCTTTTGAGCATCCCGCAGGGGTGTTCTCCTCTTGTCCCAAACGTGCAGACTATCGAAGTTCTGCTGTGCCGAAATGGTTTTTCCGCAGCCTGCTGGACGAAGCTGGAGTTGGCGCAGGAGAAGATCGGCGTGGATGGATTGATCAGTGGCGAACAGATCGGTTGCCCGTTCAGATTCTGGCCACGGTTCCCGGCGACGCGGTCGCCGGCAAGTTGGATAAGAACCTCTGTCGTTTGTGAGCTTCGAGGCTGCCGCCTCGCGGAGGGCTTCGTCCGGCAGCAGTCTGCAATGAGAACCGGCGATCAATTGTCGCCGTGCGCCCGGGATTTGAATTTGGTGGGCGGCGTTTCGTGTTCCGCCTTCTCGCGATTCTCCTTCGCCTGCTTGTCAGGTTCCTCTCTCACGTCAGCGGTGGCGGGAATGGCAGGGCTGGCTCCTGACCCGCTGCTTACTTACCCAGAATCGTGTTGAGCGTGGAATCTGCCTTGCCCAGCGCCTCGGAGGTCTTGTCGCCGGCCTTCTGGGTTGCCTGGTCGACCTGGCCTTGGGCTTTGTCCGCTGCCTTTTGTTTCTGTTCGGCCGCCACGGACTCGGCCTTTGCCTTCTGAGCGGTGGCCATGTCCGTCGCCTTCTTTTGTTGCTCCGTCGCCTTTGATTTCGCCGCAGCCTTGTGGCGTTCGGCGAGGTCCTTCCCTTTTTTCTTCTCGTGAGCCGCCGCCTGTTGAGCCTTGGCCGTTTCGCTGAGCATCGAATCTGTCGCCGCTTTCTTTTCCTGGTTGGCCTGTTGCTGCACGGCAGACTTCATGTCACCCAGTGTGGGTGACGGTTGGGTAGAATCTGCCGCAGCTGCGTAGGTCCCGAAGGCCACTGCGGCAGCCGCGATTGACAGGGTCAGACCCATCCGATTCATAAACACCTCCCCTATGGGTGGCGGCGGTAGCAGAGCACCACCACCACCACCACCACCCCTGGTGATAGGGCATGTGTGCCCCCGGACGGCTGCTACTTTGTGACGCGCACCTCGACGCGACGGTTCTTTGCCCGACCCGCCTCGGTCTTGTTCGGTTCAACCGGCTTGGTATCTGCATACCCATGCGTCGTCGCGGCGCCAAGGCCACCTTCGGTCAGCGCCTTCGCCGCATTGGCTGCACGGGATTCAGAGAGTTCCATGTTCGTGGGGAACTTCTTCTTCAGGGCGCCCTGGATTGGCCGGTTGTCGGTATGACCGTCCACCGCCACCTTGTACTCGGGGAAATCCTTCAAAACCGCTCCGACTTGCTTCAGCGCATCGGCGCCCGCCGGTTTCAGTTCATCTTGGCCGGAACCGAACAGATAGCCGGAGGCCAGGTTAATCAACAACCGCTCGTTGTTGAGATCGACGGTGATGTCCCCCTTCTCGATCTGAGGACGAAGCGCCCGGATTAATCCACGCTGCGCTTCTTTCAGTTTCGTCATCCCGGCAGAGAGTTCGCCGCGCAGACCCGCCAGTTCCTTGTCTCGATCGGCGAGCTGTGCCTCGAGATCAGCGGTGCGTTTATTCGCGGCAGCGAGCTCTTGTTGTGACTGGTTGAGGTCACCCTGTGCTGAGGCGAGCTGACTCGCGAGCTTGGCGGAATTGCCGGCCCCGGCACGAAGAGAGGCCATCTCCCGATCGCTGTCGGCGAGCTGTCGTTCCAGATCGCTCACGCGGCTGCTGAGCATGCCGTTCTGCTTCTGCGCCGCGGCCAGTTCGTCGGCCAGCCGTTGACGCTCTTTTTCAAGCGCCGCTAGGCGGTCCTTGTCCGTCAGGGCACTCTGCTTCGGCGGGGGGGGACAGTTGTTGTATTGGAGGCTGTTAGAAGGACTCAATGGAATGAAATCTGGGCACATGGATTGCCAGGAACATCCGGCCGAGGCCAGAAGGCCGAGGGCCAGAAGGAGTGACGTCTTGATCGGTTTTTTCATGATCTCCCTTTCTTGGGTAGTGATTGCTCGTTGCACCTTATTACATTTATAATTAAGTGGATACCGTCTGCCATATTGACCGATGACTTCTACTCCTGATTGCCTCTCCTCAACGACCGGTGGGACTCATCAGCAACGGGTCGCCGGCGCAACGCCCCGCCCGAATCCAACGGGCTCGCACGCGAACAGAGGCTGCCCGTTCGTGCAGCCGGGCGTAGAGTATCTGGCGAAAATTTGGATTGGCATCGATACCCCTTCCTGACGATGCCGTCTTGCGACCATAGCATGGTCAGCGCAAAAAATGAAAGAGCGCCGGAACGTATAATGCGAACACCGCAAGCTGGTAGGTCGTGAAGGGCAGGCCTTAGCGCAGCCGCACGACGAACATGACCGGTTTACCGTTGCGCGCGCAAATGTCCACATTGACGACGTTGGGGGAGGCCCCGATCAGCGTCGCGCCGCACATCTTATCGGTTGGGCCCGACCTCAGTATCTCTCCGGGATAAAACGTTTTCCCTTCAACGTCGCCTCGTCATCGTATTTGCCCTTGTTCGATCGCTTGGGTATCTTTATTTTTTCACGTGGCAACTTTTCGTAGGGAATGAGCGACAGCAAATGGGAAATGCAGTTGAGGCGCGCGCGCTTCTTGTCATCCGAACGCAGGAGGTACCAGGGCGCCCATTTGGTGTCCGTGGCCTTGAGCATCAAATCGCGAGCGCGGGAATACTCGAACCACTTGGTGCGCGAGGGCAGATCCATCGGGCTGAGTTTCCACTGGCGCAACGGGTCTTCCATGCGCGCCTCGAACCGGCGCTTTTGCTCCTTGTCGCTGGACTCCAGCCAGATT
>Ga0334722_10002076_pt1 | contig 23280 bp, 22 predicted proteins | sample C3_bottom_MG_FD_207210 | JGI IMG/M metagenome (GOLD analysis project Ga0334722, IMG submission 207210) | Sediment microbial communities from Yellowstone Lake, YNP, Wyoming, USA - C3_bottom | ecosystem: Environmental > Aquatic > Freshwater > Lake > Sediment | place: USA: Wyoming | collected... | reverse complement strand
CTAACTTATATTTTGTTTTTGATGGAATATCGAGGCATTAAAATTGATCCCACATTACTAAATTCGATGAGCAAAAGGCTTAGCGATGAACATGCCAAATTGGAACAAGAAATGTATACAATGGTTGGTTACGAATTTAATATCGGCAGCCCGGCACAACTTTCTGAAGTGTTATTTACTAAATTGCAGTTACCAACAGCCGGTATTAAAAAAGGTAAAACTGGTTTCAGCACCGGTCAAAAAGAACTGGATAAATTACGTGGTCAACATCCGATTATCGAATTAATCGAAAAAACCCGTGAACTGGCTAAACTGCAAAATACCTATGTGGATGTGTTGCCAGGTTTAGCCGACAAACACGAACGAATTCATACAACATTCAACCAAGACGTCGCCAGTACAGGACGACTTAGCAGTACGAATCCAAATTTACAAAACATCCCAATTCGTACCGAACTAGGACGTGAAATTCGTCACGCATTTATACCTGACGGCGATAAAATTTTTATCAGCGCCGACTATTCACAGTTTGAACTTCGTTTGGCTGCTGTGTTGGCTGATGACAAACAAATGATTAGCGATTTTAACAGTGATGTCGACATTCACACCAAAACTGCCAGTGAAGTATACGGAATCCCGATGGATGATGTCACTAAAACTCAACGTCGTAATGCCAAGGTAATTAATTTTGGAATTTTGTACGGTATGAGCCCACACGGGTTAAGCGCCGCAACTGGAATGGGTTTTATTGAAGCAAAAAAATTTATCGACGAGTATTTTGAACTACGCGAACCGATTCGCAAATATATCAATAAAACACTCGATTCAGCGCGCGCTGATGGTTATGTCGAAACGTATTTTGGCCGCCGCCGTCCAACACCCGACGTATACAGCAGTAATTTCATGGTTCGTCAGGCCGCTGAACGTGCCGCTGCCAATATGCCGATACAGGGCACCGAAGCTGATTTGATGAAACTTGCTATGATCGAAGTTGATAAAAAAATCGCTGGTCTGGGTGAACAAATTTTACAAATCCACGACAGTATTTTGATTGAAGCGCCCGTTGAAAATGCCGAAAAAATTGCCGAAATACTGCAGGACGTAATGGAAAATATCGCACCACAATTAGGTGTTAAATTAAAAGTCGATGTCAGCATTGGCAAGAATTGGGGAGAATTATAAATGTCCGAAATTTTTAACATTACCAAAGTAAAACCAAGCGCAATTGTGCCATCATATCAAACCGTGCATGCGGCAGGTATGGATTTGCACGCATGTCTTGACGAGCCAATGACATTACAGCCGATGGAACGCGCAATGATTCCAACTGGTTTGGCTATCGAACTTGAACCAGGTTTTGAAGCTCAAATTAGGGCTCGCAGCGGTTTATCGATAAAACACGGAATCACAATGGTCAACGGTATTGGCACGATTGATGCTGATTATCGTGGCGAGATTGGTATGTTGGTCATAAACCTAGGTACTGAGCCGTTTCAAATCGAACCAGGTATGCGTATCGCTCAGTTGGTAATTGCACGCTTCGAACCTATTAAATGGCAGCTAGTCGAGACTCTAAGTGAATCAGTGCGCGGTGATGGTGGATTTGGTAGCACGGGCGCTTCTAAATAATTGACATAGCACTTAAAGGATATTATAATAGGACTTATGGATAAGTATAAGTCACGACAAATTGTCACATTCGCTATATCTTTGATAGTTATTGCAATTGCAATTGCAGGTCTTATATCTGTTGCTCGCTTTCTTTTCTTTACGAACGGTACTAATACTGCCCAAATTAACGCTAGTCAGCAAGCCCTAATTAGTACTACTGCCGACAGATCAGTTCGTATGACGGTTCGTGGCCCAATCGTTGCTAACGAAACTTTTCGTTCATATCAAATCACAGTTGCGCCTAACAGCCGTAATTTAACGGTTAATAAAGGTTACGTCGGCCAAGTTGTTAGCGATACAAAACTAGGTAATAACATTCCTGCTTACGAACAATTTGTATATGCGCTAGACAAAGCCAATATGATGCGAGGTACCGAACTAACTGGCGACAACAACGACCTACGTGGTGTTTGTGCAGCTGGTCGTGTTTATGAATTCCAGATTTTGAATGCCAACAAATCCGAAAAGCAATTATGGACAACATCTTGTTCGACTGCGCGCGGATCGTTGAATGCTAGCATAGATTCATTAACAAAATTATTTGACGCTCAAATTCCAGACTTCACGAAGCTAACTGCCGATTTGTGGTAGTAAATGCCCGAACTGCCTGAAGTTGAAACAGTCAAACGAGGTCTTCACAAATTATTAATTAGTCGCAAAATTGTTGCGGCTAAAACTGATAATCCCAAGTCTTTTCCTAATGCCGAACATGACGTTCAACAGTTTTTGATTAATGCCACAGTCATGGACGTTCGTCGCCGTGCCAAAGTATTGATGATAGACCTATCAACGAAATATACTCTGGTTATTCATCTTAAAATGACGGGACAGCTTGTTTTTGTTAAACCTCTACTATCTACAACCTACAACCTACCATCTACTGCAGGCGAAACTCGCTTCGCCGGCGGCCACCCAAACGACAGTTTGGTGGACGGGCTTCCCGACAAATCAACTCGGGTGATATTCGAATTTGATGATGGTTCACATTTGTATTTTAACGACCAGCGCAAATTCGGTTGGGTACGTTTAATGCCGACGGCGGAAGTGCCAAATATCGATTTTATGAAACGTGTTGGGCCCGAACCGCTAGAAGCCGACTTTACAGCCGAACAATTTGCTGCGCGTTTTAAACGACGCGCCAGAACGACTATCAAAGCTGCCATACTGGATCAGTCGGTGATTGCGGGCGTTGGTAATATATATGCCGACGAAGCGCTGTGGGGCGCCAAAATTCATCCAGCACGACTAGTCGGTACGATTACTGATGCCGAATTTAAATTATTATATTCCGAAGTTCGTGAAGTAATGAATTTATCAATCGAAAAAGGCGGCAGCACTAATCGAAATTATGTCGATGCCGAAGGTAAAAAGGGAAGTTATATGGATTTTGCTCGCGTTTTTCGCCGCGAAGGTCTGCAATGCCCACGTTGCGGCACCGAAATCATCAAAATTCGCGTCGCCGGCCGCGGCACGCATATTTGCCCCGAAGAACAGCGACTATAGTCGCTGTTCGGCTATTGGAATTTAGCTATTAGAATTTAGCGTTAGCTGGCTTTTAGCTATTGGAAGTTAGCTATTGGCTTTAAATTCAACCCGCCATATTCCATATTCCAATAGCTATTAGCTAACCCTGCCACATTCCAATAGCCACATTCCAATAGCCAAGCTATAATGTAGACAATGATTACACTATTAATCGGGGAAAATTCGTTTGAAATAGAAAGGGCTTTAGTTCAGATAGCTGATAGCTTCGACGGTAATGTCGAACGGATTGATGGCAGCGACTTGCAGCTGGCACAATTGCCCGATATTTTGATGGGGGTTAGTTTGTTTGCGACGGCGCGAACTGTGGTTATCCGCGGGCTCAGTACTAACAAACCAATTTGGACGGTTTTTGGTGACTGGCTGCCACGCATTTCTGATGATATTCATTTGGTTTTGGTCGAGCCCAAGCCCGACAAACGCATGACGACATACAAAACACTAATTAAAACCGCCAAGGTTATGGAATTTCAACCCTGGTCTGATCGCGACACAATGCTGGCTGAAAAGTGGGTGACTGCTGAATCGAAAACGCTTGGAATTGATATAGATAAATCTAGTGTTCAATTTTTGGTGCGCTATGTTGGTGTTGATCAATGGCAATTATTTCATGCGTTGGAAAAACTAGCATCAGTCGATTCTGTATCTGTTGATGTTATCAAAAACATTGTCGAACCCAACCCAACTGAAAACGTGTTCAACCTGTTTGAAACCGCACTTCGTGGCGACGTAAATGAACTGCGCGAAATGTTGCGAACACTGGAATTGTCGCAGGACATTTATCAATTATTTGCATTATTATCATCACAAGTTTTCCAACTAGCCGCCGTCGCGAACGCCGCCAAAACAGACAACGTCGCCAAGGACTTTGCGATTCATCCATTCGTCGTATCTAAACTAACCCCAATCGCCAAAAACCTTGGCAAATCCGGCGTCTCCAAAATCGTCACCATATTTGCCGCTGCCGACGACGACCTAAAACTCTCCCGCGCTGAACCATGGCTGCTGGTTGAACGTGCGCTGATTAAAGTTGCGAATATTTGAACCAACAAACCCGCTCTTGCTTATCATGATATAATATGGTCATGAAACAAAAAACACAAAAATTCGAATCGGAATCTAAGGGCGGATATAGCGATACACGTTTAAGGTTTTTTATGCTCGGGTTTATGAGTGTAGGACTAATTTTAGCTCCGCTTTTTGGCATATTGGCCTCATTCAGTGTTGTTACAATCTTTGCGGCCTTTGCCATTATTAAAATTTCTGAGTTTCAACAAAGCAATCCAGAGTCTATCTTGCTGCATCGTCAAGCTATGGATCGAATGTATAATTACGGTGCCCAAGCCGAACATTATGAGCTATCGCTAAAACAATATGAAAAACCAGTTATCGCGCCAACGCGTGATTTTTCTGTTTTTGTTTCTAATACATCTAAACTCGAAAAAGAGCGTATTTTAAAACGTGTCGCTGACCGCGCTATAAAACAACAGCGTCGTATTCTTGAATCTTATTTAGCCGCCTAAAATGTTCTAGTATTTAGAGTTCATTTTTGCAAGGATAAACCTCGCAACCTATGATAAATAGCAATATGCAAAAAATGCATATTGCAAGTTTAGATTTATTTATAGTAATAATATGAATAATAACTTATAATAAGCTTATGGTTAATATTAAGCCAAACTATGCCTTTATTGACAGCCAAAATCTCAATCTTGGCGTTCGTTCACTTGGGTGGACATTAGATTTCAAAAAGTTTAGACTATATTTGAAAAACAAATATAACGTACATAAAGCTTATTTGTTTATCGGTCATCTAGATGGTAACGAAGGGCTTTATTTGTCATTGCAAGAAGCAGGTTACATTTTGATATTCAAACCGACTGTCGAGTTGGCAAATGGGGTAGTAAAGGGTAATGTTGATGCCGAGTTGGTGTTACATTCTGCGGCTATTCAATATAAAAATTATGATAAAGCAACTATCGTTAGTGGTGACGGTGATTTTACGTGTTTGGTTGAGTTTCTTGATGAAAAAGGTAAACTTTTGAATATAATGCCGCCCAATAAACACTTTTCAAGTTTATTGCGTCGCTATAATCACTATATTAATCGTATTGATTTACTTCGAGACACTTTAGAATTAAAGAGAAAACATAAACCAACAAAAAAGACCGAGATCAGCGGTCGGTCGAAACCTTAGGCTGCTTAGCTCGGTCATGGTGATACTTACATTATAACGCACTATAAGCATAGGGTCAATGGAGGGCGTATGAAACGAATGCAACAAATCCCAAACCAGGATCGCCCGCGTGAGAAGTTGCAGGCGAAGGGCGCGGCGGCTTTGTCTGATTTTGAGTTATTGCAGGCGCTGATTGGCAGTGGCAATAAACAAGCTGATGTTGGTAATATCGCCAAAAATACACTTAAATTAATTCAAGAATTCGGTGCCGATATAACCTACAAACAATTGCAGCAGGTGACAGGCATGGGCCCAGCGCGAATTACCGAAATACTAGCCGCAATTGAATTATCGCGTCGTTTCTTAATCGACAGCGAACAGCCAATCATCGACTCGCCAGAAAAGGCAGTCGAGCAACTGGCGGATATCCGCGATAAAAAACAAGAACACTTCGTAGTCATGACGCTGGACGGTGCAAATCGTTTAATCGCAAAACGAATTATAACAATTGGGACTCTGACCAGCAGCCTCGTCCATCCCCGCGAAGTCTTCGCCGACGCCATTACTGATCGCGCCGCATCGATAATTGTGGCCCATAATCACCCGAGCGGGAGCTTAAAGCCAAGTCAATCAGATTTAGATATTTCCAAGCGACTTTTTAAAGCTGGGGAGCTGCTCGGGATAAAAGTTGTTGATCATATAATAGTGACAAAATCTGAGTTTCAAGCTAATTGTACGGAAAATTAGGAAATTATTCATGCAAATCCTAAAATATCTCGAAAAGTTAGGGTTTTATTGCTTGGTTTTGGTGGCAATGGCGGATAATTGTCTTGTCTCAATGGATATTGTGCAGTAGGACACTGTGTGCAAATAAAACTATTGACATGAGTAACTATTGTTGATATTATTGGATTATGAATAAAAAAATACGACTTGGTGAGGTGGCGAATATCCAATCTGGATATAGTTTCCGTGTCAAAATCGTTAATGTTGATGGCGGTAAGCTCGGCGTTGTGCAGGCAAGAGACGTCGCTGGCTTATATATAGACGAGGTTGGTATCGCTAGAATCGATCAAGATTATGCCGAAACTCGCATTCAGCAGGCTGGTGACATTTTATTGACGTCACGAGGATCATTCCGAGCTAGTGTCGGTAATTTTAGCAAGCCGACAATTGCATCGTCGTCGCTATTTGTTATACGGCTTACATCAAAGCAATTCTTATCAGAATACATAGCAATATATCTTAATTCCGAAACAGCTCAGTATTACCTTAATCAAAACGCAAAAGGCGCGACTATCCAGAGCGTATCAATTGATGATCTGAAGAATTTACCTATCCCATATGGAACACTCGAAAATCAACATATTATTATCGATTTGCAACGAAATGTTGAACAACAAAATAACATCTTACGGCGCAAGCAGACAATTATAGATCGGATTTTAAAAAGTAGCGTAACCCAAACCGTAGAAGGAGCAACCAAATGATAGTAAAAAAATATAGCCAAGAAGAACTTAATAATATTTTATGGGCAGCAGCAGATTCGAGCCGTATGAGCGTTGACGGTGGGATATACAAAGATTACGCACTAACGATGCTGTTCTTTAAATATCTAAGTGATTTATCTAAAAAACAGCATGCTATATATGTTGAACGATTCGGTAATGACGAAGAACGAATCGCAGCCAAAATGAAGCAAGACCGTTTTTACCTGCCACCCAACACCGACTTTGACTATATTTACTCCAAAAAAGAGGAAGATAATATTGGTGAAGAAATCAACAAAGTCATGCACCGTATTGAAGATATCAACAAGGAAAAACTAGAGGGCGTATTTAGCGTTGACTTCAACTCAGAGGCGATTTTGGGTAAACAACAACAACGTAACAAAATGCTTCGTCACTTGATCGATGACTTTTACAAGATTGATCTAAGTGAGGCTGGCGAAGACATTATTGGTAACTCATATATGTACCTTATTGAACGATTTGGTGCTGATGCTGGTAAAAAAGCAGGTGAATTTTTTACGGTTAAATCAGTCGCTAGCTTGGTTGCCAGACTTGCTCAACCAAAAGAAGGTGATCGTATCTGTGACCCAGCTATGGGAAGCGGTGGCTTGTTACTACTTGCTGGTGAAGAAGTCGAAAAACTGGGTTCACATAACTATGCGCTGTACGGGCAGGAATCAACAGGTAGCACTTATCAGTTGGCACGAATGAATATGTTCTTGCACGGACAGGACTCTGCCTATCTAGAATGGGGCGACACGCTGAATAACCCCCAACTGGTTGAAAATGACCGACTTATGAAGTTTGACGTCTGTGTAGCCAACCCGCCATTTTCACTCAAAAAATGGGGCGCAGAAAACGCCGATAGTGATAAATATAATCGTTTTTGGCGTGGTATACCGCCAAAAGACAAAGGTGATTATGCATTTATTACTCACATGATTGAGACTGCCAAACCAAAGAGCGGCCGTATCGCAGTTATTGTGCCACATGGTGTATTATTCCGCAGTGGGGCAGAGGGCAAAATTCGTGAGGCAATTCTAAAAGAGAACATTGTTGATGCCGTCATCGGTTTACCAGCGGGCTTATTCCAGACGACTGGCATCCCAGTAGCAATCCTGGTAATCGACCGATCTCGTGAAGATGGTGGCAAGAATGAACACAAAAAAGACGTGTTATTTATCGAAGCTTCTAAAGAATACAAATCTGGTAAAGCACAAAACACGTTAACTCAAGAAAATATCGACAAAATCTATAATACCTATGTCGAACGCAAGGAAGTCGATAAATTTGCTCACGCTGCTAGTTTCGACGAAATCAGTGAGAACGACTTTAATCTAAATATTACTCGCTACGTCGACACCTTTGTTGAAGAAGCCGAGATTGATATTTCAGCTAATTTACGTGAGCTTGAAAAGCTAAACCCAGAACTTGAAAAATTAGAGATTCAAATGAAAGATTATTTATATCAATTGGGGATTAAATAATATGAATATGTCTATTTTTGAGGATATAAAACAGATAGATCAAAATGGTGTCGAATACTGGATGGCACGTCAACTTGCCAAGACTCTTGATTATCAAGACTATCGAAATTTTCAGAATGTTATTATCAAGGCAAAAGAGGCGATTGAGAACAGTGGAGAAATTATCCACAACCATATCGTTGATGTTACCGAAATGGTTGTGCTCGGTTCGGGTGCGCAACGAGAATTGGATAATATCAAATTAGATCGTTACGCATGCTACTTAATAGTTCAGAACTCAGATCCATCAAAAGAGATCGTTGCACTCGGGCAAACATACTTTGCTATTCAGACGCGGCGACAAGAAGTTGCAGAAAGTTTAATAGAAGACCAAAAGCGCACAATGCTGCGTGAAGAAGTTACAAAGCATAATACTAGTCTTGCTAGTTCAGCCAAACAAGCTGGTGTATCTAATTTTGGGTTATTCCAAAACGATGGCTATCGTGGGATGTATGGTGGTATGAATATGCAAAATATTCACGCTAAGAAAAAACTCAAAAAATCACAGAAAATACTTGACCATATGGGTAGTGAAGAACTAGCCGCAAACCTATTTCGTGCGACTCAAGCCGATGCGAAGCTAAAAAGAGAAGCCATAAAAGGTGAATTAAATGCCAGATTAGCGCATCACCAAGTTGGTCAACAAGTTCGCAAGGCTATTCATGACATTGGTGGTACTATGCCAGAAAACCTTCCAACGCCAGATGGTATCGGGAAGGCCAAGACGCGTATTAAATCAGCTGAAAAAAAGATGTTAGGTAGCAATAATGAGTGATTTTATAACAGCAGTAGCCCAGACGAAAGATTACCTAAACCAGTTGGGGATTAAATAGCCATGGCAAGGAGTGTTTTCTACAGTTTTCACTATAAGCCTGATGCAGTTCGTGCATCACAGGTTAGGAACATCGGCACCATTGAAGGTAATAGACCAGCAAACGATAACGACTGGGAAACCATAATTTCACAGTCCGATTCAGCTATAGAAACATGGATATCCAACCAAATGTCCGGTAGAAGCTGTACTGTAGTGTTGGTTGGCTCCGGCACTGCTAATAGAAAATGGATTAATCACGAAATAATTAAGGCATGGGATAAAGGAATGGGTGTTGTGGGGATACGTATCCATGGCCTAAAAAATTTTGCGGGAGAAACTTCTACATCAGGTAGTAACCCTTTTGAATACATAACACTTGGCGGAACAAATGGCAAAAAGCTATCATCGTTAGTTAAGTGCTACATCCCTGCAGGATCGAATTCGCAAGAACGGTATGATTGGATTAAACAACACATTGCCAACGCCGTAGAAGAAGCGATTCGGATCAGGAAGGACAACTAAACGTGAATAACGAAAGCAAACTGAAGCACTTAGAGTTTATTCAGCACGTAGTTTCTAGAATGGGCGGAAACCTGTTTTACCTTCGAGGCTGGTCGATCACGTTAATCGGTGGTGTGCTCGCAATACTTTCACAGAACGAGAACCTAGATAGCTTTCCAGTCATTGTTCTATTGATAGTGACTCTGATGTTCTGGGTATATGATGGCTATTTTTTAGCATTGGAGCGAAAGTACAGAGACTTATACAACAAGGTTAGGACGCTCCCAGAAGAAGAAATTGACTTCTCTTTGGACGTTCGAGAATTCAATGACAAAAAGAAGAACACACTCATCTATTGCATGTTCTCAAAGACTATAGCGCCCTTCTATATACTATTCATTATCGGAGGTATTTACATCTTAGTTAGGGGTGCCGTCTAAATGAGTAACTGGAAAACCGTAAAGCTTGGTGATGTAGCCACTTTCTTAAAGGGAAAGAGCTTAAGTAAGGATGACATTATCCCTAATGGTAGTCGTGAGTGTATACATTATGGTGAACTCTTTACGAAGTACAACGAAAATATTCAAAGCGTAATTAGCAGAACTAGTATAACTGGCCCACTTGTTTTGTCGAGAACAAACGACGTATTTATGCCAACTTCAGATGTAACACCGCGCGGTTTATCAACCGCCAGTTACATTAACAAAGAGGGTGTTATTTTGGGTGGCGACGTGCTTATAATCCGGCCCGATCCTTCACGGCTGTTTGGCCTATTTTTTGCGCATTACGTAAGAGCAAATAAACATAAAATAATTCGATTAGTGTCTGGCTCAACCGTATTCCACCTATACGGTTCAGACCTGAAGAAACTACAGCTAGACCTTCCCCCACTCAATGAGCAGAAGCGTATTGTTGAAATACTGGAGACATGGCAAGAATATCTCAAAGAATTAGATCGGAAAATTGAGTTGAAGAAGAATATCAAAAAAGGTCTTATGCAACAGCTGTTGACTGGTAATATACGACTACCAGGTTTTAATTATGGGTGGCAAGATACGACACTTGATACATATGCAGCAAAAAAGAAAAACGCCATAGTTGATGGCCCGTTCGGCAGCCAAATGAAATTGAGCGAATTTACTCGAAGCGGAGTGCCTGTTATCGAGATGCATCATCTCAAGGACAATTATATTGTGAATAGGATGCTGAGCCGATATGTCAGCGATGACAAATTCGATAAAGATTTAAGTAGGAGTGTAGTCTACCCAGGTGATATTATAATTTCAAAAACCGGAAGCCTAGGTTACCTGGGGCTATTGAGAGATGTCGACAAGGCCATAATTACAAGCAGGCTTGCAAAGATATCTTTGGACGAGAGTAATGCCGATACCGGCTTCATTTTCCAATATTTGAAATATATGAAATGGACAGGTTACTGGGAAAGGGTTGGCCAAGGTGGCACAATGAAAATATTATCTATAAGTAATTTTAAGAAAATGCCTATACCTAAATTAGGAAAAAGTGAACAGACGGCAATTACGAATGTGCTGGATTGCTTAGATGATGAGATAGGGTTATTGTGTCGAGGCAGAGATTTAATAAATGGTCAGAAGAAATACCTTGTCGATAATCTAATAACTGGTAAAATCCGAACTCCAGAAGACCTAAAAATCCCGGCCAAGGAGGTTCAATATGCTTGAAAATGTAAACTTTGACGAAGCTCGACAATCACAACTACCATTTGTTGAGATACTTATAAATATGGGATATAAATACCTGCCTACGAGCGAATTAATGCGCGAACGCAGTAACGATAATTCATATTATTTGCTCAAAGACATCGCTGCCCGTTCGCTAATGAATATCAACAGTTATGAGTACGCTGGACAGTACTACGAGTTTACCGAAAAAGACATTGTCGACGCAGTAAGTGAGCTAGAAAATCTACAATTTGAGGGCTTAATTGACACCTCAAAACTCATATTTAATGCCATCATGCCTCTTGAGGGCGGTAAAACTATCCGTGTATTCCATGACGGCAAATACGAATCCAAAAGTTTTCGCTTTATCGACTTTGAACACCCTGAAAATAATGAATTTCATGTCGCCGTAGAGGTTGAAGTCGCTGCCAAAAACGGCACACGCCGTCCAGATATCGTCTGTTATGTGAACGGTATACCGTTTGTAGTAATCGAAAATAAGAAGTCGAGCGTTGATGTGTCAGAAGCCATCAATCAAATGGTTCGCAACCAAGGTCCAGATTATAGTCCACGCTTTTTTATGTACCCACAATTGCTAATCGGTACCAATGGTAAAGAATTACGTTACGGCACCACAGGAACGCCAACCGAGTTTTACGCTAGCTGGCGCGAAAAGGGAACAACTCAAGAAGAGCTCGACGAAAGGGCTAGAGAATTAATCGTTAAACCAATCAATTCAGGCATATACACTCAACTTTGTGCTGATCTAAACGGTGCAACTGTAGGCCATGCACAAAGATTGGAACGTAAACCAACCGAACAAGATAGAGTTGTATTGTCGTTGTTGAATAAGTCTCGCTTACTCGATCTGACTAAAAACTACATTATCTATGATGGCGTGCAGAAAAAAGTTATGCGTTATCAGCAGTACTTTGCTATTAATAAAGCCCTTGAGCGGATAGAAGAAAAAGAACCAACTCAATTCGGTGAACGTCGCAAAGGCGGTATTATTTGGCACACTCAAGGATCTGGCAAGTCGCTAACAATGGTGATGTTCGTTCGTGCGTTAATTGAAGATCCAAAAATTATTAACCCAAGGGTTCTAATCGTTACAGACCGTAAAGATTTGGATAGACAGATTCTTGGCACGTTTAAAAATGCTGGACTCAAGAAAAAGGTCAAACAGGCCAAGAGTGGCGAGGATCTATTGGACTTAATTAAGTCAAAGGACACCAGTGTCGTAACAACCCTTATTCATAAGTTCCAGTCGGCTAGTCGTAAACGAGCGGATTTTATCGACAAAGACGAGAATATTTTTGTACTAATCGATGAAGCCCACCGCTCACAAAGTGGCGATGCAAATATCGAGATGAATCGGACTATTCCGAATGCTTGTTATATAGCTTTTACTGGTACACCGTTACTCAAAAATGAAAAGTCACAAAACAAGTTCGGCTCGTTCATTGATAAATATACTATCGATGACGCACTAGATGACAAAATCATTTTGCCTCTGATCTATGAGGGTCGGTTTGTCGACTTATCGCAAGATAAAAAAGAGATTGATAGGCAGGCAGATAGGGTTATGGAAGATCTAGCACCATACCAGCAACAAGCACTACAAAAATCTACCGAGAAAAGCATTATAAGTAATAATCCAAAACGAATTAAAGAGATTGCGTATGATATAGAAAAACACTATATCAAACGTTTTCAGGGTTATGGCCTAAAAGCTCAGATCGTGGCACCGTCGAAGTTTTCGGCCATGCTTTTCCAGAAATACTTCAACGATAGTGGCAAAATTAGTACAGCATTAGTCATATCAGATGAAAACGGCATAATCGACAATAACGACGATCATAAAAAAGAAGTTGAAGATTATCTTAAAGACATCAAAAACAAGTATCAGAGCCTACTTAGTTATGAAAAAGAGGTAATCGATAGCTTCAAGTATAACGACGAAGGCGTCGAAATCTTGATTGTTGTCGATAAACTGCTGACTGGTTTTGATGCTCCACGTAATACAGTGCTGTATCTTGCTAAAGAACTCCGTGATCACAATCTGTTACAAGCGATCGCACGCGTTAATCGTCTTTACGACAACCCAACCTTGCCAAAAACAGCAGGATTTATCATCGACTATTCGGAAAACGCCCAAAACATACATACTGCCATGCAGTTATTCGGTAACTATGACGAAGAAGATGTGAAGGGTGCGCTTATTAACGTCGGCGACAAGATTAATGATCTGGAGTCCAGTTATGGTGCGTTGCACGACATATTCAACAATGTCGCTAGTGATGATGAAGCATTCTTGCAACATCTGGCGGATGATCCTACTAGGAAAGAGTTCTACGCGGCACTAAACAAGTTCATACAAGAGTTTAGCGAGTGTATGGTCCTACAGGACTTTGCTCACGAATTCGATGATCTAGATTTGTATCGTAAAGAGCTGAAGAATTTCATGGAGCTTCGTAAAACAGCAACACTACTGCATGAAGAGCGAGTGGACTTCTCTAAATATAAAAATGCTCTGGTCAAGATTATGGACGACAATATTAAGGCCAAAGAAGCCGAATTGTTGACTGAAGAAATCAATATCACTGATAAAGAACTATTCGAAAAAGCACTTGAGAGCATTGGTTCAGACAAGTCCAAAGCTGAAGCAATTGCAGCACAAACAAAGCGTACGATTACCGAAAAGTTTGCAACTGACCCTGAATTTTATGGTAAGTTTTCGAAGAAAATCAGCGAAATCATAGAGGCTATGCGAGCTAAGAAGCTAGCCGACATAGAGGCACTTAAGCAACTCAAACTAATTTCTGATGAGTTACTTGACAAGAGGGACGACAGTCTACCAGAAGCTATCGCACGTGTTGCGGGAGCTGACATATTGTATCGCAACTTAAGGAAAGACTTGAAACTCGATGAGGCTTCATATATTAAAGCAGTGCTTGATGTATATTCGGTCTTGCAACAAAATGCCCGAGTCGATTGGTGGAAGAACCACGAAATGAAGAGAGTGATGCGTAACTGTATCGATGACTATTTGTATGATGAGCTCAAAATCCATCGAGGTGTAGATATTTCTACTAAACAAATTGAAACACTTATCGAGGATGTTATGAGGCTGGCAGAAAATAATCACGAGATGTTTTAATCATGGTAATCCGAATTTTCAAGTACGGAAGACACGCCTACACATACGGATTAATACGTCAGGAAAGAAAAACCCTTAGCCTAACAGTTGAGCCCAATATGGACATTATTCTAAAAGCACCGATTGATGCTGATGATGTTCGTATTGAAAAGTTTTTACAAAACAAATGGATGTGGCTCAACAGGCAACTGGCATTTTTTGAAAAGTATAAGAGGAAATTGTACTCGAAAGAGTATGTATCGGGCGAAAGTTTCTACTATCTAGGACGACAGTATAAGCTAATTGTTCAGTCTGGTAATACTAATAGGGTCTCGCTTACAAAGGGTAAGCTTACAATAACAACTGTCAAAAGTACAGATGATGGCGCACGTAATAAGTTATTGCTAGAAAAGTGGTATAAGCTTCGTCAACAATCGATATTCGCAGAACGATATAAGGAAATGTTGGCTAGATTCGACTATAAGTTCACGCCCGAGTTGACTGTACGATCAATGCCAAAGCGATGGGGTAGTTATATAAAAGGTGAGCGGATTATTCTAAATCCATTACTCATTCAAGGTCCAAAAGAGGCTATCGATTATGTAATTACGCACGAGCTATGCCATATGAAATATAAAAATCACGACAGTAAGTTCTATTTGTTACTTGAAACCAAATTTCCGAATTGGCAGAAGACTAAAGTTAAACTAGAGCTATTGATATAGAGGGTACGCGACAGTTTTTTTGTTGTGGGCAATAATGTATTGATAATACAAGGCTAAGCTTTGCAAAACCTATTTAATGCCAAAAAGATATTTTATTGATTTAAACATATTTTCTCGGATGGTTTTGTACCCAAATAGTATTGTTGAAATAAGTATAAAAACGCTAATAACTAACCCATTTAAGTTACCGGTTAACAGATTATGCCAAGTCATAACAGAGTAGTTTATAATATTTTCTCCAATTGCATTTAATAATGCGTTAAATATCATAGTTGTCATGTCGTTGGTGATTTTGAACATCTGAAATATTTGGTCTATTGTGATTATTTGCATACTACTTAATAGTAACGTCTAGTTTTGTTCCATCGCAAGCATAAGTATTTCTGTCTAATAAAACTGAACGACCCGATTGGGTCGTTCAGTTTTATAAAGCAAATTAAACTACTTAGCAGCTTTTTTGACAGCTGGTTTTTTTGCTGCGGCTTTTTTAGCAACAGGCTTTTTAGCAACTGCTTTTTTAGCAACTGGTTTTGCAACAGTTTTTGCAGCGGCTTTGACTGCTGGTTTAGCAGCAACTTTTTTAGCAGTGGCAGTAAATTTAACACCGGCTTTTTTAGCAACTTTGATCAGTTGCATTTTGCGGCGGGCGACAGTGTTTTTCTTTAATAGACCTTTTTTAACGGCTGTGTCTAATTCTGACTGAGCAGCGCTGTAACCAGCAGCGGTTGGCTTAGCAATAAATGCGTTTACAGCAGTTTTGATATCGCGTTTGATGCCGACATTGCGTTCGCGGCGTTTAATGGTTTGTTTTGCTCGTTTGATAGCTGATTTGATGATTGGCATGTTGGTTCAATTACCTCTTTAAATTTATAATACAATCAAGACGTGATTATAAAGCAAAAGGGTGGGATTGTAAAGGGGAGGGTCGGTAGTTAGTAGGTAGTAGGTGGTAGGTGGTAGATAGGTTTTAATCTCCCTTGACGCTGGTAAATTACTTATGGTATAGTTACATCAAAATCTAGGTAAAAATAAAAAGCCAGGAAAAAACCAAAATGAACGAAACCGACCTCAAGGTAAAACAACAGATTGTCGAAAAAATAAAATCATCGACAAACATTTTGGTTACCGTCAGCCGCGACCCATCTGTTGATGAGTTGTCAGCTGCAATTGGTTTGGCAACATTGTTAAACAAAATCGACAAACATGCCACCGCTATCTTTAGTGGTACAGTTCCGCTTGCAATCAACTTTTTGGATCCATCCAAGGTGTTCGAAAACAGTGCTGACAGTTTGCGTGATTTCATAATTTCTTTGGACAAAGAAAAAGCCGATCATTTGCGCTACAAACTTGAAGGCGACATGGTCAAAATCTTTATTACGCCGTATCGTACGACAATTACCAGCGATGATTTAGAATTTAGCCAAGGTGATTTTAATGTCGAACTAGTTTTGGCACTTGGCGTCGAAAACCAAGAACATTTGGATAGGGCATTGGAAGCCCACGGCCGCATTTTGCACGACGTCACAGTCGCTACATTCAGCGCCGGCGAACAAATCAGCCAATTAGGCAGCCTAGACTGGCGCGACGACAAAGCCAGCAGTTTATGTGAAATGGTTGAAGGCATTGCTGAGTCATTGAAAACTGATAAAACATTATTAGACAAACAAATCGCAACTGCATTATTAACTGGTATTGTTGCCGCAACCGACAGGTTTAGTAATACGCGCACAACCGCTCGCGTCATGACAATGGCGGCTGATTTGATGGCAGCTGGTGCTGACCAGCAATTAATTGCTGCAAAATTAAACGAAGCGCACGAAATTAATTCAGTTCCACAAACAACAGCTATAAACACCGAGACCGAAGTTCCTGTCGAACAAACATCCACCGAATCAGTCGTCGAAACGTCAACTTTGCCACCTGATGGTGATCTGTCAATCGAACATGGTACTGATGAAATTGTTCAACAAGTCGAAGAAAGTACAATTGCAAACAGCACGTTGCCTGAATCTGAGCCAGTAACGCCAGATGACACAAACACCTATGCTGACACAACTGCGCCAGCTGACATGTCATCGTTACCAGCACCTGAACCAATTGATTATTCAACATCGACATTGGCCGATGCATATGCGTTCGAACAACCAACAGCGCCTGTTCAGCCAGCGCCATTCACGCCTGAATTACCAGTCGACGAGGTGACAAGTTTGCCACACGAACGAGTTATTGAACCATTGCACAGTGTTACGCCTGAAGCAGTAGGCGGCGAACCGTTGTTGGGCGGCATTTTGAACGCAACAACTGACATGGCAGCCGAAGACGCACGTCGTGAATTAGAAGAACAACAAAACAAAACAATTTTGCAACATTCGTACCTGGGTAATCCTGAAACAATAATTACCCCAAACCCAATCAATGGTATCGGTCAGACCGAAGCAACTGACAATGTTGATATTTTTGCCGGTGGCCCAGCGCAAACTGCTGAACCTGCAATTGGCTTGCCGTTGCCACCAACAGTAATGCCAGATTTTTCAACATTGCCTCCGCCACCATTGCCTGATTTTAATGCACCAGCACCTGATGCAGGTCAAGTTGCAATGCCTGAACAGACTTTGAACGATCCAAGCCAATTTAGAATACCGGGACAGTAGAGTTAGTAGGTAGTAGGTAGTAGGTAGTAGGTAGTAGTTGGCTACGCTATAATGAATGAACATGAATGATAGCGTCATACTGATTGATAAGCCCGCCAACATAACTAGTTTTGGTGTTGTTGCGCGTGTCCGACGAGTTTTGACGCAGCAACAAGGGAAAAAGGTCAAAGTTGGTCACACTGGAACATTGGATCCATTTGCAACCGGACTGATGATATTGGCTGTCGGCAAAGAATGTAAAAACGCCGGTAATTACAGCAAATTAGACAAAGTTTACGAAGCCACGGTTCGCCTGGGTAAAACCAGCACAACAGGGGACCCCGAAGGCGAAATTACCGATTTTCATGGTATTGCGCCGTCGCTGGCTGAAGTATCCGAAGTTTTAACTCATTTCAAAGGCGAAATTACTCAACGTCCGCCAATTTACAGTGCCATACATATTAATGGACAACGAGCCTATGATTTGGCGCGCGCCGGCAAAGAATTTGAAATGCCCGAACGACAAGTGATAATTCACAGCCTAGATTTGATAGATTATGACTATCCGAACTTGAAAATAAGAACCCACGTTTCCAGCGGTACCTATATCCGCACACTTGCCGAAGATATTGGCAAAACCCTTGGCACTGGCGCATATTGCAGCCAATTACGTCGCATCAGCATTGCGGATTGGCATGTCGATAATGCCGTAACGCTTCAAAGCATGGGCATTACTGATTGAGATTTAAAAGACAGGGGTTGAAACAATCGCCAAACTTTGCTACAATGCATACCTGATGATAACAGCAGAAAACAAAGCCAAAGCTATCGCTTTGACACAAACTCACAAAACCGATGTTGGTGGCTCACAAGCCCAAGCATCAATTTTGACGTCTCGTGTTAAAGAGATCACAGAACACCTAAAGACCAACAAGCACGACCACATGGCTCGTCGCGGTCTTATTCAAATGGTAGGAAAACGCAAGAAATTGCTTAAATACCTTGAAGCCAAAGATTTCGATGGTTACAAAAAGACCGTCGCAGCACTTGAACTCCGCAAATAATTGCGGAGTTTTCATTTGGTCGAACATGATACAATAAAGGCAACACACGCCTTAACGAATTAAGTGGTGGATAGAGAGGTTCGCTGTGCAGCGAATTCCTGTACCCGTTACTTATTCGTCGAAATAAAGGCGAGTTAATTTAAAAGGAGGACAAATATGTCTACTATCAACCCAAGTGGAAAAGAAATCTTTTCTGTCACCACAGATTATTGTGGCCGTCCATTAACATTAGAAGTAAACCGTGTCGGATTCCGCGCCACAGCCAGCGTTTTGGTAACTTACGGTGATACCGTAGTTCTAGGAACAGCTATGGTCAGCAGTCGACCAGTTTTGATGGATTATTTTCCACTAAGCATCGATTATGAAGAGAAGTTCTATGCCGCTGGCAAAATCTCTGGCAGCCGATTCATCAAACGTGAAGGTCGCCCAAGCGACGAAGCAATTTTAATCGGTCGTTTAATCGATCGTCCAATCCGCCCACTATTTCCAAAAGGTTATCGCCAAGAAGTTCAAGTTGTTGCCAGTGTCTTGTCATATGATCCAAACTTTCGCCCTGACGCAATCGCTATGATTGCATCCAGTGCTGCATTGATGTTAACTGGCACACCATTTGATGGTCCAGTTGCTGGTTTGCGTATTGGTTTAGTAAACGGAAAGTACAAAGCTTTCCTAACACCTGAAGAGCGCGAAACAAGTGAACTAGACATAGTTGTTGCCGGTATTAAGAGCGGTATTACAATGGTTGAAGCTGGTGCTCGCGAAGTCAGCGAAGAAGTTGTTGCCGGTGCATTGAAATGGGCATTCGAAGCTTACCAACCAGCAATTGCATTGCAAACTGAACTAGCTAAAAAAGTTGCCCCAGTTGCATTGCCATTCGAATTAATTTTGCCAAATGCCGAAATCCAAACAGCAGTCGATTCATGGGTTGATGGAAAATTGGGTAAAGCTTTGCATAAACCATACGCTGAACGCAACGAATTGGTGTCGGTTTTGCGTTGGGCATTTCACGACGAAATGCGCGCTAAAATCGGTGTTGATGAATATGTAAAACTTCATGACGAATACGACGAAGCATTTACGTCTGCTTTGCACAAAGATGTCCGCAAAGGTATTGTTGTCACTGGCATCCGTCCAGATGGCCGCAAACTAGACGAAATTCGACCATTGTCATCCGAAGTTGGTATTTTGCCACGAACTCACGGTTCAAGTATCTTTACGCGTGGCCTAACACAGGCGATGAACATTATTACATTGGCGCCACTTAGTTATTCACAAATGGTTGATACGATGGAATCTAATGACGGCGAACACCGATATATGCACCATTACAACGCGCCTGGATTCACAGTTGGTGAAGTTCGCCGACTTTCAGGTCCAGGACGACGCGAAATTGGTCACGGATATTTAGCAGAACGCGCATTGGAACCAGTATTACCATCACGCGAAGATTTTCCATATGCTATCCGCAGCGTCACCGAAATTATGAGCCAAAACGGTTCAACTTCGATGGCCGCAACCTGCAGTAGCTGTTTGGCGTTAATGGACGCCGGCGTGCCATTAAAAGCCCCAATTTCTGGAATCGCCATGGGTTTGATGATGGACGGCAAAAAATCATATGTCCTTAGTGACATCGCTGATGCCGAAGATTTTGCAGGCGACATGGACTTTAAGGTCACTGGTACAGCCCAAGGTATCACAGCAATCCAAATGGATATGAAGTTACACGGTTTGCCAGTCGAAGTGTTGGCCGAAGCGCTAACTAAATCTAAAACTGGCCGCGCATTCATTTTGGCACACATGTTGGAAACGATTGCTACGCCACGCGAAAAACTCAGCCAATACGCTCCACGAATTGAAAAAATCAAGATTAACCCTGACAAAATCGGTGCAGTTATCGGTAAAGGTGGCGAGATGATTAAACAAATCACCGCTGAAACTGGTGCACAAATTGATATTGCCGAAGATGGTTTGATTACAATCGCCGCCGTCGACACAACTGCTATCGAACGTGCTATTAACTGGATCAAAGGCCTTACCGAAGAACCAGAAGTCGGCACAGTTTACGAAGGTAAAGTCGTTACAATCAAAGAATTCGGTGCATTTGTTAACATTATGCCAGGAATTGACGGCATGGTTCACATCAGCGAATTGGCAAATACTCGGGTTGAAAAGGTGACTGACGTCCTTAAAGAAGGTCAAATCATCAAGGTTAAATTAATCGGCATCGACGACCGCGGTCGTCTAAGCCTTAGCGTCAAGGCAGCCCGTTAGTTGGCTATTGGAATATAGCTATTGGAATATGGCAAGATCAAGCAGTGTCTTTTTGCAATTTGTAACTACGCCACATTCCATATTCTAATAGCCAATAGCCACCCGTGGCTTGCCATTTACCAGCATCTATGCTAATATAAGAACACTTAGTTAAAGTCTCTCGCAAAACAACGTAAACATATATAGGCATGGTCAATAACAAAAAAACGCTTCTTGAACAAATTAAGGCAGATATTGTAAAAAACAATATCTGTCCAGATTTGGCCCAAGAAGCCACCAACCTTGTTATGGGTGATGGAAATGTTGATGCAGAAATCGTACTGATTGGCGAAGCGCCAGGTAAAAACGAAGACGCAACAGGATTGCCATTTGTCGGAGCAGCCGGCAAGTTCCTAAACGAGATGTTGGCAGGTGCCGAAATGGTTCGAAGCGACGTATATATAACTAACATAGTTAAATACCGACCGCCGAACAATCGCGATCCGTTGCCCGAAGAAAAAGAAGCCTTTTGGCCATACTTGGTGCGTCAGCTGGATGTAATACGACCACAAATTGTCGTTACATTAGGCCGGCACAGCATGGAATACTTTCTTCCTGACACCAAGATTAGTATGATTCACGGACAGCCGAAACGGATACAGTTTGGTGATACAAAATTGGTCATCGTACCTCTGTATCATCCAGCCGCTGCACTATATAACGGCAGTATGCGTACAACGCTTATCGAAGATTTTAAAAAGTTATCAAAAATTATTAATGTTCTAAAAATTGAAAAGGAGAATAAATAATATATGGGTCAACAAAGACTCGCAACAGTACAGGGTGACGACCCATCGAAACGTCCAAACGGACCAAGTAAACAACGTTCAAACAACACGGTGCTTAACAACACAACAACTCGCAAAGGCGAAGCCTATAGGGCACAACGCCGAACCAGCGAAAACGTGAACCAACGCGCCAGCCAGCACATGATTAATGTGCCGGTAAACAAATCAATCTATAACGGCTACGAAGGACGACAATATAGTCCTGCCGATCACAAAAACCAGCCACGTTCTGGCGGTCCCAAGCTTAAAATTATGCCAATCGGCGGTTTAGGTGAAATGGGAATCGGCAAAAACATGATGGCAATCGAGTACGAAAATGACATTATCGTTATTGACGCCGGATTCTTGTTCCCAGGTCCAGATTACCCAGGCATTAATTACATTACGCCTGATATTACATACCTAGAAGAACACAAAGACAAAATTCGCGGTCACATCTTTACACACGGTCACTTGGACCACATTGGTGCATATCGCCACTTTGCGCACAAAATTCCTGCGCCTGTTTATGGTGCTAAATTTACCCTTGGAATGCTTGCCCGCACAATGGAAGAAGCAACCAGTGGTTACGAACCAGACTATATCGAAATAAATCCCGAAAATCACGAACGCGTGCAATTGGGCGACAGTTTCAATATCGAACTTGTCCGCATGGACCACTCAATCCCTGATTCAGTCGGTATTATTATCCGCACACCACTGGGCGTATTGTTCCATACTGGTGACTGGCGCTTTGAAAACGCACCTGTTGACGGCAAAAAAGTCGACATGGCACGTTTGACCGAAGTCGCCACCAAAGAAGGTATTTTGATGCTGATGAACGAATCAACCAACTGTGAATCTGACGGAACCCACGAACACAGCGAATTCGATATTCAGGAAAGTATTGGCCAAGTTATGAATAAATATCCTAACAGCCGTTTAATCCTAAGTTGTTTTTCTAGCCAAATCCACCGTATGCAAATTATTTTGGATGAAGCCAAAAACCACGATCGTAAAGTAGCCTTTGCTGGTTATTCTATGATTCAAAACCTCGAAGTTGCGCTTCGTGCAGGTGTTATCAAAGTACCCAAAGACACTGTCGTCAAAATGGAAGACATTGTTAAATTACCAGACAGCAAAGTTACTATCGTTTGTACTGGTTCACAAGGCGAATTCAATGCCGTACTTAACCGTATGGCCA
>Ga0334722_10002075_pt1 | contig 23281 bp, 19 predicted proteins | sample C3_bottom_MG_FD_207210 | JGI IMG/M metagenome (GOLD analysis project Ga0334722, IMG submission 207210) | Sediment microbial communities from Yellowstone Lake, YNP, Wyoming, USA - C3_bottom | ecosystem: Environmental > Aquatic > Freshwater > Lake > Sediment | place: USA: Wyoming | collected... | reverse complement strand
TCCTTCCTGTTGCGGGGTGGAGCAGTCCGGTAGCTCGTCGGGCTCATAACCCGAAGGTCCCAGGTTCAAATCCTGGCCCCGCTACCAAATAAATCAAGGGCCTGCCGATACGGCGGGCCCTTTTTTTGCCTGTACCACCCCCAGGGCTTGCCACGTGACTGAGAGCATGCTCTAAAACTGCTTGCCACATAGTTAAAAGTGTGTTATTGCTCATAAAAGTGCGCAATAATGCTCGTTTGTCGGCTCCTGCCGGGTATCAAGCGGATACCTGCTTACATAATATAATCATTTCTTGAAATAAATAAAACTTTATTAATGATATGGTTGCGTAATGTTTATGGCCCGCTGTGCATAACTTCGGCATAGTACACGCCGTTATTAAATAGTTCGGTACGGTAATTGCTTGTATATTACCGAATCAGGCAGGTAATATAAGGGGGAGGCCACACCTGTTGCCCGGGCCTGTCAATCCCGACAATCCAATTGTGTATCTTTAATCATAGTCGGTCTTGATTTTCATGATGATAACGGAGAGGGCCTGTTGATGAGAAAATTAGTGTTAACGTGTGCGGCTTTGTTGCTGGTCACCTGCTGGTTTGCCGTGCCGTCCTGGTCGGCCATGATGCCGGGCGCCGAGGCGGGCATGAACCCCGGCATGGATAAACTGATGGCAGCCTCGGCGGTGCCAGCCGACATACGGCTTGCCTCATCGACCGGCACTATAAAGTCCCTCAAGGGTAGCTATACGCTCTCGCCTCAAAAGGACGTCTCCGACTCGGTGCTGTACTTCATGGACACACACCGCCAGTCGTTCGGGCTCTCATCGCCTAAGGACGAAATGAAGCTCGTAGGCAGGAACGTCACGAAGCAGGGCAACACTCACCTGCGGTACCAGCAGACGTTGAACGGTATCCCGGTCTGGAACAGGCAGGTGCTGGCCAAGGTGGACGGGAACAACGCACTCGTCAATATACGCGCCGACTACGTCCAGACCCCACAGGTGGGTACCACCCCGACCATAACGGCGGAGCAGGCCATCAAGGCGGCCGAGGCGGACCTTACTGCCACAGGCCAGATGGGCCCGTATATGAAAAATCCCTCCGCCGAGCTGGTTATATACCCGAGCATGGGCAGGATGATACTCTCATATTTTGTGCAGGTACACGTATCCGCCCCGGCCGGCCGGTGGTTCTACTTTATTGACGCCGCCACAGGCAGTGTCGTCCGAAGCTACAACAACATCCAGACCACCTCTGGCGGCCCGATCAGCGGAAGCGGCACGCTCTGGGACAGCTCCACGGCCAACATAGGGCTTTACAATTACGCGGGCACTGACTATCTGGTCGACGGCTCAAAGACCATGGGAAACATACAGTCTTCCGACTTCTCGTTTGCCGGAAATTCCGTCGATACCGTGGGCAACCCGTTTCTTACGGACGGAAGCATCAGCGCATGGGATGCGGGTAACGCGGTCGACGGCAGCGGAAACGGGTTATATACCAACGCAGTAGCCCCGATGTCCGACCCCAACGGGGACGGGAACATCAATGAAGGCGGGCGGCTGACCGCCGGGGCGAACGTCATTAGTTACCAGGGGAGGGTCTACGACTATTTTAAGAACATGTTCGGACGTAACTCGCTGGATGATAAAGGCGGCTCGCTCCTGGGTGTGGTGCACTTCGGCTCGAATTACGACAACGCATACTGGAACGGCTATTTCATGACGTACGGCGACGGCGGCGGCAATTTCACCGACCTGTCGCAGGGCTTGGATGTCGTGGCGCACGAGATGGGCCACGGGCTGACGGAGAGCATGGTGCCCCCGGCCAGCCTGACATACATGGCGCAGTCGGGCGCGATGAACGAGCATATCTCGGACCTGTGGGGGGTCATGGTTGACAGCAGCAACTTCCTGCTCGGCGAGAACATAATGCTGCCGGGCAACGCGGGCAGCGGCAACACCTATGATGCACTAAGGGACTTCCATGACCCTGCCGACCCTACCGTCATGTCGCAATGCCCGGACAAGATGGCGGACTTTCTCTACACCCATTCAGACCAGAGCGGCGTGCACACCAACAGCGGGATACTCAGCAAGGCCGCGGGCAAGATGATAGATTCCCTGGGAAGGGACGCCGTGGCGAGACTTTACTACGACGCATACAACTACCTCACCCCGGACGCGCACTTCTACGACCTGCGGGAGGCGCTTGCGGACGCCGCGTTTGACCTGTACCCGTCAAACCCCGACGTGATGGCAACAATATACGAGAGTTTCGACAGCGTAGGGGTTACCGTCCCCAAGGCCAGCGAGGTCATACAGTACTACAGAGCCACGGATACTGCTATCGTTGACTGGCAGTTCTCAGGCGTCCAGGGCTCCGGCTACCAGGGCTTCGGGACATACTTTGTACCCAACTACTCAGGGAAACTTACGGCCGTGGATGCGGTCTTTCATAAGGAATACGCCACTATTTCGGATTACTATGTAATGGTGGTTGTGTACGACCCCAGCTTTAATCTTGTTTACTCGCAACCGTATCGGGTAGCGGCCTTCGACACGCCGGTAACCATCAACCTGGTTGACCCCGATACCAACTTGCCAGTTCAAATCCCGTTCACCGACTCGTTTACGGTTTTCATATATCCGCATTCTGACCAGGTCGCGCTTCTCTCCGACGACGGGGACCCGACGAACGACCCGGCCACCGCGCCCAACGTAAAGGGTGCAAACTTTATACTCTACGAGAGTGGTACGCTATATTACAGCGGTTATAAAAACCCTCCCTCGTCTGCGGATTATAACTTCAAGCTCCGCCCGCACGTGACCTACGACGTCCCTGACAACACCGGCCGCTCGGTAGTAACGCTCGACATGCAGCAGGACGGGGGCAAGGTAACCCTTTCGTCCAACCTGTATGCACTGGGTGTCAGCAAGCAGGGTCTGTCCGTCCAGTATTACGCAAGCACGGACGGCGGGACGACCTGGGCCTTGAAGGGCGCAGGCATCACCAAGGCGGACGGCACCGCATCCCTTGTATGCACACTTGCCAACGGCACTTACAAGCTGAAGGCGACCTATACGCAGGCAGGCGTCGGCACAGTAACCAGCAGCATAGTAGACTGCATCGTAGCGCCGGTTACCCTTGACACCCCGGCCAATGCCGCGGTCGTGACCACTGCCACGCCGGATCTCGCGTGGGCGCAGTTTGCAGGCGCCACGGGCTACCACTTGCAGGTATCCACGTCCAGCCTGTTCACGGTGGGCGCTACCACCACCGAGTACGACATCGCGGACGGCGCCACGTTAACAAAGACGCTGGACACACCGCTGGCGCTGGGTAAACTCTACTACTGGCGGGTGGTCGCAACATGGCCCACGGGCAACAAGTCCGTGTACTCGGACTACCGCACCATTACGTATAAAGAAGCGACCAAGCTCAGCCTTGCGCTTGTAAAGCAGGACGGTCTTGTTGTAACGCTCAAGGCGACTCTCACGGACGGCTACGACGTCAAGCTGCCAGCCACCAAGACGGTAGCTATATTAGAAGGCGCTACGTCCAAGGCCTCCGGCCTTACGCTGCTCGCAGACGGGACATACACGGCAAACATAACCAGCACACTGACAGTCGCCGCCCCGCACAGCTTTGTCGCCAAGTTTGTCGGCGACACGGCGTACGCGCCGTCCGACTCCTCGTCCACGCCGGTAGCCGTAACGGTAGGCAAGGAGACGCTGGTATCACCGGCCACTGCCTCGGTCGTGACGACGGCGACGCCTGACCTCACATGGACGCAGTATCCCGGCGCTACGGGCTACGTGGTGCAGGTATCCACGTCCAGCCTGTTCACGGTAGGCGCGGCAACGCGCGAGGTAGTCATCGGGGACGGAGCGACCGTTACCACGCCTTCGCCCGCGCTGGTCAGGGGTACGCTGTACTACTGGCGTGTTGTCGCAACCTGGCCTACCGGCAACAAGACGGTCTACTCGGACTACCGCACCATTACGTATAAAGATGCGACCAAGCTCAGCCTTGCGCTTGTGAAGCAGGACGGTCTGGTTGTAACGCTCAAGGCGACGCTCACGGACGGCTCAGACGTCAAGCTGCCCGTAGCCAAGACGGTCGCTATATTCGAGGGGATAACATCCAAGGCCTCGGGGCTTACCCTGCTTGCGGACGGGACATACACTGCAACCATAACCAGCACGATTACAGCCGCCGCCCCGCACAGCTTTGTCGCCAGGTTCGTGGGCGACACGGCCTATGCTCCGTCCGACTCCTCAGCCGTACCGGTACCCGTAACCATAGGCAAGGCGATGCTCGACACCCCGGCCAATGCCGCGGTCGTGACCACTGCGACGCCGGACCTGTCATGGGTGCAGTATCCCGGCGCTACGGGCTACGTGGTGCAGGTATCCACGTCCAGCCTGTTCACGGCGGGCGCGACGACAAGAGAGGTGGTAATCGGGGCCGGTGCGACCGTTACAACGCCTTCGCCCGCGCTGGTCAGGGGTACGCTGTACTACTGGCGTGTTGTAGCTACCTGGCCTACCGGCAACAAGACGGTCTACTCCGACACACGCACCATTACTTATAAAGATGCGACCAAGCTCAGCCTTGCGCTTGTGAAGCAGGATGGCCTGGTTGTAACCCTGAGGGCGACGCTCACGGACGGCTCGGATGTCAAGCTGCCCGTAGCCAAGACGGTCGCTATATACGAAGGCGCTACCCTCAAGGTCTCCGGCCTGACGCTGCTCGCGGACGGGACATACACGGCAAACATAACCAGCACGGTCGCGGTCGCCCCGCATCTTTTTGTGGCGAAGTTTGCAGGCGACACCACCAACGCGCCTTCTGTGTCTTCAACTGCGGACGTGACCTTGGGCAAGGTCGTACTCGACACCCCGGCCAATGCCGCGGTCGTGACGACGGCGACGCCCGACCTCACATGGACTCACTACTCAGGCACAATAGGCTATGTAGTTCAGGTATCTACGTCCAGCCTGTTCACGGCGGGCGCGGCCACTCGCGAGGTAGTCATCCCGAGCGACTTGACCCTTACAACTCCTTCGCCCCCGCTCACCAGGGGCACGCTCTACTACTGGCGGGTAGTGGCGACTTGGCCCGACGGCAACAAGTCGGTATATTCGGACTATAGGACGATTACGTACAAGACCGGCACAAGCATCGCATTGCAGATGGCAAGCCAAAACGGGCTCGGCGTGACGGTCACGGCCACGCTTACGGACGACTCCCTTGCGCCGCTCGGAGGCAAGGTAGTCACGTTCTACGAGAACACGGGCGGCGGTGCATACGTATCGAAGGGCACGGCCATTACGGGCGCAGCCACCTCGGCTACGCCGGGAGTCGTGAACAAGACCTGGACTACTACCGCCGGCAGCCACAACGCCTACGTTACGTTTGCGGGCGATGCGACATATGCCCCTGCCTCGTCCATCCTGCTGCTGGTCCCGTACACCTCGCCGGGACCGTAACCTCACCTGTCCGCCTCAAAAAGGCCCCGGAAGGGGCCTTTTTTATGTCCCGGGTACGCCGTTTCCCCAAATCGGTATTGACATGCCGGGCCTGTTTATATAGCATAAGCCATGGCCAAGAAAAGCACCGTCTCATCAGGAAGAACCCCCCTGCTTATTGCGTTTGCACTTGCGGGCATTTTTTTTGTTCAGGGCTATTCAGGCCTTTCGGTGCAGTCGCTCACGTTCGACGAGCCGGAGTATATCTCTGCAGGCTACATGCACCTGACCGGCAACGACTTCTCGTATAACCCGTCGCACCCGCCCCTTTTGAAGGAGATTATTGCATTCCCGCTCCTCTTCCAGCAGATTAACCGTGTGAGTTCGGTGCCGCCAGTGGTGGACCCCGGCCTGGACTTCGGCATGGCCTTCCTGTTCGGTAGCGGAAACGACCCGATACGCATGGGTTACTGGGCGAGGCTGCCCATACTCGTTATAGGCTCGCTGCTGGTGCTGGCCGTGTTCCTCTGGGGCAGGGGGCTTTATGGAGACTGGCCGGCCCTTGCGGCCGCTGCCCTCGCCGCCGTCTGTCCCAACCTGCTTGCGCACTCAAACCTTGCCACCACTGACCTCGGCTGCACCGCGTTCATGTTCTTTTCGGTGTGGTCGTTCTGGTGGGCGTCGAAGGAAGGCCGCCTGCGCCGCTGGCTTCTGTGCGGCTTCGTTACCGGGCTCGCTCTTCTGACCAAATACACCGCGCTCCTTCTCTGTCCGGTATACGCTATATTAGCCGTATGGCTCGTCGCAAACCGCAGGATGAAGCCCGCCGCGGCCGTGAAGGCGCTGGCGGTGGCAGCGTGCGTATCTCTCGTTGTTATAGGGGCCGGGTACAACTTCACCTTCGACTGGCACAGGTACTTCGGGGGGATGACCAGGATATACGGCGACCACGGCGTCAACCCCAACTACATGACATACCTGCTCGGGAAGGTTTCGAAGGACCCATGGTGGTACTATAACCTTGTGGGCCTTGTCACCAAGACGCCCATCCCGACACTGCTGATACTGCTGGTTGCGGCGTGGTCTTGCATCGCATACCGGAAGGACAAGGGCGAGGCGGTAGTATTCTCGCTCGTACCGGCCAGCCTGATGATTTTTGTTTCGTTCTTCGACCCGCACAACTTCGGGCTCAGGCGCATCCTGCCGGCGTTCCCGTTCCTATACCTCTTCGCGGGGCACGCATTCGCTGGTGACAGGAGGCGCCTCAGGACGGCGGCGGTAGCCGTGCTGCTTGTGTGGGCCGGTGTGGAGGCCGCGTGGATACACCCGCATTACCTGTCCTACTTCAACGAAGCGGCGGGCGGGCCGGAGAAGGGTACTGCGATATTCGACGAGAGCAATGTGGACTGGGGTCAGGACTTGCCGGAGCTTGCGAAGTGGCAGAGGGTGCACCCGGAGGCGGGCAGGGTCAGCCTTGCATATTTTGGTACGTCCGACCCGTATGCCTACGGCGTAGATGCCGTACACTTCGACTTTTCAAGGGCGGAGCACCCCGCGCCGGGGACCTATGCGGTGAGCGCGCACGACCTCGTATTCCTGCGGAAGATGCACATCGCGACGGGCGCTGACACCGACTGGCTGACGAAATACAAACCGGTTGACCGCGCGGGGTATTCCATCTACATCTACCGGTTCTAACGCCGGGCCTGGCGAGACGCCTTTTTTTCCATTTTTCCTTGATATTGTTGACCAAATCAAATATATTGTAACTGCTCTACCTTGGGCGGCCTCTTTTCGCCCGTGCACCGGACCTGGACCAGAATTCTCGAAACTACATGAGACCCACTATTTCCATAATGGTCGTCGCACTGCTCCTTGTACTGTGGGCGGCCCAGGCGCACGCCGTGGACGTTACGGACATCCCCAGCATACAGGTCGGCCAGTCGCCGAACCCGGTTGGCTCGGGCGCGAGGGCGACAGGCATGGGCGGCGCGTTCATAGCCGTCGCAGACGATGCGACCGCGGCCTCGTGGAACCCGGCAGGCCTGGTGCAACTGGAGCGGCCGGAGGTATCCGCGGTCGGAAGCTACAACTACAGGTCGGAGGACATACGCTCCGGCTCGCACCCGGAGTTAAACGGCGAGAACCTTTCCGACAGCTCCAGCCTCAACTACTTGAGCGCCGTACTCCCGTTCAGGCTTTTTGACAGGAACATGGTCGTATCGCTCAACTACCAGAAGCTTTTCGACTTCAACATGGACTTCAAGGGCAGTTTCTTCAGCAACTTCAACGACGGCCTCGGCGACGTCTTCGACCTTAAGGAGAAAGACGTATTCCGCCAGAGGGGCGAGCTTACCACCATATCGCCCGCTTTCGCGGTGGAGCTGACGCCCAACCTCTCGGTCGGCCTCACGTTCAACGTATGGACAAACATGGGCCAGAAGCCTTCCTGGCAGTCTTCCGACTCGATAGACTTCAACATGACCGGCACCATAATAGGCATACCGTTCGACTTCACCGGCAACCTGAGGTCGGACGAGAAGGACTACTTCTACGGGAACAGCTACAACGTGGGCGTGTTGTACAGCCCCACGCCGACCCTCACGCTGGGCGCGGTATACAAGAGCAGGTTCACCGCGAACATCAGGAGGGAGGTGGTCGAGACCGACGCGACCTACTTCACCATGTTCGGGATAACCGTACCTGCCCTGGACATAGCAATGGGCAAGCAGTACCTGAAGCTCACCATGCCGGAGTCATACGGCATAGGCGCGGCGTACAGGGCGTCCGACAGGTTCACCATAGCGCTCGACGTGTACCGCACCGAGTGGAGCGAGTTCATACTGAACACGGACGGGCTCCAGACCAGGCCGAACGTATTCGCGCTCGAATCCCAGTCCAAGATGAAGGCCACCGTGCAGGTCAGGATGGGCGGCGAGTACCTCATAATCAAGCCGAAGTACGTCATACCCGTCCGGGCGGGCGTATTCTATGACCCGGAGCCCTCCGAGAACAACCCCAACACCTATTACGGCATCGCGGTCGGCACAGGCATAAGCTATGACAAGGTTTCGTTTGACGTGGCCTATACCTTCCGCACCGGGAAGACCGGGGAGTCGCTGGGCGTGAGCGATACGAATTCGAATATTATACAGCACGCCGCGCTGTTCTCGGTTATCTACCGTTTCTAACCCCCTCTCCCCAAAAACCCCTTGACAAACCATGCATATTTGGGCTAAATTAGCTGTCTGTTTTCAAGTCCCCAAGGCGGTGTAGCTCAGGTGGTCAGAGCATGCGGCTCATATCCGCAGTGTCCGGGGTTCAAATCCCTGCACCGCCACCAACAAAACGCGGCCCTCTCTGTTCGGCATTACCGGTACGGAGAGGGCTGTTTCTATCACGATATATATGCTCACAGACAAGATAAGACATACGATTGCGCGCTACCATATGATACCGCCCGGCGGCAGGGTGCTGGCCGCGGTATCCGGCGGGCCGGACTCCGTGGCGATGCTGCACGCGCTGGCGGAGTTTGCGCCGGAGTACGGCTATACGCTGGCCGTCGCGCACCTGGACCACGGCTTCAGGCCGGAGTCGGCCGAGGAGGCCGCGTTCGTGGGCGATATGGCGCGCGGTATGGGCCTCGTATTCGTTACCGAGCGGTCAGACATAAAACAGCGGCTCGAACTCTCCCCCGAGAACAAACAGGCCGCCGCACGCGAGGCCCGGTATAGCTTCCTTGCGCGGGCGGCACAAGAGACCGGTTCGGACGCCATTGCCGTGGGCCATACCGCCGACGACCAGGCCGAGACGTACATCATGCGCGAACTGCGCGGCTCCGGGATGCACGGCCTCTCGGCCATCCCGCCGGTCAGGGGTAACATCATAAGGCCGCTCATCGAGGCCACCCGTGCCGACGTGATGGAATATCTGAGCCAGAAAGGCTTGCAGTACAGGACAGACCCGTCCAACCTCCGGCCTGACTACCTGCGTAACCGCATAAGATTAGAGCTTATGCCGAGGCTCCTGGAATATAACCCCAAACTCGTCGAGGCGCTCTGCAACTCCGCCGAGATACATAGAGACGAGGACGAGTTCTTGGACGCGTACACGTCCGACATGCTTAATACCATAGTAGCCGAAAAATCGGCCTGCCTCGTGGCGCTCGACATAGCGAAGCTCGAAGACCTCCCGGTCGCCATACTGAGGCGGGCAATCAGGCAAGTGGTAGCACAGGTGAAGGGCGACCTGCTAAGCGTAGGCTTCGGCCACATCATGGAGGCCGTGGAACTCGCAACAATGGGCGGTACGGGCAGGGGGGTAGACATGCCGGGCGGCGTGCGGGTGGAGCGGTCGTATGACAGACTCCTCGTGTACGGCCCGGACGCGGCCCCGAAGGAGTTTTCCGTTACGCTCCCCGTGCCGGGCAGGGTGGAGGTTCCCGAGGCCGGGGTCTCGGTAGAGGTATCACTCACCAAAGGCGGGCCAGGCCCGGTAACCGGCAAGGGCGCGGCACTCGTGGATATGGACAAGATTACCGGCCCGCTGACCGTAAGGAGCAGACGGCCCGGCGACACCTTCCAGCCCGTCGGCATGGAGGGCAGCAAGAAGCTGAAGGAGCTTTTCATAGACTTAAAGCTGCCCCGTTTCGAGCGTGCCCGTACGCCGATCGTCGAATGCGGCGGCGAGATAGTATGGGTGGCGGGCATAAGGGCCGACAGGCGCTTCGCCGCGGACGAGGCGACGAAGGACGCACTGCTGATAAAGTGCGAGAAACTCGCATAAAGTCTTTACAAAATATAAATTCAATGTTTTAATATTGGAGCTTTTCAAGGTTTCCAACCCGTAATTAACTAATCGTCCTGGAGGGATGTGATGCCCGCGACTCACGGCAAGCCGCTGTTCACCAAAGAGGAGATACAAAAGCGCGTAAAGGAGCTGGGCGACCAGATATCCCGGGACTACAAGGGCGAGGACGTGCTGTTGGTCGGCATAATGAAGGGCGCGTACGTATTCATGGCGGACCTGACGCGCGCAATACGCCTGCCTATATACGTGGACTACCTCGGGCTCTCCCCGTTCCCCGGCCGCTCGAAGGCACGCGGCGCGGTACGCATATCGTCGGACCTGAACGAGAACGTAGCCGGCAAGAACGTGCTGCTCGTCGAGGACATCATAAACAGCGGGCTCACGATGGAGTACATAACGGCGAGCATCCGGGCAAGGGAGCCCAAAAGCATCAAGGTATGCACCCTGCTCGACAAGGTGGACAAGCGCCGTAACGACTTCAAGCCGGACTACGTCGGCTTCACCATCCCGGACAGGTACGTCGTGGGCTACGGGCTGGACTACCAGGACCAGTACAGGAACCTCCCCTACATAGCGATACTCGCGGAAGACTAAAAACGCGGGCCTTCCTGCCGGAGATTCCCGGATGTGTTATACTTACATTAGGGTTTAATGCTCCGGACGGGGAGGTGCGTATGGAGACAAGGCATGACTACATAGAGAAGCTGTCGGCCAGGGTCCGCGAGTGGGACGCCAAGATAGACGAGCTAAAAGGCAGGGCAGAGCTTGCGAAGGCGGAGGTGAAGGTCAGGTACAAACAGCAGATAGTGGCGCTGAACGAGGACAGGGATAATGCGAAGAGGATACTGAGCGAACTCTACGAGGCCAGCGATACCGCATGGAAGGACGTCAGGAAGAGGGCCGAGGAGCTGCTCGCCGACGTGAAAGACATCTTCAAAAAAGCCGCCTGAATGCCTCGCGAACTTTGCAAAATTTAAGGGCCGCCCGATATGGGCGGCCCTTTTTACGGCGTAAGCCTTCGTCGGGGACGTAATCGCCCCGGCTTCATGCTATCTGTTCTGCACTGGTTTTACCCTGTCGTACCCGCGTTCGACGTGGCAGCCGACAACGCATGAGCCGCCGTTGTCGCTCTTGGTGTAGCGTATCGGGTAGCTGAGCTTTCCGAAGGGCACCTTCTCCCTTATATGCTTGGCCTGCTTGCCGGCATGTACCTCGTGGCAGGCGCGGCAGGTGCGGCCCTTGGGCATCTTGTTGACGTGCACGAAGTGCATGTTCTTGTCCCCGTTCCTGAAGCCGGTGAGGGTCGTAGTGAACTCCTCCACCGCTATGCCCTGGTTGTGGCAGCCGAAGCACAGGGCGTACTTGTCCGTGGAGTAGGGGGCGTAGAACTCGGTCGGGTAGAAGTTGACCAGTATCCTGTAATAGTCCGCACCGTGCGGGTTATGGCAGGAGGCGCAGTCGCCGTTACGCACCGGGCCGTGCTTGTCCGGGTTGGCGTCGAGCCAGGCCTTCATGTCGCTTATGGCGCCCATCGGTTTGTTGTGGCACGAAAGGCAGAGGTCAGCGCCTGCGGCCTTGGCGAGCGCGGGGTTAACCGAGCCGTGCGGCTTGTGGCAGTTTATGCAGCTGCCGTCGTCCGTGACGGGCTTGTGCGGCACCTTGGCCTTTGTTATCTGGTCCTGCTTCTCCTTGTGGCAGCCGTAGCAGAGGTCCGGCACTGCCTTTGCGAGCTGGTACTTGTTAGGCGAGCCGTGCGCGTTGTGGCAGTTGGTGCAGCGGTCGGCGACCGGCGGGTGTATGTTCTTCTCCGCGGCAAACTCGTCTTTTTTATCCACGTGGCATGTGAAGCAGAGCTCGTTGCCCGGTGCTATAAGCTGGAACTGGTTGGGCGAGGTATGCGGGTCGTGGCAGGCTATGCAGTCGCCTGCGGCGACCGGCCCGTGCACGAACTTCTGGTTTGTCTTGTTGTCGTCGTGGCAGGTGAAGCAGAGGTTCTTGCCCTCTTTCAGGAGCTGGAACTTGTAGGGCGAGCTGTGCGGGCTGTGGCAGCCGGTGCAGTCGCCGGACGCGACCGGCCCGTGTACGTGCGGCTTGGTGTCCTTCCTGTCGTGGCACATATAGCAGAGCTCTGCGCCCTGCGCGGCCATCTTGAACGGGCCGCTCGGGCAGCTGGTCTTTTCATGGTCGCCCTTGGCGTGGCACATCTGGCACTCGAACGCCCCGACAGGGCCGTGCACGTACTTGTTCTCGAGGAGCTTGGCGTGGCACTTAGCAGTGACGCAGCTCTGGTCGGCTGATGAGGCCGCGGCGTACCCCGTAACGATGGCAGCCGAGGCGATTAAGACGGCAATATACCTGAGAATCATGGCAGTCCCCCCCATTTTTTACCATAAAGCAATAACTGACAAGGATAACCCCGCCGGACCCGCCCGCCCGTCAGGGAACAGTAAAGCATTTACAGCTATTTTTTCGGCAGGAACGTAATAATGACGTTTGCTGCGATGTATGTGCCGACCAGAATCAAGAGGCTGTATATGTCGCCGGTGTTCCCCCCGGCGGGCTCATCGGCCGCACCGTACGAGTGCAGGCCGGAGAGAAGCAGGTTGACGCCCAGGTACGTGAATATGACGGCCAGGAAGCCCACTATCGAGAGGATGGCCGCGCGTGCGCCCCTCCAACCCCTGGTGTACCTCGCGTGCAGGAAGGCCGCGTAGAACAGCCAGGTGATGAGCGACCATGTCTCCTTGGGGTCCCAGCTCCAGTATGTGCCCCATGCGGCGTTGGCCCAGACCGCGCCCGTGATGATGCCGACGGTCAGCAGGGGGAACCCGATGGCGACGGTCTTGTAACCTACCTCGTCCAGCATCTCCGAGCTGTTTGCGAAGACCGAAAGCCTGTCCCGAAGGCTTATGCCCCAGGCCCAGGTGGCCAGGAGCATCAGGCCGAGCCCGCCGAAGCTGAGCCCCCGGATAGCACCGGAGCTGTTCCTGAACGTGCCTTCGAGCATGTGCCTGCCGCCGCCCTTGGTCAGGACGAACCCGTCAACGATGATGGCGACCACAAGGACGACCACCGTTGCGACGCACATGGTCCAGAAGCGGTATACCCTGTCTTTGTCCTTCGTGTTCACTATAAGGTACATCAGGCTGACGCCGAAGGAAACGGCGAAGGCCGCGTAGCCGAGGAACGAGGTCATGACGTGCACGTGCAGCCAGTTGCTTTTCAGGGCGGGCACGAGCGGCTCTATGTCCGTGGAGATGTTCGGCGCCACGCCTACGTAGGCCATCGCGAGGAAGGCCACCGGCATGACGAACGTCCCGAAGCTCCTGTTCTTGTACTTCCACTCGACCAGCATGTATATCAGGACTATAGTCCAAGCCCCGAACGACATGGACTCGAAAAGGTTGGAGACCGGTATGTGGCCTATGTCGGCTCCCATCTGGTAGGACTCGTACCACCTGAGACCTATCGAGACGGTATGAGCGAGGAACCCGAAGTAGGTCAGGGCTGTCGCTATGTACCCAGCGGTCTTGTTCTTGAAGACGAGGTGGGAAAGGTAGAAGACCATGGCCCCAAGATAGGTGAACGTCGCTATCTTGAAGAAAGTAATGTTAGTATCGTAACCCATCGTGCTGACCTCCCTATTTTCCCTCGACCTTTTCCAACAGCCGCTGGAACTCTCTTTCAAAGGCGTGCCTGTTCTTATTGGAACTGCCCGCCACGGTTATAACCGACTGGCCCTTCCCGCCGTCCTTTATGGTGATCCATACCCTTTTGTGGAACATGAAGAAGGCCACCATTATTCCCATCACCATCAGCGTGCAGCCGGCCCATACCACCCATACGCCGGGGTCGTACCCGACCTGCAGGCCGGTGTAGTACGGCCCCCTGTAGTCCATTATGTTGAAGACGTAGGGTATGCGGTGCGGCTGGAGGCTCGGGTCCATGTTCATTATGGTCGCGCTGTCCACCTGGTTGCCCGCCGAATCGAAGAACATTATGTTGGCTGCCGCGCTCCCCTTGAACTGGCCTGACTCCTGCACGAGCTGGTTGTTCGGGCCCATCACCACGTCCGGGGCCATCTGCGAAATCTGCATGGAGTACGGCGAGTCCTTTATCTGGACCTTCTGGCCCTGCCGGAGGCTGTACTCGCTAATGCCGGATTTCCCGTCCCTGGGCGTGGCGCGGATGATCATGGCGGCCATCTCCGGCGAGGTGCCGTACGAGGACTGGTAGAAGCGTATAGAGTTGTGTTCGAGAGGGTCGTTGACGCGGATGGTCTTGGTCAGGACCTCCTTGTCGCCATCCAGTACCGTCAGGGTGCTCAGGTAGTTGGACGGCATGCCGGACTCGTAGGTCTTCAGCTCGAACTTGTCGCAGCGGAGCTTGAAGCCGAGCGGCATCGAGTCCCCGACCTTCATGAGCAGCGGCTTGTTCATCAGCGGGACCGAGTCCACGGTCTGGCCCTCGGATATCTGGAGGTAGCCCTTGTAGCCCCAGAAGGAGCCTGCAAGCGCGCCCATGAATATGACGAGTATGCTCGCGTGCGTGATGTACACACCGAGGCGCGAGTACCGCCCCTTCTCGGCGTATACCTGGAGCACTCCGTCAGTGGTTTCGACCTTGGGCGAGTAGCCCATGGACTTTATGGCGGACTTCGCCTTCTCGCCCAGCGAGGCCGCATCCGTCTTGGACCTGATCTCGCGCTTCTGCGAGAGAGTCTTCAGGGTATCGTCGGTCAGCGGTTTCTGCGCCGTGGTGACCTTGCGCCATACACCGGGCAGGCGGTCGATGGTGCAGATGGTGATGTTGGACGATATCATCAGGAGCAGGCTCACGAACCACCATGAGTGGTACATGTTGGTCAGGCCGAGCCTGATGAGCCAGTCGAGCGCACCCGGCGCGTTATCGGGGCCGAACATCGATACGAGCATCTTGATGTTCTTTTCCGGTTCGGTCTGGTCCACTATGGTGCCAATTATGGACACCAGCGCCAGGATGATCAGCAGGACTACGGTAAGCTTCAGCGAGGTGAAGAATTTCCAGACGGGGTTCGAGCCGCCGCCGGAAGGCTTCTCAGCCTTTGGTACTTTTTGTTCTTCCAAATCACAGACCTCTTTCTGGGGGTATGTAACCTGATTCGTACAGGTACGGGAAGTCTAAACTTATACTTTATAGCACCAACCAGAGCCCGGTGTCAAGAAATTTCAACCATTTAAGGCTATTGCGCGAGCGGCCCTAATGCCCGTTCTATAAGGGCTTTTTCGGTCCTGCCCTCCCTCAGGAGCCGGGGCGGGGACGCCGTTACGTCGAGCAGGGTAGAAACAGGCGGGCCGGGGGTATTTCCGGCGTCCAACAGCAGGTCTACCCTGTCGCCGAAGGCCGCCGCTACTGCATCCGGGCCAACCAGGCTGGGCTCGCCGGATATATTTGCAGAGGTCGCCGTAACCGGCCCCCCGAATGCCTCTGCCAGCCCAGCCGCGAGCTCATGCTCCGGGGCGCGGATGCCCACCTTGCCGGTGCCTGCCGTCAAGCTATCGGGGAACAGCCCGGAGGCATTGAATACAAGAGTGATGGGGCCGGGCATCAGCATCTCCACCGCCTTCACTGCCAGCGGGCTCAGGTCAGCCGTATATTTATTAATCAAAGTCTTGTCGTGGATTATGACGGGGAGCGGTACGGCGTCTTTGCGCCTCTTTGCCGAGAACACCCTGGCCACGGCGTATTGGTTGGTCGCGTCCGCGCCAAGCGCGTAGAAGGACTCGGTCGGGTAGGCGACGAGCCCGCCTTGGCTCAGAATCTCGGCCGCTTCCGCAAGAGAGGCTTTCAGGTTTTCGTGGGTGAGTTTTATTACGCGCAAGTCCTGCCTTCTTCTTTCGGTGCGAGGCCGCAGTCCTTGCATGTGTTTTCGCAGGGCTCGGGGTGTGTCAGCACGTGCGAGTTAGGAAGCTCGCGCTCTATGTCCGCCTCTACCAGGTCGCAAAGCTCGTGCGCCTTTGCCAGAGGCAGGTTGCGCGGCATCACTATATGCAGGTCTATGAACCGCTCCGAGCCGCTTTTGCGCGCACGGAGTTCGTGGAACTCGAGGAAATTGTCCCCGTGCCGCTCTATGGACGCCTTTATCTTCTCGAGCTCGTCCTCCGGCAGTGTTACGTCCACCATGTGGGCGAAGCCTTCCTTGGTTATATCATATGCGGCTTTCATGATGAACGCCGCTACCGCGAGCGCCACTATGGGGTCGAATATCGGCATCCCGGTAACCTTTATCAGCCCGAGGCCGAACAGCACCCCGGCCGATGTATACACGTCCGTGCGGAGGTGCCATGCGTCGGCCGCGAGGGCAGGGGAGTCGGTCTTTTTTGCAATGCTGAAGAGTTTCCGGGATACGAAGAAATTAACGAGGGACGAGAAGGCCATCACGCCCAGGCCCCAGCCGAGCGCCTCAGGACCTTTGCCTGTGTAGAGCTTCGGCACGGCCTCCCATATGATGATAGCGCCGCCGCCGAATATCAGTATCCCTTCGAGCATCCCGGCGAAGTTCTCGACCTTGCCGTGGCCGAAGTGGTGGGTGCGGTCGGCCTTGCGGCCGCCTATCCTGACAGATATATAGGTTATGATGGACGCCAGCAGGTCCATGCCGGAGTGCAGACCCTCGGCCGCGATGCTGACCGAGCCTGTGGCGATGCCCACGATTATCTTGAGCACCGTGAGGAGCGAGTTGGATACTATTGATAGCCGCGCCCAGCGGACTTTGGAGTCAGACATTATACCCACCGGGGCGGCGCAGGACTTCCCGCTCCTTGCCGCCGTCTACTCAGAGCTTTTATTTTTTCGCTCCGTCTATAAAAATGACCCCGTCGAGGCCCTTAAAGTGCTTATCGCTTGTCACAACCTTGCACTCGTGCTCGTAAGCAGTGGCGTATATTATCGCGTCGGCCATTGGCAGTCCATGCTCCAGGCTCATCTCCGCGGCGGTGTACGAGATCGATTCGCTTAAAGGAACGATGTTCGTCTTCTGTAATTGTCCTGCCGCGAACAGGGCCTCTTCCTCCCCGACCTCCCGCTTTATCTTCTTGTACACTTCATATACGATTATGGTTGGTGTGAGGATGTCAGAGGGGTTTACAAGGTATTTTCTGAACTTGTCCTTTAGGGGGCCGCTTGCAAAAAATTCAAGCCACCCTGACGAGTCAACGGTTATCAATACCTGTCCTCTTCTTCGCGGTAGCCGGTAATGTCCATCCCCTTGACGAAACCTTCCAGCTTACTTAGCGGAAGTTCCGGTATAATATGCATGACTCCCTTTTTTACCACGAACATCATTTTCTGGCCGCTTTTTATGTGAAGCTGCTCCCTTACGTCCTTCGGTATTACCACCTGGTATTTGGGCGACACGGTTGCTGTGCTCATCCCCATCTCTCCTTTTTAACCTACGTTCCGTCTATCGATAAGCATATCGTAGTACAAAATCTGGAAATTGTCAACGGGGTTAATTAAACCCCGGCCTTCTCAACACCTCCCGCTCTTTGCCGCCCTCTTTCTTCGGGCCTATCAGGCCGTCGTCCTCCATCATCTCTATGATGCGGGACGCGGTCGGGTACCCTATGCGCATGCGCCTCTGGAGTAGCGAGGCCGAGGCTTTGCCTACGCTCATCACAAGCTCGACCGCCTGGTGGTACCGCTCGTCCCTGCCGTCGCCCGAATCGCTTGCGTCACCGCCCTTGCCGGACTCGAATGCGGGCGGGTTGATGGCCGAGAACAGGTCGTAGCGCGGGCGGGACTGCTTCTTCAGGTGTTCGACGACCTTCTGAATTTCCTCTTCGGTTACGTTCGAGCCGTGCACGCGGGTCAGCTTCGAAGTACCCGGAGGCAGGAAAAGCATGTCGCCCTTGCCGAGCAGCGCTTCCGCGCCGTTTGAGTCCAGTATGGTGCGCGAGTCGGTCTTGGACGAGACCTGGAATGACATCCTTGCCGGGAAGTTCGCCTTTATGACGCCTGTGAGCACGTCCACGGACGGCCTCTGCGTGGCGAGTATGAGGTGTATCCCCGCGGCGCGCGCCATCTGAGCGAGGCGTGCTATGGAGTCCTCGACCTCCTTTGCCGCGACCATCATCAGGTCGGCCAGCTCGTCAATAACCACCACGATGTAGGGGAGCGTGCCGTCGTCGTTCACTATCGCATTTGTCGGGAGCGCGGACTCGTCCTCGTCCACGCCGAGCCTCGGGTGCGCCTTCTGCTCTATGAGCTTCTGGTTGTAACCCTCGATGTTTCGCACCCCTTTGCCCGCAAGGAGCTTGTACCGCTCCTCCATCACCACTACCACACGCCGAAGCGCCGCGGACGCGCGGCGCGGCTCGGTTATCACCGCGTCCAGTAGGTGCGGTATGCCCTCGTATGCGGAGAGCTCCAGCCGCTTTGGGTCCACCATGAGGAGCCGCAGGTCGCGCGGACGGGCGCTCATGAGCAGGCTCATCGTCATGGTGTTAATGGCGACGCTCTTGCCGGAGCCGGTAGCGCCCGCTACCAGCAGGTGCGGCATCTTGGCTATGTCGGCTATTACGGGGTTACCGTATATGTCCTTGCCGAGCGCGAGCGTCAACGGCGACCTCGACTTCATGAACTCGGCGGACGAGAGGATCTCCCTCAGGCATACCTCTTCGCGCACGTTGTTGGGTATCTCTATGCCGACGGCGGCCTTGCCGGGCAGGGGGGCCACTATGCGGACGGACTCCGCCCTCATGGCGAGTGCCAGGTCGTCGCCCAGCGCGGCCACCTTGTTCACCTTGACGCCCGGCGCGGGCTCGAACTCGTACATCGTGACGACCGGGCCTGGGTGCACCTGTATCACCTTGCCCTCGACTCCGAAGTCGTGGAGCTTCTTCTCCAGTATATTGGAGCTCATGAGCAGCGACTCGCGGCTCGTCTTCCTGCCCGTGCTTACCGGCTGGTTCAACAGCGTAAGCGGCGGCAGTGCGTACGTCCTGTCCGGGCCCTTGAACGGGAGCGCTTCCTGAAGCCGTTCGATAGGCGTGGGCGGCGGCGTCTTCTGCTTCGTCTCTACTATCTCCGGGGGCGCTTCGTCCGGGACCTCGTCGCGCTCCTCCATGACCTTGGCCTTGCGCTTCCTCTCGGAATACATGAGGTACACCGTGCGCAGCCGCTCGTAGCCGACCATGCCGTACTGCCGCAGGAAGGTTATTATGGACATGAGCGAGAATGTGGTGGATACTGCGAGGCCCGCGAGCATCAGCGTCACCATCAGTACGTATGAGCCTGCCACGCCGAATATGTCGAGTACCTTGACGGCTATCAGCTCGCCCACAAGCCCGCCCGCGCGTATGCCGCCGAAGGACAGGTGCTCCGAGCGGAGCCTTAAGATTGTGGAGATGGATACTATGAATATGGCAGCGCCCGCTACTTTGAGTATGCGGTGGCCTGGCTCCTTTTTGGCCAGCTTGTTTATGCCGTATACGGCCATGTAGAACGGGAGCAGGAACGAGCCGCCGCCCAGGAACTGGAAGAGTGCGTCGGAGAGGTACGAGCCGAACCGGCCCGCGAGGTTATGGACCGCGCCCATGTTCGAGGTTGAGCCCCATGAGGGGTCTGCCGGGCTGTACGAGAACACGGCGAGGCCCACGAGGAGCGCCGCGCCTATGAACAACACGCCCGCGACCTCCGCCGCCCTGCCGCCCGACTCGTTTTTAATGACACGCCTGTTCGCCATGCGCCCCCTTTGATTTTCAGCTAAGCTATGACTGCGCGAAGGCGTTGTATCGCGGCCCGATACTTTTCGGTCCGCCGGAGGTCCCGTTCGTTCGGCTGAGCGATGCGGGAGAGGTCGGCATTGTCCTCCAGGTCCGCGAGCTTTACGCGTCTGCCGATAGGGTTTCTTCCGGCCCGGTCCACGAATGCTTCGTAGGGTTCGCCGTCCCGCGCCGTTACGGAATCCAGGGCCTCTATTATCGCATTGGAGAAACCTGCATCCCGCAGTCGGTCGGGCGTCCAGTCTGTATCCTCGACCACATCGTGCAGTACGGCCACGATGCGCTCTTCGTCTGTCTGTAAGCGCAGCATCACCCGGAGCGGGTGCAGTATATACGGCGCACCGACTTTGTCAACCATCCCGGCATGGGCCTCTGCGGCTATGGATATCGCCCTTTCCAATGTGCTCATCAGTCCTCCGGGCTCCAATTGGGGTCAAGACTTTTGAAGTGGCCTTTCGGGCACCACCCGCCGCCGGTATCCGTGGTATTCCAGTGGTCGAAGCAGTAGAACGACTTGCAGGGTTCGCAGTATCCCGCGTCGTCGTAGAACCCTGCGGCGCGTATTTTAGTGTTATCGTACGGAGTTACGAAAGCTTCTGCCACGAGGCGCATCCGGCCTGCATCAACCGGGACGCCCGTCGGTCCGCTGCCGGCAACGATTCCTTCGTACCTCATGCGTTCGGACCCGGCGTCCCCGAGGATTTCTATCCGCGCTGCGACACGGTTGCATATCGAACAGCGCGTCTCGATAATATCCGGCTCGTTATTTATGACACGCCTGTTTGCCATACGCCTCCGCCCGTTGTTTTTTTGCTAAGCTATGATAATGGAAAGGGTTTAAAGTGTCAAGGAGTTGCGTGGCATGGGTGATATTTCTTGACAGGGGCTGTACGGTGTGTTAAGCAGTAATAAATTGGCCATTTAGTATGTCTGCTAAAATTGGGGATGTGTCCCTAATTGTTCTCGCCGTTCCATGTGCCCTTGTCATCCTGGTACATGAAGACCTCGGCATCCGCCCGTCCCGCGAGGAAAAGCAGGCAAAGAACCGCTATAACAAAAAACCTTCTCATAGTTTTTTCTCGCGCCTGACAAGCATCACACGGCATGTTGTGCCCTTTACGCTAATTAATGCAGAAGTTTAATAAACTCTTCGTTAGAAATCCCCGCACCTTCCAGAATTGAATCCAGCGTCCCTGTGTCTATGCTCTTGTGGTTTGGAACAACTACCTGCGAGAAAGGGTCGTCGCGTCTTAAAACTATGTGGCTGCCTTTTTGCCGCCTGACCGAGAACCCGGCCCTAAGGAGCGCCTTGACCACCTTGTCCCCGGAAAGGCCGCGCGGCAGCTTTGTCACCTGGCGGCCACCTCAAGCTCCACCACATCCGTCTCAACCTCGACTGGAACAGGCAGGCCGTCTTCTAACAGCGCCTCGACATAGACTTCGATAGCCTCCCTGATGTTGGCGAGGGCCTCTTCTTTAGTGGCGCCTTGGCTCACGCACCCTCGAAGCGCCGGGCATTTTGCCACATACCCGGACTCCCTGCCCTTCTCTATAAGGACCGTATACTTCATGGCCTTTCCTCTCAAAGGGTTTAACGTATACCAAAACTATAGTGAAAACTGCGGTTTATGTCAAGAAATTTACGGGTGCTGGAGCGACTCGGCGATCGGCACGAGCCTCTGTAGCTCCGCCTGCGGGATGGCGGAGTGCCAGTGGCCCGTAAGGTTGGCGGCGGCATAGATGCCTAAGAATATAGCGAGCAGTATGGCCGGGTACGCCCAGCCCTTCAGCTGGTACTTGCGGCCCGGCGTGGCATAGGATATGGCCCCCTTCGGGCAGCCGGAGAGGCAGGTCATGCAGGACGTGCACTCGGGCGATGCGATGCGGTTCCTGCCCTCGACCGGGAGGTATGCCGGGCAGTTCCTTGTACATTTCTTGCAGTGGACGCACTTGTCGTCGTCGCGCGAGATCTCGAACGGCGATACGAGGGACACGATCCCGAGGAGCGCGCCGTAGGGGCAGAGGTATCGGCACCAGAAGTTCCTGATTGGAACCGAAAGTACCACAAGCAGGAATATCACCACGAATGCGATATAGGAGATGTCCGCGAAGAACTTCAGCATCTTGACGTCGGCCACCTTCCAGTAGTCGCCGTCAAGGAAGTTGTGCAGTGAGGCCGCGTCCATCCCGAGAATTATAGCCCAGAAAAAGAACAGCAGGAGCAGGTACTTGAGCGAGCGCAGGGGGTAGTCAAGCCATACCGGCGGCTGGATGTTGCGCTTGAAAAGCTTCTTCCAGGGTCTGTAGAGACGTTCGGAAATGAAGCCTACCGGGCATATCCAGCCGCAGAAGCCCTTTTTGAGCACCGCCGAGACCGCGAGCGCCCCGACGAATATGAACAGCGCCGCCGGGTGGAACGGGTGCACGTGGCCGGTTACAAGCCAGAACTTGAGGGAGGTCAGTCCGCCAATCGGCAGGAACCCCTCGACGCCGTCCGGGTGGGAGACGTAAGACGCCGCCCCACGGGACTCGAAGTACTGCGTGAACTCCCAGAGCTGGAAGCCCAGGTATATGGTAAACAGGAAGAAGCCCCACTGTACCGCCTGCCTGTATCTTCTTGCCGCTTCGTTCATGTTCTAATTTATACCAGAGCCCGGCAACAAAAACCATGACTAATGTCATGATATTGATATTTTCCGGTTTTCGTTGACTTGGGGGGCGCGTTCTGGTATTTATTATTCCTGTATAATTATAAATCCGCCACCGCACCATTAAGGAGTCATGGAATGAAAAAGGCTGTACTGTTCGCCGTCGCCGCGATAATCGTTGCCAGCACGTTTTTCGGATGCGCGGGGCCTCCCGTCGCGCCGGGCAAGATGAAGGCAGAGTCGCTCAGCACGGATAAGCGTTTCCGCAAGTACAAGTCGGTGGATATCCGCCCGTTTTCCACCAAGGATATTATATACGGAGGCGTCGCGGACAAGGGTGCCATGGATAGGTTCATGAAGGACGCCAACATGTATTTCTTGAGCGGTTTCGAAGGCGGGATGAAGAAGACGCACTTCAGGAAGTCCACCGCCGGCTCTGAGACCTGCGGGGAACTTGTTATAGAGGGCCGGTTCGTGGAGTTTGACGTAGCGACTGACGGCACGGCTACGGTGATAGTGGAGGGCGTTATGATAGAGACGAAGACCGGCGCCGTGGTCGCGCGCTTCGGCGACACCAGGACCGCCCA